>Ga0209367_1000897_pt1 | contig 33862 bp, 20 predicted proteins | sample WorMetLIZISLAND2_FD_187412 | JGI IMG/M metagenome (GOLD analysis project Ga0209367, IMG submission 187412) | Marine gutless worms symbiont microbial communities from Max Planck institute for Marine Microbiology, Germany - Olavius geniculatus... ... | reverse complement strand
ATATAATACTGAATAAGCCTGATTTAAATACATGACAGTGTCATGGCATGGTCCTATGACTACCAGGAACATAAGTTCTACCATGTACCTAATAATGTGCCTACCTGATCTACCTCTAGCAATTTTCCAGTGCTAACAGCAAGATTGCCGATCTACCGCTAGAATTATTGTTTTATATTAGTGGTGCTAGTCAAGACCACTGGTGAGATTATGCCTAATTTTGGGCATAATCTCAGAGTCACTCTTAACAGACCCGTGTGCCGCCAATCTGCCATCTGTCTGCTATGTTTCATCCAAGACGATGCAGTTCTTGTACATGGGCTTATTGTAGCGTAAGCTGTCTGTCTGATTGGACACTCATGTATTATTAGCCTTATCATTAGCCAATAGCATACTATACTCGCACAGCTGAGTACTGTGGATCAACTCACTGCATGCTTGCAACTATAGTCAGTCACTCGTCTGTTGCTAGTAGCTTGCAGCATGTCGATTCACTTCGTATAAAACACTGAACGTAGCTTATGTACTAAACGAGTATACTATAACGTCGTCACTCGACACTTATGTCTTTCAGTATTATTATAGTATGGGACTGTATTATCATGAAGGCTATGGGTTTTTGGTAATTGCCATGGAATCTGTGCAAAAATTGCATTTTTATTTCTTTGGAACACGTACCAACTTCGGTATGTTGAAGGCACCTGTACGGTATAGTAGACACGTAATGGTAGACTGGTGCAGACATAGGATAAAAAACATGTTTCCACTGGTCTGTTACTAGATTTTATAGGTTTTTATGATTTTTCTGAATGTTTTAGCAGTGAATGCCATGAGCTGATGCTGCAGCTGAAAGTAACGGTTGATGGATTACTAGCCTTGCCATCAGTCAATGTGTGGAACATTCACGGAGGCTTGGAGCGTCTAGTCAGATGTATCCGACATATTCTAAAACATCGACTGAAAGCGTCTTATGTGTGTAGTCTGCATTATGTCAATTAATCGTTTGTGTTGGTATAACTGCTGTTGTAGTTTTAGCTACTTATGTCATAGATGGCTATAAATATAAAACAAGCAAACAAGTAAAAACTTGTAGCACTTGGTGCAGTGATAGATTTGATCACCTTTTCCGATCGCTTTCCCTGAAGTATGGAGACAGTCCTTCAGCTGGCACAGGCTCTGGCAAGGTGGCAAAGGCCATTTTACACTAAATCCTATTTTTTGGTGATGGTCTGTTCAGAGCCTCCTGACATGACACTAGCTCATATACATGTCTATACCGTGTCATCCTTTGAGTGAGTTGGATTTTCTTTTCTTGCTGCTATGCTGTTTATTATTGTGTATTTTGTGAGAGGGTTTGTTATAGGGAGAACCAGTGGTGGTGGTGGTGTCAATAATATGCAGTGGCTTTTATCCCTATACCTGGTGGCCCAGTGAAAATGGGGAGGGAGTCTTGTTAAGGTTGTAGATCAAAACTTTGCCCCTATTTTTCATTTTTTTCTATTTTTCAATGTACACCCTTAACAACAAAACTTCCTCTTTTTTTGATTTACAGTTTTAACCTTTTGACCCCCATTTTTCACTGGCCAGTTTACATCTTTAACTAAACTTTTTTATGTTTTTACTTCCCCTCTGTTTTTCAATCTACACCCTCGACAAAACTTTTTCCCTAAAGAGGGGAATGCACAAAATGGAGGGGGAAAACTTGAGTCAGAAATTGGAGGAACTTTAGCCAAAAACTGGGGGGAAAGTTGCACCCAATTTTGATTCCAAATTTGGGGGATAGAGGCCACTGATGATACGTTTCCCATTTAGTCATTGAATTCATCGTGCATGCCAACTTTTATTCCTGTCAGTTATTCAATTTTTGCAATATATGAATCGAAGCTGAACAAGAAGAGAAAGAAGAGACAAAGAATCTGCAGACTGAACTTCTTTTTAGCCATTTTGGTTGTTGTATTACGTATTTGTGTGTATGTTCATAAGTACGCATTATATATAAAGCTTGCTGCCATATTCTGAAAGCTGTTGATATATAGCTGGTAGTGAATTGTCATGTGGCAGCAGAGCGGTGGGACAGATCAGCTGAGTGTGTGGCATTTTATTCGTGGTCTGTCTACAATTGATCGTTGTCAGTCTCACTGTGTTATTGATCAGTTGGACCGTGACCTAGCAGCAGTGCCGCCGGCCCTGTGTGTTCGACAGTGGATTCGACACTGTCTTCTTACACACAATCTCTCCATGCAGATTCAGTCTCTTGTTAGCTGCAGACAGTATCTGCTTCAACACTATCTGGGTACGGAAGCATTCATGTAGACTTTTTCAGTGCTTTCGGCTGAAAGCAAGTTGAATAGAATTTACACGAGTTAAACACAGCAGTGTGATGTTAGGACAACAAAGAGCTTGTTTTTAAAGCACAGGTTTGAGGAATTCCGCACGTTAATTTACGATTCATTGCACTATGCCATATTTGGTAGTCAACCACGAAGTTCACTGAAGTTCAGGGTTAACCTCCCATTTTTGCAGGGTTAACGTATGAAATATCAGTTAGTTTTGTGTAATACTTCATTTAAGAGTGGTACAGCAATAGAATGTGTGAACCCATTGGATGAAATGAACAATTCTGGTCCGCTATTCCGAAGGTCCACTATTCCAAAAGTCTACTATTCCCATTAACCCTAAGGCTGACCCTAACCCTAATCTTAACTTTAACCCAAACGTCAGCACTGTGGCACATATCTGCACAATGGACTTTCGGAATAGTGGATTTTTGGAATAGCGGGCTGGTACCATATGAATGATGAAGACTTTTCTCAGCATTTCTGGTTAATGAAGTACACTGTGCCACTGTTACTTTCTGATGTAAACGTGCCAATAGCTATTAGTTCTGCATATTTGGTTGTTATATCACACACTTGTGGTACTGACCAAATCTGCTCATAATGCGCTAAATTATATTGTGCTGGCATTTGTGTGGAGGTTTTTTTCTACTGAAATATTCTCACAGCAGTATCTGAATTCCCATACTTCATTGTGCTGCCATTTTGGCTCTGTATGCTACGGGTGGCTGAAGCTTTCATTCAGAGTTGAAGTGTTGGGAGATGGCACTCCTTATCTCATGCACAACACTTCGTAAAGCCCATATTGCAGTTAATTAATATTGTGTTGGATAAATTTTGGGAAACACTGGATTTTTTAATACCATTTTAATTCTTAACTGGAAGAAACCGTAACTGTTGACTGAGCTGCGTTTGATTGCCAAATGTGTGTATGTTTCTTTGAACAGCCGAAGCCTATTTGTGCCAGTCGGAATATGTTGCCGCCCTGATAACATGTCTTCGTGCAGTGGAACAGAACAATCCAGCATTATTGGCTGACGTAAATCCCGCTTTGGTGTGTGTTTTTCAGTATCTTTGTTTGGTTGTTACTCCAGGCATTAAGAGATGTATCAGTAATCGTAACATTTGTACTGGGTTGCAATTTGCTGACTGAATCCCGTCATAGCAGCAGTGTTATGGTTTTATAAAGTATACATTTTGAAAATTGCTAAACAGTTTTGGAAATTATGGAGCACAACTTAAGATGACTTGATTTTCTGCTGTAGCTGATTATGTAAGTATTTATTTTTACTTTATTGCCATTTCAGCTTGTAGTTTAACCTGTGCTAAGCATAGGACTGATCTGCAAAGGATGGTGTTCAGGGTTTTATGCTAGAGTTCATTGAATGTGATCATTTTGACTGTAATTCTGTTTGCAGCTGTTACGTTCTATTTCCAGCAAGAGACCTTCCCACAGTGCCTCTGTGTCGGATGTTGAGCTTGCTGCTGATGTAGCTTCTTGTCATATTTTACCAATCAGTGCATCGCTAACACTACTCAATGCCGATGGTATGCTGGTTTGCACAGCTGTTCTGTCAGCTACATAACTCATCTTTCCTGTCTGTTTCACTGTCACTTGCAAGCTGACAGTTTTAAATGGAAAAAGTTACAGGTAGTAAAAAAAAAAGACGGTGGCAACTGCATTTGCTTGATAGGGCTGTGTTTACTTCTGTTTTCATTGTTGTTGTTGTTGTTATAACGAGCCAGTCAGGCGCTGCCTCTGTTTCCTTATCTAGTAGTTTTAACGATGTTCCTGTTTATTCAGTATTTTGTTTGGGTAGAAATTGTGGAGTGATTTAACTGGTCATCTGTGCTGTCGTTGTCTGAGTGCAGAACGGAGTAACAAAGATGACAAAAGCTTATTATTTTCTGCTTCAAGTTTTTACAGTACAGTGTCCGACAGTTTTGTGAATTCCGTTGAGCCATCACAGAACTTCTACGACAGCTCGTCCACTGAGCAGTGTTTGCACTTATCAGCAACTGACAAAGGTGTCTCTGGATGTAAACGAGCGTTGTTCACATCTGGTGTACAAGTTACTGCCATGTCGGATGACAGTCATGCTAATCGAGAATCTTCACCAGTTGGTGTCAGTGATGACTTAGTAGTAAACTGTGATGTTACATTGCTGAATCGAGAACATAGCAAAGTCCCAGATACAGAGAATGACTGGGTAATAGGTCGACAGTCAGCATCAGTGCATCATTCAGCTGAGAGTGTTTCTGATATGTTGAGTGTGCTGAGTGATTCAGGTGTTGACAGCAGCACAGTTTCCTCTCAGCTGTGCATCAATGAACTTAGTGCAGACTCCGTGGCTACTCCCATTGCGCCAAGGAGACCTTTTCATTCACGGTCAGCTTCCGATGGTGGTATCTTTAAGCCTAGCCAGCATTATCCGAATTTATCTCAGCACCCATATCTTCGGAGAAATTATGAGCAAGGTAAGCTGTAACTCAGCCGATATTTTGTTCTATTTATTTAAAAAATAACTAATTAGCAATTTTTGTCGTGTTTGTGTTACTGATTGGAGTTTAATATAAATTTTTTAATGTTTATGTTTTATTCTATTTGTTCTGCCATATATTTATATCATACTATAGCCGTAGTCTATGTGTCTCTCAAGTAAGCCTATATTGGTTCATTGATTGAAAGGCATTGATGAGATGATTTGCAAGTGCAGCACTTGTCTCTAAGGCATGTTGTGACTTACTCTGTTGTAGCAGGCTCTCGTTATCGTGGTTTATTGAGACAGCCATCAGAAGGACAGTCTCTTCTGAGTTTCCTTTCCTCACAAGATTTTCACACCTGTACTGACCTTGATCGGGTATAGTTTTTTTATTATTATGTCTTTATCCGCTGTAGTTATTGTGTTTTCGACTTTTTGTGTTTTAATTACAAGTGCATCCTTAGTCATAATGGAAACTGCAGAATTTTTGTGAAATGATGGTAGTGGCCCTGGAAAAATGTTGAAAAGTAACTTTTTCAGATTTCTTTGGTAAGGAATGTTGTTGTTGTTTGTTGTTGCTCTACTACATTTTTGCTCTATTGGTATAGGCATTTTGTGGACATTTTTGCTCTTTCTAGTATACGGATAAAATTGACGTGATGACCTTCTGCTAGCAGCTCAGAAGCGATGACTGAATAATGCCATAGAAATGTGGTAATTACTAATTAATTTAAATTATTATTATTATTATTGACATTATGTGTGCTGATAGGAGAATGCACATTTCAGCTTAGCCGAAGTATTAATAGCAGCGATTGAGCAGATGAAGTGGAATTCAGTGCTTGCGCCGGGCCGACGTGACAATGAACGTGATGTCCGTGATGATGACGATAATGATGAATGTGATGATGATGAGGAAATACAGAAATTAAAGCAACGCATTCGTGTCAGACGTCGAGAGTGCATGAAGGAGGTCAGACGATGCTTTGATTGCTCGATAGACCTACATCATGTTTCCTGTTTAATTTATACACCCATATGTGATCGTTTTTAGGGTTGCATGTTACTGTAGTTAAAGGTCCATGGCCACTGTCAAACTCACTTGTGAAATTTATGTAGATTTGAATTAGACATTCCATCTTGCGTATATAATATGCTGATTTAAGCTTTATGAATATATGAAAATAATGCACAAATTGTAACAAAATGTGGTGTGATGTTATGCTATGCAAAATAATCTATCTAGGTCAGTGGCTGGAAGTGACGTCACCGCGTGTACCCAGTCAGTGTTTACCAATTAATTTTAATATTTTTAATGGCAAAAAATACTGTGTCACATGACAACTGCGGCAGTACATTGGTAGGCAGTGTGATTTTGTGATGCTTATGTTTCTGTGCGTATTTTACGTTGACTGTGGTACACATGGTGACGTCATCAGCCTGTCAACATGACGTCTCGCTTTCTGCATTGTTTTCGTAGATTGTCCGTCAGTTTTAAATGTAAGTTTCTTCGTGTTGACAAAACGCTGGGTGCCGATATTACTGTCAAAGTTCTTAGAAAATTGTGCTCTTTTAGGAAAATGGTAAGTTAATTTTGGTGTCCGTGGACCTTTAACTTCATCGTCTTGACATTTCATGATTTCTGGGTCATACAGTTTTTGTTGTTTTTTACAAGTTTTGCTTTTTCCTCTGAATATCTCATTCTTTATATGTCACTGACTTGACAATGTTACTGCGATGTTGAGTCAACTTTGTTTGTCCTTTTTTAGTCATTTATTCAATGACTCTGTTACCAACAAATATAGAAATGTGATAATTATTAGTGCTACTGTACGAAGCCATGGCAAGTAGTGATGCTGTCTGACATTTTGCAACAACATTTTGCAGTAGAATGTAGCAGTGTTATACTGTTGTATCGTTATCATTTTACTATTATTACCACTATGTTGTCGATAATGTTGTTGGAAATAAACATATTTGATTTGATTTGATTGTGATTTTATCTAATGGCATGCCATACTGCTAGTGTTAATGGTGTCTGACGTGATTATTAGTTTCTGATTGTTGTTGTTAAGTGAGCTTTGTGTTCATTGCAGAGAGCAAAACAATGTCCTGAGCTTTTTCCTCTCAGTGCCTCATGTGCTGGTATGTAACTGTCAACATAGATATGTAAATTTTTACTGACCAAAGGAAATATGTCAATAAGTATATATGCGTGCATGTTTGTAACGTGTCGTGAGGCCATAGCGTCAAAGGTAGCAGTGTGGCTGGATTTTGTTGTTTGCGTTTTTGCAAATTTGCTGCTAAGTGTTAAAAGTTTATCAGTATCTGGAAATGATATAGCCTGAGAATTTTTTCTGTGGGATGTTTATGTGACTTACTATACTGTAGTTGTGCTGACATTGGTAGAAGATGGCTTTTTTGATGTTTAGTTTACATTTGTCCAATGGATTAGTTAGGGTAAAAAGATGCTGGGAAAAAGATTAAAGTTGTCTGTAGCTTTTCATGGAAACTGATCACAGAGCTATGGCCATAGAGGATAATTAAGTAATTCAGTAAGTAAGTAAGTAAGTAAGAAACAGTGCTTGTAGTCCACCATATGTCAAACAGGATTCAAATCATAGGGATCTCACACAGTGTTACTTGCCACAGGACACCTGAGGTGAATATGCCCCACTTTAACCCTAACCAGAATGCCAGGTAGACTGGTACTTGATTTATATTTCCCAAAAGGATGGAAGGCTTCAGTTAACCTGGTTATACGGGTAGTAAGTAAGCATATTTAGAGTGCACAATGTCAGCCAGTGGCTGAATCTGAGGCACTTGGCTGAGCCGCTATGGGGAGCAGTAGGCCTGCTGGGAGCAGTGAGTTTTAAGGAGGCAACGGAAAGTGTCGGCAGAGGTAGAACTCCGAATGCTAGAGGGTAGTAAGTTCCAGACCATGGGGGCTGCAATGCTAACCGCAGGAGGCAAAAGTTATGTGGACATGTGAAACCGACAGCAAATTTGTGTTGGCAGAACGCAGAGAACGTGTGGGAGTGTGATAAATGAGCAGAGAACATAAATAAGCAGGTTGAGAGGAGTTGAGAATGTTGATGTCAAGGTGCGTTGTATGGTTTATCTGTCCATGGACATTGGACATTCAGTCACCAATCAAAGTAAAGACCACTTGATAGCGACTTCACAGGATTTGAATGTATGACTTCTGAATTTTAACTTATGCAGTTCGAGACCTACTGTTGTGCCACCAAGGTACCTATATTTTATATTTTGCAGCTAGCATATTATATCTTGTTTCATGATACAACTAGTTCGGGTCTAGACTTGTTACATTTGCCAAAGTGTCAAGTGACATGCAGTATCTGATGTGCTGGCATCGTATTGTGTTTAGATGATTATGCTCACAGTGGCTCATCAGACGAAAGCGTTCATGATGTCGTCATGAATGATGCAGGTATGCTTCTTTGTGTTTGTTGCAGGCAACGCTGATGCTGCTCTAAGATGAGATGTGACAAAATATTACTATGTGGGGCTATTAGTGATTAAACAGTTTTAATACTGAGCTTTGCAAAAACAAATTTTAAGTAAAAACTGACAATGGTAGTTGGTAACTGTTCAGATGATGCATGCTTTTGTTTAGAAACTTACTGTAGTACTTACTGTACTGAATTTTTAGTTAACAGTTTTCATATATGCAATGAGACAGCTTTTTAGACAGGCTAAAAATGGCGTTGTCTTCTGGAAAAAAGGTTGGGCTGTCAACGTTTGTTGATGATATATAACATGAAATAGATGTGACTAGTATGCAGAACACAGTTTGTTCCAGTAAATGATGTTTAATGGTAAAAAAATTTAATGATTAATGGTGTGATTAGTCATTAATTTTTGCAGTCCTAAGTTATATGATAGAATGTGTAGCCATGTAATAGGCTGCAGTGATACTTTGTGGTGGCCTGAACTGTGTGGATTTCGTTAGTTGTCAGTAATAAAAAATATTAAATTTGTTAGTGATAACTGAAACTAAAATGAAAAAGTAGTGAAAACTAAAACTAAAAATATTTCTGAAACTGAAAGTAAAACCAAAGCAAAAGAGCCAGTAAGTGAGCACAGGGGCTGGATGCATGACAATATCATAACTTTAGTCTCGGACTAAATCCGAGTTACGACGAACCAACTGTTAAGCTGGTATGTGTAATGGCGACTTATCACTAGTTTGGGCATAACTGAGGGTCTAAAGTTAGTCTCTCTCGCGACCAGGTGTAACTGGTTTAGTCCGGCATAAATACAGTTGTTAATGACAAACTTATGAAAATCGTACATCATACAACACTTATGGCTAATCAGTATGTGACACAATTCTGGTATTAAAACTTGAGGAATAGAACAGTTGTTGCCTGATTTTGTTTGCACATTTTTGTGTCGTGCATTTCTATTGCCTGTGTTGCTGTAATTAGCTTATCATATAGGTTATAGGCATTATTCTGAATATTAATGTACGGCCCGTGGCTGCGGAAGAGGGAGCAGACCACAACTTTGCCGGCGTGCGCATGCGTCAATGCGAGAATGCACGAATTTATGCTAAGAAATTCCAGAATGAAATTACTCGACATCAACTACACCGGGACTTGCTAGTCTGATTGCTACGCCATCTTTTTGCATACCGACTAACTTTGTTGATCAGTCTCGGAATTGTTAGTCCTGACGTAGCCGCTAGTCTCGGCATAAACTAAGACGTCGTTTTGCATACGGCCCCAGATCATTTAAGTTTGTATGCACAATTGCATATGAATGACTGGGTAAGTTTGTTTCACAGCATGCTGTTTGAATGCGATGTGGGTGGATTGTAGGTTCTGTTGACAATGCGAGTGAGCTTGCTGCATTGAAGGAGCGTGGGCTTTCACTGTCATTAGCTTCTCTCTACTCAGGTCTGACTTTTTTGTATTGCTAACCAGTTCTTCTCTGCCTTCTGGAGGATAACAAGGAAGATTATAAGAACTGCTATTACTGTTACAAATGCACACTCATAATGGAGAGTTCTTACAATTTTAGGTTTAGGTCGTTCTTGTGTGTTTGCTTCCATATTAGGTTTTTCTCTAAAGGTTAAACTTTCTGTTCCATTATTATGTGTTTATGTGTGCATTGCCTGGAAAGGCTGTTTACGAAATGACCTGTACTGTGTTGGGCAGGATTTTAAACCCTACTCACCCACTCTGCCTTCTGGCACTGAGCTAGTTATGTTGGTAGATGATGTACAGATCATCTGCGGAATTATAAGTAGCTATGTTTTATCACACAGTATTTAACTCAGAAATACCTCAGACGTAGAATCGTTGAGTATTCACGATGTGAAGCCACGATTGCTTGATCTTACCTGCATCATTTCCGATCCCCTACCGTTACATGATCAGGCCATATGTTTATGAATTCATTATCTGCCATTGCCGTCACTGGTTTTGTGTGAATTGTGAGTATTTATATTTTTGCAAGGTCATTTAGCATTGCTCTTGCGACATAATTGGATCGTCAGTGATCACATTATTGCGATTTAGTCAACTGAATTCTAAAATCATCATCAGCATTTGGTGAAGATATGAACAAGAATATGATGTCTTATTTTTTCGGACTCATGATGTAAACAGCTAGAAAATGTGCCAATTTTGTGGTATTTTCAGATGCTGATCTGGCAAAGGAGGCAATATCTGTCACAGATTCTATACCGCAACACAAGTAATCTTTGCAGCATTCTCTCTGTAATTTGTTCTGACTCAGTAAATGTAATTTGGCGTTGTGATATTCGGTATGACAATAGATGTTTACGATGCTTTACTCACTACATGTTGTGGTTATTATGTGTGTAAATTGCAGTTTTGCTTTATATTCGTGTACCTGTGACTGTCAGTGAATTACAGCGTATCATCTGAATTGATTGCGATTATTCTCTGATTGCATATGTTCTACGCTATAGCTCATCAGATGGTCACACGCACATGTCGGCGGATAGTGTTGCCATTTCACTTCTGAGAAGATTTTCTGAAAAACACCTGCCAAAAGCATCTGAACTTGAGTGGTTAGTTTCAGCGGATGATGTGCCACAAGAGGTAGAATAACATGTATTACTCTTTGCATGAAATGTAGCTATTATTCCATGAAAAAAGGGAGTTTTTATCTGAATTTTCTCAAACTGATTTCAGTATCCAGATTTTTCTTTATAGTTAATGCTTTTACCCTGTATTTTGTGTATTTTTTGTACTTTACCAAAAAACATCGGACTAAAGTCCGATGTTTTTTAAAATGCATATTAATTGGTATTGATTAATGTAGTGGAAGAAATTATGACTGAGAGGGAGAGATTTAAAATATTTTAGTTAAGATTGCACATTTTTTGGTTTTCTTTCTCACGAAATAGCTGTTGTCTGCATATTACTTGATGGAGTTGTCATATCCAGCTATTTGGCCTACTCTGAAAATTGAGAAGTATTATGTGGCTGTGTAGAGTAAACATGCGATTGTGATGAAGCATTGCCTAATGATAAGTTAGCATAGAGTATAGGCCTAGGGTTAAATAAAAAGTACTATTATTAGTTCACGAAATTACATTCTTTATTTATTCTTTATTTATTCTTTATTTACAAATTTGGTGATGTTCTGCCATCCATTGCTGTTTTCTTAGGAAGGATTTCTGTTTGCTAATAGATGTTGCCACAGCAAACAATTTGTTATAGATTGCAGAAATTTGTAGGACCCCTTGTCTCAGTTTATCGACTTGTTTCGATCGTTCTGAAGAAGGCAGCAGCAATTACCAAAAACTTCAACATATAAAATTTGTAATGTAATGAATTGTCTGTTTATTAGTTGCTTTCTCAGTTAGTTTTCAGTTATTGCATGTTGGTCACAGTGTGTGCTTGAAGACATATTTGTTGACTTTCTCGCTCGTCATGGTTTTTCTGTGCATATCTGCACAAGTCTTTCCTTTTAGAAGAGTGAATTTTACACTTATTATTGACTGCATTTTCTCACCTCGTATGATTATGTTTGTATCTTATTATAATGCATGGAAAGTTTGTCTGTCTGTCCGCCTGTCATACCCTTCTGGTGCCTTCGTTTGAGTCTTTGCTCCTTAGGTACATGTGTCTCCACCTTGTCACCCCTCTGCCCATGAGCAGCCTGAGGGTGGTTGAGTTGCAGGTTAATGGAGTGGATGCGCCTATAGTGCGGAAACTTTGCTAGTGGACATAATTGTGTGCTGTTCGTGCTGTATGTTGCAGCTGTTGCCATTGCCAGCATCGTATCCTGTATCTCCGGACGACAGTGAGAATTCAGATGTCCAGGTTCGTTAACACGTTCATTGTTGACATTGCTGTGCTGCAGTTTGCTTCATTCAGATGCCGAGTTTTTCTCAATATGGTTTACTAGTACAGTTTTCTGAATTTTTGTGCAGCTACCCTAATAGGATGTGTTACGGGTCTGCTGCATCTGTCTGTTTCTGAATCCAGTTTGGGCTTTCAACTTGATAACGCAAACTTGCAGAGAAATTGAAATTTTCCATGACATGAGAGTAACTGGTGTGCCATTTTTCATTTCAAACGGTCATAGGTCAAGATCTTTAGATGTCAAAATCACAAGAAAATTACCCATATCTGCTGCAAGGTGTGGACCAGGACCAGGGTTCAGTCAAGTGGATTTTAAAGTCACTCAGAATCACAGTTTGGAATCACGGTTTCTTGCATCCAGAGCAAGATGTGGATTTAGAATTGTTTGTAATTGTTCAGCATATCTGCAGTAAAGTGATTATTGCACATTGCTTCACATTTCAGATGCATTATCAAGGACAGGTCAAGTCAATTTGGATTTTTGCTAAAGTTAACATGTCATGATATAATCTAGGCATTTGCATTTGAGGCGTAATGCAGTAATGTTTAATGATCACATTCTTGCGAATGTTTTGTGGGTCGAAGTGTGATAGTGAAAGCATGGTGAGAATTAATCATTATTAGTTTGATAAAATTACGACTTAAGTCGCGGTGGCATACTGTTTCATATTGTGGTGTCCATATACCTGTACTTATGTGTTTTCATTGTATATGTTATATATATCAGTTTCACTGTGTGTGGGCCTAAATGGTCAGATTTGGATAAATGTATGTACCAGTATGACTGTGTGTGTATGTGGATAGAATCGTTTGCGTGGAAATGTAGATTGGGCACCTCCACGAGCACAGATTATTTTCACAGTACATCCAAAGTTGAAGTAAGTCGGTGACATCTGTTAATGGTGTCAGCTGATTCTAGGTCACTTTAGTTGTTTATTTTGCATGTTCATGTGATTGTAGTAAATCCTGTAGAAGCATTTGACACAGTTTTATTTTTTATGCTTATGATGGATATGTCAGAATAGATAAAACAGAATTATTTTATTTCTGTAATTTGTAGAAAGGTGTAGAAAATTATCTGTTATGCTATACAGCCTGCGGGATATACAAGAGTTTTTTTTTGACTAATGGGAACAGCTGCATGGGTCATTCACATGATTTGATTGCATCGAGTCTTTCAAGAAATTTTTTAGTTGGAGTGATTTTGTAAAATTTTTTCATGTCGGTTTTGATTTGAAAGTTTGTGTGTTTGTTAATGTCACATCGGTGATCTTTGTGCTTTCGATGTTTTACTTTAGCATTCTGTCCAATAGCCATTATCAGTGAATGAAACATTGACATGTTTGTGAACATCTGATGTATTGATGTTAAATCCCCGCAATACAAGTGTATTCATTTTGTACATTTGTGAACTTGTTTTACATTAGCGATATATCAGATGTGGCTTAGTACTTAAGACTGTGCACAGTTTAGATGACAATCAGTAAGATTAAGTAATAAATTAATTATATATTAACAGTAAAATTTATGTTGTGGTGTGCTAGGCAAAAGGATGTTATGGCGAAGCAGAATTATCGATGTGCCGGCTGCGGTTCAAAAGTTGAAATGGGTACGTAATACACAGTGAGTTATTTAATGTCAGCCTGCTTACTCCTTGTGCTTGTGTTCACGCGATGCCGGTTTTTATGTGCGAAAGCAGCTACTGCTTTCAGCGCGTCTTCGCCATCGCAGTTCTGTCTGTCCATCTGTCACACGGGTGGATCAGTCAAAAATGGTGCAGGCTAGAATCACCAAATCTTCACCGTTGGCTACCTGGAAGACTCTAGTTTCAGGAACCGTAAAGCTTTTCCATAAATTCGAAGAGGGTCACCCCGAACAAGGGCGCTAAATGAGAGGGGATGGGAAAAATTTGCGATTTTTGACCAATAAGTCGCTGTATCTCAGTAACGGTGTGAGATAGGGCCTAGGTTACTATTAATCACTAATAGGAAGTCGTACACTGGCTCTCAATTGGCGCCAGAGTCAATGATCTTGAATGACCTTGAACACCAAAATAGGGGGTTTTATGGATTTTTTTGGCGATTTCAAGCTGCGACACAAGTCTATGTCATTCACAAGGTAGCGCCACGGAACTATTGTTATGCGATCCAGAATCCAGATAGAGAATTTGGTATTTGTATACTAACTTAGCATGAACAATTTTCAGCTAAACTACTGAACCGGAACTGCTATAGGCTTTCACGCATCTCGTGAGCATTAGTTCAAATTTCTTGTGTTGCTAAATGAAAGCAGATGCTACAAATATCATAAAATTTCTGGCAAATGCCCAGTCTCTAATACAGACTGGGGTTCTAGGTCACTTATTTTATTCTAAGTTGGGTCTCTGATACGAGCTGGCTGTCCAGCTTGTGCCAGCTTACCAGGTGTGGAGCTGAGGTCAGTTATGGCGTACACCATTTTGACAAAATGAAATGTAAACATGTTTTGTAATGTATGCATGCTATTTATAGAAAGAGTCTAATGTGGAAGGTTAACAGTTTGTCAATACAAACCCAGACTCTGATGGAAGCCAGGTCTTTGTTACAAGTTGGGGTTCTTGGTCACTTGTTTTATTAGAAGTCAGCGGGTTATATCAGAAGTTATGCTATATTATCTGCTTCGATAACTAAATTCACTTCATGTAGAATGGTTATGCATGCAATTGTTTGGTTTATACAGCAGTAAAATGATGCACGTTTTGCGCATGTGATGTGTGCAGGTTATGCAAAACGTTATCGCTACTGCGAGTATTTCGGCAAATATTTCTGTCTTTGTTGCCACAGCAATGATCGCATGTACATTCCTGGTCACATACTGCACAGCTGGAATTTTTCCAAATTTCCAGTATCGCACTTTGCGCTGGAGCTCCTCAGGCGTATTTTTGACGATCCGTTGTTCAGCGTTGAGGCTTCTTCGTCATCTGTTTTACTGTACAAGAAAGTGGCGCTGCTTGAAGAAGTGTATAGTTGTCGCAAACAGCTGTTTCATTTGAGTGCATTTGTCAACACGTGCACAAGGCCTGGCAGGTGAGCTCTCATCAGCTATTAGTCACCAACGTATGTCTGTCCGTCCGTCTGTCTGACTGTATCTTTTTTTGTCTAGTCATTTCTACTGAACAAAAGTTTTTTTAATTAAAAGTTATGATCAAACTGTTTGGAGGAGTCAGGCATGTCTAGTGACCAATCAGTCGGTTGAATTTTACTAGGCTCCATAAATTTTTTTGCCAGTTTTATTTGGTAGCAGAAGACAGATCGCAGTGGATGGAGTTGGTAGCATGGCGTCAATGGTTGACAGCAGAAACCAGTTGGACAGTGAAGACCTGATTTGACCTGGTGGCAGCACTTTTTGCTCAGAAGAAGTTTTTGCACAGACATCTAGGTCTGTTGCATTGTAACTCATGCATTTTTTCGGCGCTTTTGACTGGTGAAATTTAAGCTCAATTAAGCTAGGATGCAGCCCAAGTCATGCAGACAGCCAGCTTCATTAAGTAAGTAAGTAGTCTGCATTTGTAACGCACCATATGTCAGAACAGAAGTTCGAATCGTAGGTGTGGGCAGTAACTGTTAATCGATGGCGGTGTTGTCCAAGAACAGATGAGTCTTGATGTATTAACAGCCAGTGCCTTTAGTCAACCGGGTCCGTATGCCAGCTGTCCTATTTACAGGGTCTGCTGTTACGCGGAACTTGCCATTTTCTCCCTAGCGATATCGATAACCATTGCCAGTCCCATGTTGCCTGCCCATGGAGGGATGGCCAGGCTGAGTTGACCTGGGTGTCTTGGTCATCACCCATCTTAATACTAACCTGGCTCAACTTTGAGTAACTTCGTTGATGTGACCAACGATGTTCCTATGAGGCTAAGCCACCACTTTTTGCCGAGGGTAGCTGCAATGTTTGGCATGTATTTTTTTCACTTTTTTCATAAAGTGCTAAAGATAATCCAGCTCGTTGTGGTTGCATTTTGAATGCTTATCTTGAGTGTATATTGTGATCTTAGTTTGTTTTAGATGTGAAAATCTGACCGGTGAGTTGTGTTTGGCGCGTAGGCCTCAGAACTTGCTTAACAGTTGTCCCGCACACTGGTTCAGTGATGTCAACAACGTACATCTGTATTCACTGCATGAACTGATACAGGTTAACTCTATCTTTCAGTACATGTATCTGAATTAGCTTGGGTATTGGCATTGTTCATTGTTGGAGAGGGCATCAAAGAAAAATTATTTATGCTTTGACAGTCTATTTTTTGTTATTAGAGCTAATGTATAATTTTCACAGTAGCTTATTTAGCATCAAACGACTGTTCATTAAACAAGCAAGTTCATCAATTTTCTAGCAGCCTTCTACCAACATTTTGGTGCTGATTTTTTTTACTAAAAAACATCTGGCATAGACAGAATAGCGGAAGATGGAAAGAAATAAGTTGCAGAAGAGATTGGCATAAAACTGCCAGGCTGCCATTTGGCAGTGAAGACCGAAGAGAGGAACAAAATATGTAAACCTGGCATTCGTGAACGGAAAAACTTATATCGGCATTGATGGTACTGATTTTTGACTAAAAAAGCTCGGTGTTTTGGAAATAGAGACAAAACGCTGCTGGCAATAAATTGTAGAATGAGTCTCATAGATTAGACACGCACTTCTGACTGAAATGTCGAGTCTGTATTGTTTTTCAGATTAAGAAGAATGAGCTGCTGCCAACAATGAAAAGAATTGTGCGGGAATGTAAAGAGCACATCAGTCGTTGTGAGGTAGCTTGCCTGTTCTGTCCATCTGCTTTATACATTTATACATTGCCTACAGAAAAACAGACTACAGTATTCCATGTATATCGTTAACAAGTTTAAATATATTTTCATAAGTTTTGCCGTCAACCTTTTGAGATTCTACTTCACTAAAGTATGATATTTTCTTACTTTATTTGCATGGAAGTTTACAGCTTTTAATCAAGTACAAATTCTTAACAAGTGCTTTGTGTTCTTTAGTGAAAACTATTTCTGAGGTTTTATTTTTTGTCTGCTAATTTGTACTAAAAATTGGTACTTTGAGTTAGTAGCAGTTACAGTCAGTAAATTTCATGTCAGATTGCAGTTTGTGTCTGGCATATGTAATGCAAGTTCATGCTTCAGTAAGACTGCCACTGCAAACTTAGGACATGATAGTTTTCACGGTTTCATTTCAGGTGTGCTGGGATCATATAGTACTGACTACTTAACTGATCGCTCCAGATTAATTTGGAAAATAGTAAACACGTGATGACAAAAACTCAATGGTGTACCTTGTGAGCCTACACCATCGAGTAATTCCATATATGCAGCATGTTTTGCAGCACTGTTTTGTGTGTATGCATGTCACAGCTCTGTCTGGCAAAAGGTTTCATCTGTGAAATTTGTCAGAAAGTTGACGATGTAATTTTTCCATTTGACCTGGCTCGCGTTATTCTTTGTAGAGGTAAGTAATGTTATAATGGCTTTCAGTTATTTCTGTAGGCGAATAAAAACCAAATTTCCACTGAACTGTACCGCGTACAAGGGTCCACTCTGTCATCTGTTAAAAGTTTCACCCACCTAATACTGTCTGTGCATCTGCACTACTGTAACCATGTAAAAGTTGATCATTTTCTTTTGATAAGTTTTGTTCTGTTTTTCCCAGGTAATGCAGAATGAGATATTGTATGAGGTGTGAATTTGACTTACATTTGATGACCAGTGGTGTCGGGAATATTTGTACCACATATTATTAGAATCTGGTGATCCCTCTTCAAGTTAGTTTGAAATTCTTTCCACTGACATTTCTAAGAATCGTCTGCACTGTTAGTTACCATAAGTTTCTTCAAAGCAGTATGAAAATTTAGAAAACAAACATTTTCTCCAATATTTGCTAGTTGTCAGATTGCAACATGAAGCACAGATTTTTTTGGTTTTAGCTTTTTGCACAGCTGTACTATGAGTAGGGCCCACAGTTTTTGCGGGTCACGGAATTTTGAGCTGAGCCATGGAATCTGCCCTTTTCGGCCGAATTTTGATATTTCCGTGGAATTTCACAAAAATTGAGAAATGATCGATGATCAGTACGATCGTCGGCTTCACAAGGTAACTAAATAGACTAACTATGTCATGGAAAAAATCAAACTGAACTGCCTAAAACTGTGAGCCCTACTAATACCCATCGTAGTATGGCAAAAATCATAAATAAACACATGCTGACTTGACAGATTGCACTTTTGAAAAGAAAAAAACGACTGACAATTTTCTTTGAATGTTGCTAGCATAACTGAGCACAACGCCAGCCTTCAGCAGCTGAAGTTTTTTGACACGATAGAGCTCAGTTTACTCACAAACAGATGGCCGTGATGAGCTGCAGAATTTGCGGAATTTTGCAAATTGGCCCGCAGAATTTGGCAAAATTTGCCGCGGAAAACTGTGGGTTTTAACTATGAATACCTATTACCTGTGCTTCAGTATAGAATTGAATTATAAAATATGTTGTGTGGTGTGAATTTTTTTGGCATCTGGTGTTATTTTTTTGTTTTCAGCATGTGGATCATGTTTTCACAAGTCTTGTTTCAACCCAAACAGCTGTCCAAAATGTATTCGCTTATTGGCCAGGTATGTGCATTTCCAAACAAAAAACACCATTCAGCACCAATCGTCATATAGCACGGTTGAGTAATGTTAGTGCACATAATGATAGTATGAATGTATTAGTTGCTCATTTTTACTTTTTACTACTCATGTTTGTATCTGCTGAGAAGTATTAACTTTTGCTGGTGTTGGCAAAGGGGGTGGGGTAGGGAAAGGAGACCATGTTGGTATGTAACCTACCACTGGGTCAGCTCAGCCTTCTACCCTTTTTGAGATGGTAAAATCAATTCAGATTTTGGGTGATAGTGAATGTAGTGATGTGGTCACCTATTTAGGTGATCTGAGGCTCCAGCTGATTGGCTGGGACCAAAGGTTTGCAGCCAACTGGCGCTTGTGCTACATTTATTGGATGAACTAGTTGAACTCTCTCAGTGCAGTGCTGTGATGTGTGTTGTGGCTGTTCCTATTTCTGTTATTACTATGTAAAGCGAACAGTGACAGAGGTCTAGGGGAGGGGTAAAGCTCAAATTCCATTATGCCGACGTTCACCGAAACTTTATGAATGTTGCGGATGCAAACTGTCTCGCATGTCGAGGTGGTTGCGACAAAGTCCGTGACAAATTTTTTTGTGTCGCTCTAATGACATTTAGTCTGTGACAATGCACAGCGAAAGTTGGCGAAAAAGTCCGTGACAAAGACTGCGGACTTTCATGATTTGTCGCAAAGTCAGCATAATGGGATTTGGGCTTTAGGAGATGGAATGGATAGGGAAGGGAGGAAGGAGAGGGCTGGGAATGAGGGATTAAGGGTGTGTGGGGAAGGGAGTATCTTAGCCCCTAAATCTCTGTACTGAACTCCATTTATGGCTAAGTGACAAAGCAAGTGCAAAAATGTGATGATGTTTTGCAGGAGATTGGTATTGGCAGCTGAAGATGGGGAATCTGAAGACGTCCAATAGGATTTAGTTGCTTTAGTTACAATTGCTTTGCTTTTGTTATTTCGGTATCTTATTGTACAATTATCGTTGGTACTGCAGACTTCAGCTAAACTAACAGTTTATGTGATATTAGTTACTTATTTCTCCATAGCTGTGTTTACGCATGAGGGGTTATAATCGGAATTTTTGATAGAAAAATTAAGCACAAAATGGCTTGCTGTCCATAAAGTGTATGCTTCGTAATGTGCACGCATTGAAAATAACAGCTTAACATTTTGGCATATTGTCAGTGAGAAATTCTGTGCAATTTCTCTGTAGAAGATTCCAAATTTCTCACTGAGCAGTGGATTGGTCAACTGGTTTTAGAAGCTGTTGGCCATTGAAATAGCAAGTGACTGGGGCTCAAATAGATCTAAGTGATCGAACATAGTGATTGTTTGCCTTTTATGCCTTTTCCCTCGATTCATTTATTTCCTATAATTGTCAGGGGTCTATATTTTCTGTCAATTTCTGATTGGCTATGGAACCCAACTGAGCAATGTTTTAGTAAACAGCAACAATGTTTACTAACAAAACAGCAAAAATACATGTACAAAACTGCACATGATAATGGCAGAACAGGCAATCGCTAACACATCAAAAACATCAAAATTATAAAAAATGGTGTTATTCTGCAGTACGTTGACATTGGCTTATGTAATGATGGGTGATATGACATTTTTATGATTTTTGCGGTTTTAATGTGTCTGGTCGTATGTCATCATTATCATTCATGTGCGGTGTGTTTTCCAGTGGCTAAATTCAGCCCACAGAAATTGCCGTTCTGTCATCTGTACTTTACAGTTGAATTTTGAGTTATGCGGAATATTGAAGCTTATTGCCAAATGGCTTCGTCCTGATGGACCACGCTGTATTCTTTGGTCAGTTGATTTTCAGGAACTGTTGTCACCAGAGGTCAGATTTTAATGCACCAAATTTTATTTTGACTTGGGCTCCACCCCAGACCCCACTGGAGGAGCTTGCATTGCTCCTGTAGACCCCCTGGCTGCATTTAAGGGGGCCTATTTCTGAGCATGAAAAGGATGGGGAGGAAAGGGAAAGGCCCGAAAGGAAGGAGAATGGATTGAAGGGGAATGGAGGCAAAGGGGGAGGGAAAGGTAAGCGAGGAAGTGCAGAGTTCCACCACATTAGGTTTAAGTATTTTAACCACTGGTCTCTTTGTTCATCATTGTTCATTATGCCTTTATTATGTTTTAACGAACTGCAGTTTTGTATACATGATAGTAATTTGTATATCTACCGGTAACTTTTTGCTGTTCTGTTTCTGATCATTTGTCATCGTTTGTGCTATCTTTAAAAGATACCGTATTTGTCTATGATCTGCTAAACAAATCTTACTTTTTAATAATTTTGTAATAATTGCCTAATAGTCTAGATGTCTAATGCACAGCTGCATGGTGCCATTGCCCCATCTCCAGAGAGGAAAATGTTTCTAATTGTAGCAAAAAGCATAGTACAATGGCTGCTGTGCTGAAACCAGTGGCATAGCCAGAAATGTGAATTGGGGAATGGGGGCTTGCCTCTCTTCCTCTTCCTTCCTCCCCTCCCGTTCCTCTCTTTCCTTCCCATCCCTTCTCTTCCCATTTATTAGTTCCCCCTTTCTCGCCTTTCTTCTGCTCTTTCTCTTTCCTTAGAGATATGACTCCCTACATTTCAGCTTCGACCGATTCTAGTGGTGCTGAGTGCTCCCCAGGACGATCTGAAGCAGAGCCCTAGCTGAAATGGTATGTAGTTCAATTATAGTTTTAAAATATGAGATGTGGTGGCAACAATCTCAGTTGTTCGATGGAGTCCCTAATATCTTTTTAAATACAAATTTGAGATTATGGGGGCCTTGGGCCCTGTGGGCCTCCTTGTCCATATCACTGGCCGCGAGAAACACTTCCAGCATCTCGTGTTCATCAGCATTGGAGATTCTGCCAAAAATTATTAAAATCGGCTAATTTTTCTTCAAGTTACGATCGATAATGTCGGGGATGTTTTTTCAGGTTTTCTGTCTATTTCAACACCTATTTCGTTTGATCTGATTTCCCTAGGTAGTGCAGAAGCATACATTGGGTGAGGTGGGAAACTGAACGGTCGTTTGATGGCAAGTTGTGTTAGGAATATTTATATCAAAATCTTATAATTGGTTTTCTAGTTACAGTCGAAAATGTCGGGGATGTTTTTTGAGAAACAGTGAGTTCCGTGATTTGCAGTTTTTAGGCAGACCTGAGTCGAATAAATTAATATTTGTGGCAGTGGCGGGAGTTATAGAAATTGTTGTTGCAAATAGAGCTCAGCAAGCAATCATAACCAGCTCATTCGCCAGCAATATGGTCAGAACTAAAGCGGATAGTTCCGGGAAAAGAGGTTACTGAATGTTGTTATTTTTTATGATTGTCATTTATGCGTATTGCCGTAAGAGACAGTTTTCGGTGGGTATGACTGAAAACCGCAGGACACCGCAGGAACTTTGATTAACCACCAAAAAGTGCTGAAAACAGCAAAGCTATAGGTTTTCTTTAATTTTAGAGCATTATATAGCCACATTATAGCGGTTATGTAGGGATACTAATATTTCAGGATGTGCAAGAAAACCGCAGGACGCATACCGGTAAATGTATTGATTGTAAGCTTAGACAGTACAGAATTTGAGAACGGGAGTGGTGTGAATGAATGTGCAAACACTGGCAACATGAGTGATGTACATTGTAAGTTCAGGCGCACGTCTGACGTACGGCGTAGGCACCGTTGGCGTCCAGGTATGTGGCCTGTGTCTCAGCGTCAGCGTGTGGCATTTTGTCCCTGTTTCTAGGCGTCTGGTGGCATGCTGATTTTGTTATTTTTGCATTGTTTAGCGGCGTTTATTTAAATTTAAATTTACGAACTACTGAAAGGTTAAGTCTTGTTTTCACATCTTAAAATCGTTTTGTGGTTATTATTCATGTGTCCTGTGGTCTTCCTATGGAGTCCTGCGGTGTCTTGCGGTTTTCTGGCATACTGTTTTCGGTGGTGACTGGAACTTTCGTTCCCACGTACTTTGTTCCCAGGAGCTCCCTGGTACTTTCGTTCCCTGGAACTCTTGTTCCCAGGAACTTTCGTTCTCTGAAACTTTCGTGGTGAAATCACATGGTCACTTACTCGCAAATTTCCAATTTCACTTACGTTAATCAACTGCTAAAGATGTCTAAATCCGAAAATGAAACAAATATTTTTGAACATTTCACGCTTTATAACTATTTTGCAACAAATCATACATGTGCATGCAGTGCGATCTCTACGTCACAGCTGTTTACTTCAAGCGTCTATCGACCGAGAACGATTATTGCACTGATTGTACTGGATTTTAGTTGTTTTAATTGCAGTTGAATGCGTCTACAAACCCTAAACCTAACCCTAATACTGTTCCTGACCCTGTCCTTAAAACTAACCGTAATTCTTCGAGAACGATTATGACACCAATCACACTGGATTTTAGTTATTTTAATTGCAATTAAATGCGACTCCAAACCCTAAACCTAACCCTAACCCTGTTTTTAACCCTAACCTAAACTAACCCTAATTCTACACCTAGGTCTGAAAATCTAAACATGGCCGTTCTTGGTTTTTAAACGCAAGCGTGTCTGATGTACGTAAATTTCTGATGTTACGTTGCGTTATATTAGCAGATGTTTACGACTGCCATGATAGTTTAGTCTGATGTTTACGTTAATACGTTGATTTTGTGCAAAGATCATGTTGAAGTTGTTAAAAAGTCTGTCTTACTGTCCAGAAAGTTGGTGTGTCCGGAACTCAAACGAAATCTCCGATGACAAAGATTCATGAAATGTGCAATAAGATATGATTACTGCAAGATTCACGATTAAGTGACCATGTGATTTCACCACTTTCGCTCTTCTGAGCGGAAATGAGGTGGAACTTTTGCTTCTCACTCAAGAGTTAACATTATAGGCCTACACATTTAATGCTTAATAGAAGGGGTGTGGGTAAAATGTGTCTAGTGCGTCTAAGCGCGTCGGTTTGATTTGTTAAGAGTTAAATACGTTACGACTAGTAACGTATTTAACTCTTAACAAATCAAACACTTAACATTAGTATATACCCTATCCCTATCTCTAACCCTACTGATATCATTTTCCCTTACTCAAAACCGAACAATACCTGCCCTAAACATAACAGACCTGGCTCCGGTGCATCTGTTATTTTTTACGCAAAATAACGTAACTGACCCTAACTCTCACCAGCTCAAACCTTAGCCCTGCTGCTGATCTTGAACGTAACCCTATGCCTGATCCTGTCTTTAACGATTATCCTGACCTTAATTGCACTAGATGCACCTACACGCACTAGACGCACCAGACGCATATTACCCACACCCTAATAGAAGCAGCTGAAATCAAAGGATGCTAGCATGTGGTGTAAATTCTCAACATCCAAAACAAGAAAGCCCAGCTGTTGCTAGGGAAGACGTGCTACAGCTAGACTAAATGTTTTCCGAAAGACTAAAAATGGGTTTAAGGTTTAGGGAAAAAACTAAATTTTAAAATATCGTCAAGAACTTGATGAAAAATATAATTTAAGGAAAAATTTATAAAGATTTGAAAAAGAATTTAGGGAACTTAATAAATTTAAGATAAAATAATTAATAAAATAATTTGCTAAAACCTGGCATCTTTCACTACAATGAAGCTGTACGGGTACAAAGATACGAACAAGCCATAACGCCTTAATGCCATTAGTTTATCAATTAAATAATCATAATTCGTGTTGCGGAGCGAAACCATGTTACTTTGGCTGCGGGAGCGAAAGTTCCAGGGAACAAATGTTCCTGGGAGCGAAAGTTCCAGGGAGCGAGAGTTCCGTCTATGGAACTTTTGTTCCCGGGAGCAAAAGTACATGGGAACGAAAGTTCCATAATTCGTTTTCGGCGTTCTTACCATCTCAGACCAGAGGGAAGGTGTAGTCTGCAGAATGCAGAATGCAGAAATTTGAAAAGGTGTATTTTGCGGAATTTCACCTGTGGAATGTTCTGCAAATTACATCTTAAGAGTTTTTTCCGCATTCCGCAAACTTCAAATAAAAGCAAATAATCAACTTTGCGTACGCTTAGGCTTACAATTTGAGTCTCAAATCAGCTCAACACTTGAAACGCCTTGAAGTTTGTTAACTCACGAGTGTAAGCCGGCACATCACACAAGAATGCAAGGTCAACTCAGTTACCTAGGTCTAATCCACTAACGATGATGCGGCGCAAAGACCGAGTCACTTGCTCAGCTCAGGTAAATATTGCGTTAAATTTGTAAGCTTCAGCTGGCTTAATTTTTATAGTGTGTACAGCATCGTCGTCGTCAATTTTTTTCTACGTCACATTATTTCAGAAACGTTTCTGGTCAGATTTTAATTTTTTGGAATAAAAAGTTAAAAGGACTGTTTTAGGACAAAGTCTGATAGAAGCTAACTTTCACTATTTCCAATAACTTTGCGCATACAGGTATTAGGCGTTTTTTGCAGGCCTAAAGATATTAGAAGATAACTATGAACTTTATAAAAAATACTTGCATTAGGAAGACATTAGAGATAAAATTACTATAATAAAAAATACAACACGGGTCACTTATTCGCCTGTTACTAAATCAAGTTAACGTAGGCCTATCAAAACAATGGTAAAATAGCCTACTATCTCCTCCTGTAAGGCACAACGAGGCTTCTGGGCATGGTGGTCGAGTCCTCTGTAGGATTGTACACCTATTCAGTTGACATAACTCAACAACAAGAACATTTTCCGCAATTTTAATTCTGCAAAATACACTTTATTCCACAGAGAATTTTCACATGTGAAATTCAAAGAATTTCCACAAGTGAAATTCCGCATAATACACCTTTGCGAAATTTCGCATTCCACAAAGTACACCTTCACCAGACCAGAGATGTTTGGATCCTAAAATTTTTTAGTCCGCGTCAGTCCGCAGATTTTGACCAAATATCTGTGTCAATCCGCAACAGAAGAGAAATATTGGATCCACTCTCAGTCCGTGTCTGCACTGAATAGGCCCAAACCTCTAGTCATTAGTACGTAAGGTAGGCCATGACGCCTAAGTCTATAACAGATTACAGTTTTCTGGTTACAGTGCTACCATGCTACTGCAAGTCTCAGCACACATCACTTCTTTCTTTTTTAACTCTTATTACGAAAAATACACTTGTCACAAAACAGGATTTGCGTCAGTCTGCGTTTGCAAATTTCGTCATGGAACATGAGTCATGATGCAATAAAGAACAATTATATAGTTACATTGCCAGTCATTTTATGAGTAAATGTGTAGGCATATGTGTGAAATGTAAGTTCTTGCGTATTATTTTGTGTGTGTCGCAATATATTATCTTAAAACGTCAATTTGGTGTTTGTTATCATCGCCATTAGTGGCTTGAATTGTACGGTAAGTCAGCTGGATAAACAGTTTATTTCTAGCCATATTGTAGCAACTGGCCTAAGTCTGCAGACAGCTTGATTAGAATAAGTGAGTGAGTGAGTAAGGTTTAATGTCCTGCCTGACACAGTATAAGTCATTTTGGGGACAGGCTTGATTAGAATGAACAGATGTGATGTTATATCTGCCATTGCTGTAGTGTGACTGTAATGTACAATTGCGCTGTTTGTTTGTGTTGATGGCAGCTGTTGCTGCGAAGGCGACTCGTAAAGTTCTTGCACCCACGAGTTCTAACAGTGGGTCATCCAGTGCTCTGTCACCATCTTCCAGTGAGTGCAAGCTTGCCATTGTATATTGTTCGTCTGGGTTATCAAAAACTGTTTTGAAACGTCATTGATGTCATAATTTTATTTGGCTAGTTGTACATGCTACCGTTTATGTGTACTGTACTTGTGCAATGAGTATAGTTTTCAGTCTTCAATACTATTTTTCATTCTTCACACTAGAAGAAGTTGCTTACAAAAATGTTTAGTATATATTTGAAGTAGTTGTACTTGTACCCTTCTTAGGCATAAACATTCATTAAGTGAACCAGTTGTTATAGTTAACTACTTTGATGGACCAATGTTGTCGTCACTGTTTAGTAGTGTTATACTACAGTACTGTGCAGGAGTTGCCATCATCACTGTAGAGGTTTTTAATGTGGCGGAAATGATAATCAACTGAATTTAGTGATTAAGTCTGCACTGTGTAACCGAGCTGATTCTGGTGTGCTGTTAATTTCAGGTAAAGCGGGCCGATATGTGGGTGGGAACCCAGTGTGCGCTCGACCGACGCCGGAGTGGCAGAAGGGAATTTCATCATTCATGAAGAAAGTACCGGACAAGGATGTGAAACCTGATGCTGAAGATGAAAATCAGCCAGTTGATGGTGAAAATCAGCCAGTTGTTGAAGTGAATGATAAGGCAGTGGCTAGCGGCTCAAGGTGATCACTCCAGTGATTTACGCTGCTTGTATATGGTACTCCTCTAGCCCAGTAAAACATTGGTCCGGCCGGAAACGATAGTTTTCGGGAGGACTAAAGTTTTACCACAGATGTTTTATTTTTTTATTTAAATGCGAGATCTCTGAGATGCGTCGGCCAATCGGCGCGAAATTTTGCACACTGGTCAGTACTAGGCCGAATTTTATAATGCCGGTCCAAAATTTCGGGGGCCCACCCCAAAAAAATTTTAGGGGCCAAAAACATGCAAAATTTAGCGCAATTTTGGACAACTTCGAAGTTTGGCAGCGAATATCTTCGAAATGGATGAAGATATTCAAAATCGGATAAATATTTTATCTACCACGATTCCTCCTGCGTTAGGCGAAACAAGTCCGGTGAAGTTTGGTCCAGTAACCTTGGAGATCTTGATGTGAATTTGTACCCACCTAAAGCGTCTTTTTGGAAGACCATATTTCGGCCCCAATGGGGTGCTGCGCTCCCAAAATTTTACATGCGCTAGAGAATTACAAACTCTTACTAGCGCACCTCCCACCGGGGATGAGGGCCCTCTTAAAATTTTTTTCAAAGGGGGTCCAAAATTGGCTTAAAATGTAGTAGAGGAGCGCTTACAACTTTGGAGTTAGGGGGTGTAGCCCAAAGAAACTTTGGATCTTGACGTGCCTCTAGGTTGGGGTGTTAACGCAAGTACAATTTTTGGGGGCACTGCCCCCCTTAAAATTTGGGAGGGCAAAAAACGTTCAAAAATTGGTGCGATTCACAACAACTTTCGAGTTTGAGCGCAGGTATCTCTGGAACTGATGAAGATAGCGACAAAATGAAAATGGTGTTAACGAGAACGACCTTTCTGGTGTGGAACAAAGAATTTTTGTGAACTTTGGTCCACTACGAACAAAGTTATAAGCGCTCATGTTGACCTACCCTAAGTCGACAATGTGCATTCTGCGTATGCCAATGCATTTTGAGTTTGGGACACGTGACTGCTGCCGGGGGAATTTTACTTCCCTCCTTATTTTCCCCCCAATCAGACTTAAGGCGCGGGGCAGACTCACGTTGAGCTTTGCCTCAAATTTCTAGTTTGTCTCTTTTTCTGTGTCAGTCGCTTGGTTTGCTGTTTGTTGTTGGATTTAAATTTTATTGCCTGATTTGTTTGTGCAATGTACAACCTTCCACTGTTTTATTATAAAGTCATATTTGTAGTTGAGTAAATTAAATATTGCATCTGTAACTGAAGATCTGATCTGTTTGATTTCTTTGATTAGCATTCAGAGAAATTGTGTGGCTTGATTTGGCATCAGTTCAAAACATGTACCGTCTGCTATGACCGTGGACATTTAAGAATTCGTTTTGAGGCACAAGTAAAGAGTCGGTTCACCAAAGTGCATTTTGCTTGCTGCTCTTTGTATTTTTAGCAGGTGTCATATCATATTAATTATTAGTAGTTGCAGTAAAAATCCATAGTCTGCCTACGCCGTAAGTCACAGTCAAAAAACTAACATCCTGCTTGAGTATCAGCATTAATGACATAAACATTTTAGCAACTGTCAACAGTACACAGTTCACCATATGCTTTTGGTGTTCGATGCTGGTGACTGGGAGAAAGGACGGCTATTATCTGGCATTCAAAAGTGCCGCCATGACAAGTTTAATAACATAACTAAGTCCCAAATGCGTGTTGGTTACTCAAAAATGGTGCATTTTGTGTTTGTTTCCGTTAGCAGTTAAAATGATTGACTGTTTGAAAGCCTTGTTTGCTCATTTCTGGTTGGTAGAGACAGACTGCTGATGAAAAGTGTGGCATTTTAATGTTGTTGCTGAGCTACTGATTATGATGAATTTTGATCAGTGGTATTGTGGCCAGGGGTAAGGGATGGGGGCACCACCTTCCTTCACATTAATTTTGGGCTGTCGGAAAGTTCCCTTCAGAAATGCAAGATTTGAAGCTGAAAAGCCAACGTTGTGTTGTTTTATCTGTTTGCTTACTTACCTGTATTTGTTAATGTCATTGCTGAATAAATGAATAAAATAAATAAATAGCAGATGTCATTGCTAATGATGATACTGGTGATGTATTTGTTGTTGCAGTTCTCAGACGAGTTCCTCGTCGTCGGCTGTCGGCGAGTGCTCGTCAGGCCGTCAGCGCAACGGCATCATTGACAGTGATGACGAAGACTAAGTTGATTCTGAGCAGCTTCACCTATACAATAGCATAGTCACTGAGTCACTGTAATTATGTCCTTATCTATCACCTTGGAATTGGTCAGCTCTTTGTCTTCTAAAAGAAGAAAATCAATCAAGTTTGCCATTTTCGTCTCACTGCCAAGCACATTTTCATAGACTGCATCTGTTTTGGTGCAACACATTGCAGATATCTTGAATATACAGTACATCCAAACTTCCAAAGGTTTTTTTAAATGTCAAATCTAGAAACATCATTGCATTTATTAAAGATGAAAACTGTTATCATTGTATATAACGTTGTTTTTAATACGAGTCTTGTATGACCTTGATCTGAACAAGTTTTTACCTTTCCTTCTGACACAAATTATCTGCTTTGAACCATTTATGGCACTGAATGGCCTATTTTGTGCTGATGTGCCATTGAAGAACTACTCACTCACTCATTGAACAGTAGCATGTGACAACATTTATGCTACACCTGTAGGTCAGCGGGTTGTGAAGAGGCAGTACTGTGTTGTCTGACACTTTCGTATTATTATAGTGACACTGATTGGTCGCCAGTCCGGAGGGGCACTGGTCCGAATTTGGTCAGGTTCCATTCTACTATAGCCATATGCAACTATATCCAAGTGCCAAGGTCTGGCGTAGCCAAAAATGCAATCTATTCCTATTTCTAGCCTTGTCTCTTAACGCTTGCGCTGTTCGGACTAGTGGCCTCTTCGGACAGTTGAACTGTTCCCGTTATTATTTTGTATAGTATTGTGTTTTCTAATTGTATTGTAGTGTGGCATTTAACATAGTTATGCCCAGTGTGTTGTGTCGGCCGAAGTAAACTTGAATCGTATTCTGTTTTTATGCTAGTGGACACTTATGGTCAGTTACACTTTTCCCTGCTAAAGTACCGGGCTTAGGATATCAGAATGCTAGCTTTAAAACTTGCCAGTGGATACAGCAATGGCCCACATGATGAAAGTGATACCAGCAAGAATGGTCAAGAAGAAGCAAACAGTACGCATACAGGAGTAGAGCATACATGTTATACGTGGGATACATCCAGTCCAGGTTTAGTACTGTAGAAGGCATATGATGCTGTCTACACAGTATAGGGGCTATCTTTAAGTTACTGGTAAAAAAGGCACCTAGGCTATAATGCAGGAACATTGCCACAGGATGATAATGTAACTATAGGCCTATAAATTTGTTCTTCTGTCTCTCTGACCGGAGCAGCTGAATAATTCGTACCGATAATAGTTTTTAGTTTACAGTATTATGATAATTTTAGTGCATTTTGTATATGGCACATAAAACAATGCATAACTACAAAAGATTCCGGTAAGATTTTGCCTTTTTGCTACTGACAGCCAATGCTTTTTTTACAGCATTCCGTACTTTTTTATTAACACTGATATGGGCACAAGAGTATAACCGTATACTAGCCTATCATTTGCAGACTGGCAATCCTCCTTTTTCAGATGCATCTTACATGCCGCACAAACAGGACAGACAGTTATCTGATGTCAACCTTTCACATTTGTCAGTGTAATTTTTGAAATGAAATGCTATACAGTGGCTTGTGCTAAAATATCTTTTTCAACTTTTGTATTTTTTGTACATTTTTGTAGTCCTACCGGTATTTTGTTGTAGTTTTACTAGACTAACCCAATGTGTGGTCTGCCAGCTGCATGCAGTAAAATATTGTAATAGCAGATTAACAGCAGTGGTGCAAGGCAGTGCAGAGATGCAGACTGCTTTCAACAGTTCAAAAATTATCCGTACCTTTACTTTTAAATTTGTTTCACCACCCTTGTTTCTAGTGTGATTGAAAGTCGACATTGGTGTTTCGCGTGAACAAATTTGTCAGGGAAAACTATTCATTCTGTCCTGGAACGTCAGGGAAAATGAATTCTGCAGAGTAGTAGGAACCAAGGGATGTGGTCCCCGAAGACTGTCTTCGACCTTGAGGACAACAAAATTGTGGCCTTGGCCTCGAAGACCATGGCTTTGTTTTTGTTTTTTAGTCCCCGAAATGACCTATATTGTGTCAGGTGGGACGTTAAACTCTACTCACCCACTCACTCTGTGCAATGGGTTTTTGTACATGCATTTCATATGATGTATCTATTGAAACTGTATGTCTTGAATATTTGCTGGTTCATTACGGTTTGAGTACGATAAAGCAGCTTTTGAAGCTTTGTTTAAAATTGTCATACTTTACTTACTTAAGTTACTTGGTGGCCGTGGCCTGGAGAATTACTGGTATGGCCTTGCAGTGGCGTAGCCAGAAATTTCAATTTGGGGTGGCCTCGTTTCCCTTCCCCCTTACATCCTTCCTTCCCCTTTCCTCCCCCTTTTACCCCTTCACTTCTTCCCCTGTCCTCCCCTCATCCGCTTCCCTTTTTCCCTTAGAAGTAAGACCCCCTAAAATCCAGCTAGGGGGTCTGGGGCAGTGATGTCAGCTCCCCCAGCGAGCCCCAGTCAAAATCCAATTTGGTGCATTTTAATTAGCTTTAAAAGAGGAGATCTGGTGGCAAAAGTTTTGATTATTTTCCCAACAATAAACTGACCCAATCGGCATATTTTGTGCAGTTTTAACGTATGCTTATGTTTTGTTTGGGGGATGGGGGCTGCCCCTCACTTGTCTACTGTGGCCTTGATCTTGAAGGCCACTTGCCTTGATGATTGCTGTGGCGTGTTTCGCACTTTTTATTTCTCTGAGATTCTCAGAAAAAGGCAGGTGCGAAACGCGAATTCTGCGCAGCATCTCAGAGAAATAACAAGTGAGAAACGCGCCTCGGCCTTGAAAATACATATATGTATAAACTTTGCATTACTGGTTGTAATGATAAAAAGAGTTATTATTTAGCTTTTGGCGAGAGAATAATAATTTTGCCAGGATTAGTGAATGATTTTATTATCTTTGGTTTTGATCCTGTGCGTCAAGGATTGTTTTAGCATTTTTCTATGGCGTTTGGCAGCAGAAATTTTCCTTTGCGGTACCGACAGAGAAAATGACTAAGGGGCGTTTCCCTTTAGTTTTGTTACGTGTCTGCGATTAATTGCAGTAAAATAAATACAGCATGATTTCTGACTTCATTATTTTCGGGTAAGAAAAGAATGAGAAACAGCAATAATCTATATACAGTGTAGCGGTAGCAGATTCATAGATTTAATTTTTGATTTGGTTATTTAGGCCCTAGCCATTAGCATAAGACTCTGTACAAACGGCAGGCACGCCTACAGGGCTAGAATTAGGGTTGTTAGTACCCTAACCTTAACACGATCGAACCCTAACCCTAGCACACCTGTTTAGTTATTAGTCCATAGGCGTGGCTTGTACATGGAGTCTTCTGCTAATAGATAGCTGATCGATTAGTGTAGGTTATACCGTGGATGGGCAGAAAACCTTTTTAGACGAAGATGAGATGCATGGGGCCAAGACAGACCTTACTGAGAACAGTACCAATTTAGCCTTAAGTAGTACTATTTAAATTAAATATTAAATAAGTAAATAATGGATTAAATGTAGCGAGGAACAGGCCCACTAGTATGTTGTCCCTTTCTAGCAACCACTGGTGTGATGTTCATGGTGTGATGGAAAGGAGTATACACTTGCTTTTTAGTGAATGAATAATGAACATGGGTTGCATTTCATCTAATCTCATTTCGCCTAATCTTATTTTGCATATTCTCATTTCGATTAATCCCATTTCGCTTAATCTTTTCTTTTGATAGGCAGACCAACAACAATGACTTGCTTTGTCGTTTTTTTCTTTGCTTTGTTTTTTTTTGCTTATTTGTCAAGCTTTGTTTTGTCATTCATCATTTTTTCTGTACCATTTTTTTGGGTTGATTGCTAAGCTGAAAGCTTAAGGTTGGCCCTTTGTCGTCATCTGTCGCACATAGGGGGTGCGATCGGCTACAGCTTAGAGACAGCTGAGAATCTTGTTTTCCATGTCATTTGTTCCTGCCATCACTACCATACATGCATCTTCCCGCATTCTCATGCTTGACTATGATAACAATTAGGAATATCATAAACTTGCAGATTTGATTTAGTTTCATGTTTAAATTTTTTTGCTACTTTTTTGTATGGCAAAAAGTGAAATTTAAGGACAGAGTTACTTTACACGATAAAGCAATGAAACAAAACAGGTGTGGTGGATGATTTTTATATGGCTGGTGTTCTAACATAGTATGCTAGCTTTCAGTGGCATATTTAGGGGGGGGCCATGGTGCGATGGCCCCCCCTTTGGCCTGACCATAAAAATTTTTTACAGGCGACTTTTATGAAAAGGTGCATTTTTTGCCATTTTCCAGCAAAAATTGCAAAATTCAACAATGTTTGATGGTCTTTTGCGTTTCCAAATTTCAGAAAAATGGGCGAATTTGTGGTTTCCATTGAATATTCAGAAGCAAAAAGTGTTTCAGCTTCAGGGGGGCTTTGCCCCCCTGACCCCCCAAC
>Ga0209367_1000896_pt1 | contig 33873 bp, 23 predicted proteins | sample WorMetLIZISLAND2_FD_187412 | JGI IMG/M metagenome (GOLD analysis project Ga0209367, IMG submission 187412) | Marine gutless worms symbiont microbial communities from Max Planck institute for Marine Microbiology, Germany - Olavius geniculatus... ... | reverse complement strand
GTGCGCTAGTAAGACTTGGTCATTCTCTAGCGCGTGTAAAAATTTGGGGGCGCAGCACCCCCTAGGGACCGAAATATGTTCTTCCGAAAAATGCGCTTTAGGTGGGTACGATTTCACATCGAGATCTCCAAGGTCACTGGACCAAACTTCACCGGACTTGTTTCACCTAACGCAGGAGGAATCGCGGTAGATGGAATAAAAATCCGATTTAGAAAATCTTCATCCGTTTCGGAGATATTCACCGCCGAACTTCAAAGTCGTCTGAAATCGGGCCAAATTTTGCATGTTTTTGGCCCCTGAAATTTTTTTGGGGTGTGCCCGTCAAAATTTTGGACCGGCATTATAAAATTGGGCCTAGTACTGACCATCGTGCAAAATTTCACGCCGGTCGGCCCACGCATCTCGGAGATCTCGCATTGCAAAAAAAATAAAACATCTGGGCTAAAACATAAGTCCTTCCGAAAACTATCGTTTTCGGGCGGTCTAATAAGTGCAGTGCAAGATGTCCTGTTTACCCTGTCCAATAGCACCGAAAGGTAGACACTTAACACTGTTTGCTTTATTGTGTCGATAAGATAATTCTATGTTAATCTGTACAATGTTACAGTAATTGATGCAGTTGAAGCTATGAAGCTAGTGGGTGGACCAAAAAATGGCAGACACACTGTAAGCTACTGCAGCCTGCATGCGTCTGAATTACACAAATGTACGGGTCTCAACCGCAACTAACCTTGTGGCAACTTGTGGGCTATATGTATACATTTAGTAATTATATGTCTTGTCGATAATGTATACACATGTGAATTTCATATAATAATTATATACTTGTACTTCTTGTGCCTTAATACCATACATATCGTAATGATTATAGTGGCTCTGATTAGTAGCTTGCTAGTAAGTGTAAACCAACATTCATTAACACATATCTAACCATGTCACTGCCAATATAAGAAAAGGTCTTTCGTGCTGGCACAAACTTCATTACCACCTCTCAACTAGATAAATGATTTCAACACAACGTTTTTATCCGTTTTCCACATGAACTTAAAAATGCAGATTTACCGAGTACAGTATCTTACCGAGTCACACAACTGTTTTTCCACGGCTCCCTAAAGGTGTTGTTGAAAGATCTCCTTTTTCCAGCAAATTTCAGAAAAAATGGGCGAATTTGCGGCTTCTATTGAACGTTCAAAAGCAAAAAGTGTTTCAGCTTCGTGGAACCCGCTGGAATCAACTTCCCTCAGCTGTGGCAGGTTGGAAAGTGGTAGTCAACCCTAAGCCAACGTCGACGTGTTGACTGGAACCCACGCAGGCGCAGACAATTTCCTCGAACTGAGAACCTTCATCGAGCGACAGCTTGGCAGTGCTACCGACGTGCAGTTGGCGCCAGCAACAATCCCAAGTTGGCGGACGTTCCACGCTTCACCGTTGGCAAGTCATCAGCGCTGCCAGCAGAAGTCAAAAATGGAGTGACCGAGTCCATCATACACATGTGTGCAACAGACATAAGGTAAACCCTACTTGCTTATTTTCTTATGTAAGGTCATTATAGCGCATGATAGTTAGTGCATACAGTTAATCAGAATATTTGTATAGCATATACACAAGAAAGAAATATCATTTGGAAACTTGTTTTTCTTAATTAGTCATTGGGTGAGAGCGAACTCTGAGCCGGTAATTTTTTTAGAATCTCGTAGCTGTTGTTCTGCTTGCTGAGTATGGCATGCATGGCTGAATTGTTTGCGACATACTGTATAAAATTATAAATGTGTTTTTTGCTTGATGGCTGTTGAATCATGATACTGATGATGATAAATAATGGCAGTGTGCTGTGGTACTTCTTTTGTATTTGTGTACCAATATGGTATTAAAACTGCATATAGCAACTTCTTTTAAAATATAGTCATAAATGACATTTTGCTTAATTTCTCAGCTTACTTTATCACTATTTGTAGAGTGGGAACCCTGGTTAAATAACAATGCCAATCGACTGTGTTGTTTCAGACCATTTAGCATTGTGGAAAGCGAGGGCTTCAAAGCGCTGGCTCACCACCATGGTGTCCATCGCTGAAAACATCACAGACCTCCGTACCCAAGCATCTGAGCCTGGGACAAACAAGAACATTCTAAGGCTAGTTTGTGAGATGATCGAAGAACTCCTGATGCAGGTTACTTCAGTGCTGAAGCCATCTGACGCAGCAACGAAAGTTGTCAACTGACAAGTCACCGTCGATCCACTTGGTTGTGCCCACGAAGCACCGGCTGGAGCAGCATCTGATGCCAGTAGCATCCGACAGTGAAATAATTAGGCAGCTGAAAGGTCACTTAAGCAGTCAGCTGGAGAAGTACTTCCATGTTCGTGACCTTCACTACATGGCTACTCTGCTGGATCTACGCCCAAAAGACCAGTCTGATCCGATGCCAGCTGGATGTCGGAAATCAGCCGTGGCCTCACTCCAGCAGATGATGGCTGACATTTCGAATGAGGTATTAAAACTCAAGATTGCATTTACAAATTAATATTAATATGTGGGATCATGGTTTTTATAAGGTTAATTCCAAAAGTTGATGTTACATGTGCTGCTAAAATGCTTTAAACAATTAACTATTACTCATAGCTAGATTCGTTTATTGGTTAATTCAGCCATTGTTTTGATCAAAATTCAATAAAGTATGAATGACATATAAAGACATGATGGTGTAAAGTAATGATGGTTCTATTTGGTTATGGTAGTTTAAAAAGTTAAACCTGCTTGTACTAAGGATGAGCTCTGTACTATGTAGTCATATTTTAGTTAGTTTTTTTGGTTAAAATAGCAGTTGGTTTTGTGGATGATTCAGAAGATAAGAAATGAATCAGAGAGAGCAGAAGACGAGGAGGAGACTCCGAGCAAGAGACAGCAGGTGGAACGTGAGACTGCTGATTTCTTCGGCGATCTGTTCACACGGACACAGCGGGCTCCAGTTGTCAACGAGTTAACCACCTACTTAACTAGTCGAGGTTAGCAAATAGAATGCCTTTATGCCATGATGATGATAATGATAGTGATGATCTACTCTAAATATTGGTGCTGTATGACTGTTATAAATCTGTTTTCTGAGTGTCAGAATTGCTGATGAAATAAGCTCTGATGTCTGTTTGTATTGATTCCTTATCCTTCAGCGTCAAAAGTTTTTGATGCAAATAATTTTATGCGTACTCAATGATTTGACACCATTTGTTAGCAAGTATATTTGTATGAATGAGTCTAACCTGGAGTAACTTCCGGAGAGGAGACTAGTTGCATAAAAATGTGTTATGGAATGATTTTTAACACACGTAGCACTAGCAAAATGGAACTGATGTGAGTGGTTGTTATTGTAACAGACGACAGCATTGATGACATAGCCAGCTACTGGAAACAGAGAAGGAGTTCTCCGAAACTGGTCAAAGTGGCAAAGCAAGTGCTCTGTGTCCCAGCAACAAGCAAGTCATCAGAGCACTCCTTCTTCATTACTGGCCGGACTTTGGAAGATCGCAGGACTCAGTTCCGTTCTTATCTCAACCATCGTCGTCTAGCAAGAAGATGCAGATGTACCAAGAAACACATATTACCTAGTCATGCAACTGTTTTTCCACAGCTGCGATTCGTTTTTAACCTCCGTAGTGGTATTCCCGAAAGATCTTGGGATAGAGTTGACGTATGAAAAGCAATAAAACTAAGGTTATCTTGAGCAACGTAGACTTGCAACAAGCCGCAGATTTACCGAGTAACATACCTTTCCTAGTCATGCAACTGTGTTTCCACAGCCGCAACTCGTCTTTAAACTCCCTAGCGGCATTCCCAAAAGATCTTGAGATACCGATATTCCAGAAAGATCTCGGGAACAGTTGTTGTAACAAAAGCAGCAAGCCCGAGGCTGCGATTCATTTCTAACCTGACTAGCGATATGCCCAAAAGATCTCAGGATAGAGTTGTTGTATTAAGCAGTAAGCCCAGGTTATCAAGAGCATCGGCGACTTGCAGAAAAGTCGCCATCACACCAAGAAGCTTATACACTGCACCGCACATGTTGATGTCTGCGGATTTCGGAAAAATGACTTCCTGCATAAATCAGTTGCTTATCATGCCACCGAAGAAGCTAACTGATATGGCACATACGACACAGCATTAGCTGCACTGATAAAATGGTAGAGTGAAGTGTCTGAGGTACTATTTTGATAATGGCACCCTGAAAACGATACAAATATGTGCAACAACGACAATAACGTGTACACTTCGGCATATAAGCACAGTTGCTGCAACCTGTCTCTTTCTTGTCACTGTCCAAGAGACACGTTTCATAAACGGCTGAAAACATTTTGGATGACACAAGCTGCAATGCGAGTAACAATCAATATGGCACATTTGCTGCACATACACTGTGTTCGAATTAGTGCCCTGTATGTGACAATTTAATGATAATAACAATAATAATACATAGTCCAGGATTGACACCATAAACATGAAAAAAATTCAAGGACTTCTCAAAAACTTTCAAAGACTGCCGACAAATTTTCGAGGACTAAACGTCGACATAAGTTCATATTATGCGACCTGTTGCCAACTGCAATAAAAAAACACACTAAAATACTGCCAACAAATTTCAATATACATGCGTACCATAGGTTTCTTTTCTTCAGAAGTTGCGCATTCACGTAACCTGTGATCTGTATATTTACACTGCCAATCATACTGAAAAAATTCCGGAACTTTCAAAAACCTCGAAAACCAGATTAAAAAACTATCAATAACCAACCATTTTCGAGGACTCCCAAGACTCTGAATTTAGAGAAAGAAATACCAAGAGTTTCAAGGATGCGCGGAAACCCCAACAGTTGTGGGAACTTACCTGTTTCTGGTGTCGTTCGGCCTGCGACGCATCATCAGCTGAGGTGTCTGATGGAGGGTCATGTAGCAAGAATTCACACAGGCACTGGACCGGCAGAACGTCCAGTGAGCTGTCGTTGGATTCCACTAGATCTGCCAGCCACGGCATCGACTTTGATGTACCCTATCAGTCATCACACGTGCAGCAGAATTCAAACTCAAGAGAAATATACCCAAAAAACGGAATATATCTTCACACGCTTAACTGTAAGCAGTGAGAGAGCATGATGACTGACTTCTAACTGACTTCGTTAGACGAACGACAAAGTCAACCGACTTTTGTGGGCTTGGTTTAGTTGCCCGACAAAATTGGCCGATAAAATCATAAATGAATGACACACGGCCGATATTTGCATCTGCTACTTTGTACGATATCAGCTAGCACAATAGCCGAATGCAGATTGCAAAATAATACTTGCATCACTTTTTTCTGCATCTAATGAACGAAAATAATAACAAACACAACAAATAACTACAATAAATATTCATCTTCCGTTGTAAACAACCACCATGGCAACAAAAACAAAATTTTTGAACAAAATTTGGTGATCCCTTTGACAATTTATTAGGAATTACGTGTACAAAATTTATTCAGATTTGTTTGGATTTGACATTTCTCTTGTACGATGTCTAGGGGGTTACTTTTTTCTCGACACAGTGTATAAGGCCAAAAACTGCATTTTGGGGCATATTTGACCCCACCGTGACCTTGATCCTTCACCATTTGATCCCCAAATTTGACGTGTTCATCCATGCCCAATGCCCATAAGTCCGTTATGGCGAAAGTTTGGTCAAGTTCCATCAACAAATACCCAAGATATCTTGCTAACAATGTTTGTTCGAGACTCACGCATGCATGCACGAATGGCTGCACAGACGCATAATGCCTCAAGCCATTACGCTGGCAGAGGCATAAAAATATCAACTAACTATACGTCAAAGCCAGCACGTACAGATGAGTATCAACCTGTCTCTGTATGATTTCCAGCAGGAAATCGGGACTACGACTGCGGCAGAGGGCGTGTCCAATGCGATGGCTCTGATTAAGTGCTTTAAGCTGTTCCAACACTGCAGTAGGTGGCCTCACCGCCAAGCCACTGCAACAACATTAAACGATTCAAGGTTAAAAATTGCATATATCCAGGCCACAGTAGGGCCTGGGAAAACATTATCACAAGGCCCCCCTGGAGAGAAAATTTTTCAATTTTTGTTTCTAAAATATTGCATGCTGGTGTACTTTACATTTTTGAGTGACGGTGGGGCCCTCCAAACATTGCAGGGCCCAAGGTAACTTAGCCCTCTTACCCCCGGCTCTCAACTGGGCCTGTGTATAGCTCTTTACTGGAAGCTCATCACGGAACAACGAAGCATCACCTGCCACATGAGAGCACTCAGTGATGCCTGCTACCCAACACAGGTGAACGCACCCCATCTTAACACCAGCCAGACAGGCTGGTAGTCAATTTACCTACCCAAGAAGAATGAGGGGCTGAGTTAACCTTAGTGCTGGTTATATACAAAAATGGTTTACCAGCCCACAGACAGTCAACCATCCAAGCACTGTAAGCAAGTGTAGAGCAACTTTGTTGTTTGAGCACAACGCGTCACCACTACGCCAGGTCACCAACCAATGACCAGAAGTGTTTCACAATCTCCGGGCAAGTGGCAGCTGATTGTCATGAGCTAATGATATCACAGCGCACTATGCGGCCATCCATTGCCTGCATCAGTGAACAACTGGACCCAGTGTTTGCAGCTAGCAGACATACCACCGTCCCAATCCGCCTAACTGAGCCGCCACCCCGTAGCCCGTAAATGACTACTCATTCCACATCCCGCTGAGGGTAGAAAGCTGAGTTGATCCGAGCACAGAGTAGGTTAGCAACTTGCTCACGCTAGAGGCAATCAAAGATCTCAGACCTCCAGCGAGAATGATGCAGCCACATGACGAATACAAAAGAAAGTTTACTACAGCCGCTATCTCCTAATACTGAACAATTCTGGATAAAGATCCAGAATCTACAAAGAATCTGATACTAATCACCTCTTTCCAGTGGCCATGCCCAATCCCTTCACAAAATTACAGCAAAATGGAATTTTTTCAGTCATCTGGCTGACAAAAATTGACAGACCCCAAAACTATAAATTTGATCGTTAGTACTCATTGCATCTTCCCGTGGAATGATGGCCAGGCTGAGTTGACAACTAACATTCTATCTATCTGACATAATAGTGAATAAGGAATTTTACTGATGATTTTCTATTCTACACATTTCATGCTGCTAGAATCCATCGCTCTAACTAACTGGCATATCAGCTGAGCTCAGTTCCACACTTTTAGACACAGATGAAGTGAGCTACACCATGTTCCAAAATTAGCGACACCCCTACAGATAAGTTGGTGTAAAATCATTAATACCTGACAAATTTTTACAAAATGTAAAACACTTGTGGAGACAATCATTCTGAACTAGTCTTTGAAGTTTGTGCTAAAAGTGGCCACCTTTGGCCTCGATGCAAGCTTTTAGTCTTAGGTGAGTGCGCCACAGCTTGATCGCCCTGTCATTAACAACGTAATGAACGTAGCCCTAACGTAAACAGACTCCGACGTCATAATGACGTTATGCTGAATACACACGGTAAGGTGCGGACGTCACAATAAGTGCGACGGTAAGTAATGCTACGATAGTGCAGTGTACAATATTTCGCTAAAATCCATCAACGACAAACTGAATTAAGCGTGACTGAAGCTAGCAGTGTCGCTAATTTTGGGACATGGTGTAAGATTTCAGTTCAGTTCAGTTCTTGTCCGTCATTTCGTACACAGGCCAAAAGTCCACATTACAGCCCAGAAGGCGACAGAGAGACAGCGTTGACTCACGTGGGTTCCATGCGAGTGAGCTGAGAGATGAGTAGACTCGTAGACTCAGTGATTTGTTGCTTACTGGTTGCTGCAGCGAGGTGACTCTCAAACTCAAGCACCTGCTGCTTTATGAACTCCGCCATCTCCACACACCAACACAACCAGACTGCCAGTCAATCAGCCAATGCATAAAAACGCAAAGACCTTCCCGAGCCTTAATACACATTGGCAGTGCTAATCTCCATTTCCTAACCCCTCAGCCAGACACCAGTTTACACTGCAAGATGACCACAGATACTGGACTAGTGCATCCCATGGTGTGCCTGTTTACTAACAATGTGAGCTAATGCTCACGAGATGCGCAAAAGCCTATAGCAGTTCCGGTTCAGTACTTTAGCTGAAAATTGGGGTGTTCATGCGAAGTTAATATACAAATACCAAATTCTCTATCTGGATCGCATAACGATAGTTCTGTGGCGCCACCTTGTAAATGATACAGACTTGCGTTGCAGCCCGATATCACCAAAAAAATCCACAAAACCCCCTATTTTGGCGTTCAAGGTCATTCAAGGTCATTGAATTCGGCGCCAATCGAGAGCCAGTATACGACTTCCTATTAGTGATTAATAGTAACCTAGGCCTTATATCGCACCGTTACTGAGATACAGCGAGCTATTGGCCAAAAATCGCAAATTTTGCCCACCCGCTTCTCATTTAGGGCCCTCGTTTGAGGTGACCCCCTTTAAATTTATGGAAAAGCTTTACGGTTTCTAAAACTAGAATCTTCCAGGTAGCCGACGGTGAAGATTGGCGATTCTAGCTTGCACCGTTTTTGACTGATCCACTCGTGTGACAGACAGACAGACAGAATTGCGATGGCTAAGACGCGCTGAAAGCAGTAGCTGCTTTCGCGCATAAAAACAGTGCAAGAAAAACCCAGCTACGTAATGCAAATGAAAATGCGCATCAGCAGTGTATGTTTGAAAACCCAGTAAAACAAAATCTAAGTTCACCCATCGTAGCAAACAAGTTTCTTTTACAGTCGCCAGAGGGCGCCAGATGAACGGTGACTAATTATCTATAGTGTTTTACTCGTACTCGCCAGATGGCGTCACCTGTCTCACTCAGCCAATGCCATATCAGCTGGAAATCGCAAATTTTCCCTACCCTTCTGTCATTTAGCGCCCTCACTTGGGGTGACCCCTTTCAAATTTATGGAAAAGCTCTACTAATCCTGAAACTAGAGTCTTCTACGCAGCCAATGGTGAAAATGTAGTGATCCTAGATCGCATAGTTTTTTACTGATCGAACGAACAGACAGACAGACAGACAAACAAAAATGCGATGGCTAAGATGAACTACAGCAGTAGCTGCTGTTGCACGTAATAAAATGACAAAATGCCGTTTAAAGCTAATACAGAGCTGATCAATAAACCTGGCTTTCCCGTGCACTGAACTCTTCACTAGTCTCATCATCCAGTGCTGTTGGTGGAAACTTAAAACTACTGCACATTACATCAAATCAGCAACATATTATGAGACCACTTCAATGTGGCATCAATTACAGCCAAAAACTTATCAGTAGGGCTGCTACAGATCAGAACATTTCTAATGGATTAATTTCCAAAAGTTAATTGATTAAACGCGGCTATTTTTGTACACAAATGTTATCTTTTGCAGACTAAAGCAAAATCAGACAAGAAACCCAGCTGTCGCTACGATAGTTGACTGTACTCCATTGCGCCTCCTGGATTCGACCTAAATCGACGCTTGTGGTCGACGTTGAACCACTTTTGCACTGGCCAGGTCAATGTGCAGCCAACCTCATCCGCTGGAATCAGGCTTCAGATCCGTCCTGTTCTTGTGGCACATCTTCACAAACTATGTCACACATTGCGAACGATTGTCCAGATACGAAATTTCCGGGCGGGCTGTCAGCCTTACATTTGGCTGATGAGGAGGCTATTGCCTGGCTCGGCATGCAGAGCATATGCTAAGAAGAAGAAGACTGGTTGTCAGCGACCTTCAAAGTCATCCAAGGTCAATGATTTTTAAGTCATTTGAAAGCCAATGTGCCACTTCCTATCAGTAATCAACAGCAACCTAGGCCCTATCTCACACCATTTCCGAGATATGGCTACTTATAGCTTGATATATTACATTCCATAGTGTGCTATGACCCTTCAAAGCCATCCAAGGTCAATGATTTATATGTTATTTGAAAGCCAATATGCGACTTCCTGTTAGTGATCAATAGCAGCCTAGGCCCTATCTTGCACTGTTTAGCCACAGTACGTCCGTGACAGACAGATGGACGGATGACAACTATGACAACAGTTCAACCGTTACTTAAGTACAGTCGGCTAAAAAAACTGATGATGCACTAGACAGATTGTGAAAGTCATAGACCACAAACTGCAGACTGTCAAACTAACACCATACGAGTAAAAATCTTGATCACATGTTAATTTTTATCAAATTTCAATCAATTTCCCCCAAAATTCAATGATTATCTTTTATAATGATCAATCGATTAATTAATCATTAATTTCTGCAGCCTTTCTTATCATGCGTGTACACAGTACGTGGCCTACCAGTGCATGGAGCGAATACATCCCTCCCTCACTGTTCAATGAAATTAGTGACCATAATGGAGAAAAAACAAGCACATAAACATTAACTTAAAGGGCATCTTCCAGATTTGCAACTATGTGTCCATAAAAAATTAACACAAGATTGCTAAACCAGTATCCTTATAGTGGGAGTGCCCAATCAATAGCATCAAAGACCAGAGTCACTGGAGAACAGTGCTTTGCAAAGTATAAAGTACTAATCAAATTAAAATGCAAGTTGCCGACAAATACCAGAAATTACATGCAGTATAATTTTGAAAAAGAATCACTAGTGATTTTTCAACAATAACTTCCCATTTCTATTCAGCACCTTGACAGTTGACACCATAAGCATTAGAAATGCACCCATAAAAATACCCTCCTCTCAGAGACTAGTGACTAAACAAAAGGAAAAATATACGAATAAAATATACAAGCAAAACAGACTGGACATACTTGGTCATAGACATTTCCATCAAACAGCGAAGGGTCGGATATTCGTACCATGACTTCTTCCCTGTTCACCAAACAAGTGAGCGACTTCTTTGAATGGACTCATAGATGAAAAACGATAACTTAAAAAGTTATCTACATTCATCAAAAAAACAACCTTTTTAATTGTATAATTGTTGACGTTTCGGCAACCATTGCTGCCTTCTTCGCAAGTCGATCAACCGAGACAAGAGATCCTATCAACATCCACATTTATGATTACTTGCTGTCCGCCGCAGCGACACCTGGTGGACAGTTGTTCCCAAGAAGCCAGCAGCAGTTGCCAAAACGTCGACAATTATACAATTAAAAAGGTTGTTTTTTAATGAATATATGTGACGTACAAAGTGAGCAGTTGTCTTAACAGCACATCAGCACGAAGCAATTTCATGCAGTAACAATGTTGGCTATAAACCCACTGTGGTCGGCCACCTTGTTGTGGTGGTGGGCTTTGAAGCTCTGATGACCCAAAAGATTTCTAAAATCCACAGCCAACCATAAGCCGACCAATTTTATATGAACAGTTATCGTACCCCTTACCAGTGTTCATGTACTGGCTAATCTTCAGCTTTAATGATAATTTCGGCTTCACAGTTGTTTATGTGTGACCTTTGGTTACTGTAACTTTCTGGGGATGCACATTGGGCCAAACTGATATGGCATCAGTGCTGGGTAGGGCTGCCCACCCTGAAGGTAAGGTAAGGTAGCGCAATGCTAGCTAAAAAAAGTGACGTGCACACTGTGTACAACTGAGGCTTTTTCAGCTACGATAAATCAAGAGATGCCAAAAGCAGTAAATTTATCAATAACTCTGAGAGTATGCAGACTGTATTATATATCGAGAGAAAAAAAATTGAAAATGATCTAAAACCAACTTAACTGTAGGATTTTGTATTTTGACGTAAAACATAAGCTTTTATGCGTTGGTGTGGAACAGAAATGAAAAGTTGACTTAAATAACACCTCAGTAATGGCAAAATGCAAAACATTAATAACGCAAATTAACGTAGATCAACTTTATAACTAGGCATAATTTATAAAGGCCTGTCATATGCAAGTTAGGCATGTCACATACCAAACGAAGCGGGATTGAAAGCGGCCAGAATCAGAAGCAAGGTCCATGCCTTCCAGTACAGACTTGATATGGCCAGCACAGGCGGCTGATACCTACAGAACCAGTCATAATCATAACGTTCAGCGTTATAATGCCGTATCTACAATAGTTTGTTAGGCCAATGTCTACAGTTTAGTTGGCAGACAGTAGAGTTTTCGGGGCTTAACGAAAAGCCAAGGCAGAATCTATGTTCCTGATTTGGGGGGGGGGATCTGGCTCCAGATTTTTGGACCGCAGATGTGCAATGTGACTGCAGCTGCCACTCTTTAGCATCGGCAAAAGTAACATCAGATTATCATCAGTTCATCGCGAAACCATGTGGTCTCAGTCCCCACTAGGGAAAAGATTTGCGAATGGAACAACAACCCCTACCCAAAATTTTGTTGACTTTAACTTAATGTCAAAATGATGTAATTTCATGGTTTACTGCTAAATTTTGTACTTTTAAAATCCCTATCTTTTCCCTGATGCTCTCCATTTTTCACAACTTAAGAATCCTTGACTTGTATGTACAGATTATGTACACTCAAACAGCATAAAGACATTACTATAGTGCATGTCAGTTACCCCTTTGGCAGCTGAATATTTTCTGGATGACGGTAAGTGCAGAGGTTTAGTAAGATGTCCATGATTTCCAGTCTGTCGGTTTTAACCGCTGGAAAATCTACAAAAAGCCCGACACGATGGTTAACGCCGGAGATAGTGGGCAATATTTACACTCGCATGAATATAGCAACACTGCTGCAAACACAGAAGCAAACGGTTAAAATTTAGAAATAAGAACGTGACTCCCACTCTTTGAACGAAAAAAATCCATGACTGTTCCAGGACTTTCTAAGACCCACATGAAAAATTTTCTAAAACCTTTTCATAGCCCACAAATGTTCATATAACGTCCTGGCACCAACGATTTAAAAGTAGGGAAGAGTACAAGTAATTTGCGAGCGAAGCAAACAGAAAAAAATGACTTCCATTCAAGCCTACAAAAATGAGCGATTTTCAAAGATATTTAAGTACCATTCTAGTGCTTTTTATAATCTCGGGATTGCGATGAGGGATTGGCATAAACAGATGGGATCCCGGGATTTGGGACTGCAATCACTATTTCCGTCTATGAATGAGTTATTCAATGATAATCAGGTATTGTACCTGCTGAGTGAAGCAGCGCAGCTCTCTTGACAAGAACGTCGACAAGATCTATGACATCCGGAGTGCTAAGATGTAGGTCTCGAGTAATGCCCAGTGTTAGAATCCAATACAGCGTGTCCTCGTGCAGCGGCACATCAGCAACAAGATGCAGCAAGCCACTAACATCAAACACAACAAGAAATCTGAGCTAATGCTCATGAGATGCACGACGCTGGCTGTCTTGGTCTATCTCCAGTAATTTCGATCAAGATGCATTCTTTAAATGTGCATCGTATGTAAAAACAAACAAACGATCATTAACTTAATGACCAACTTCTACATTTGCCCACAAGTCCACAGAGAATAGCCGATTGGCACAACAGTACCATTGCAATGCGAATGGCCAACCAATAGCATAAACTTGAGTCACTAAAGCCAGGGTTTCTACAGTTCTTCTGCACCAAAATTCCCTGACTTTTCCAGTCAAATGTCAGAAATAGTACACTATATCAGAACTAATGAAACAGTACTAATCTAGGAATATGCAAACGACAGAGACCCTGGTCAGAGGTCAAGGGGTGAAGCCCCCCTGAAGCTGAAACATTTCTAGCTTCTGGATGTTCAATGGAAGCAGCAAATTTGCCCACTTTTAACATATAGAGACAAAAAAAACACATGTCCGCAGTCTGCATAATCCAAGATCATTTTCAGTGACTTTTCAAAAATAATATTTTTCCCCGACCTTTCCCTGACCACAAATTCCCCGACTTATTCCAGAAGTTTACCCTAACCTGCAGGAACCATGTGAAGCATACGGTAGTAATTCATTCATACTTCACGTATAACAGATTACTTCTTCTTCTTGTTTTCTGATAACGCAAGAATCCTTACCGTTTGCATAATGTCATGCAAGTGAACGCAATATGCTTCACAGTATTCGCACTGACCCACCTACAGGGCTGTCAAATTTCCCGAAATTCCCCGACACTTGCGGCACTGTTAACCATGGTGCAATTCTTTTATAACAAAAGTGCAACGAGGTCGAAACATATTGTCTACCTTCTTTCGTTCTCTGGAGGCCAGTTGTCGAGCTTGTAGTAATGTTCGGCTTTCTCGACAAACAGAATCTTTCTCATACTGCAAACAGTGGCAGCCATCCATCAGTACACAGATAACTTAAAATTTGCAAAATGTATGAAATTAGAATTCATCAGATCAATACAAAATGCTTTAAGCTAACTGGCTACGTAGATAAATAAATAAGCCTTGCAAAAAGTCATTAATACAAACTTTAACTGCCAAAATTGCAATAACCAAGATATACCTCGGTACTTGCACAATCCCTCCAAAAAAAATCGATCAAAATCTTTTACAACTATTTAATCAATTTTTGTATCAGACAAAATTAGCAAATAATACACAAACAGACACAAGAGAAAATATTTCATTGTGTTGGTAAATGTCAGATATATTATTACTAAAATTTTAACCTGCACATTCTCACTCCTAAAAAAGTATGGCATTAACTATATTATAACATTAACAATGCAAAATTCATTAAAATGGTGACATTGACTAACAATGGAGATTCCAGATGGCAACCTATGAATAATGCTCAGAAAAAAAACAAAGAAAAGGCTGATTGCACCGATAAGAAATACAAGTATTCGCAGCTAAAGTCATTTTTTAAACAAATTGCCAAAGAAAACTATAAAAATATATCAATTTTTAAAAAAGCAGTCTACTGAAAAATAACCTTCAGGCTAAACAACTATGAAATCGGTCATAATTTTTACACCAGTGTTTGTTCCCGATCGATCGATAAAACAACCACTTATTCAAAGTAACTGATAGTTCACAATGTAAAAAAGCAAAGTCGTTCCCGAGCCTTATGACCCATAAGGTGGCGCTGATCTCCATTTCCTTAGCCCTAAGCCAGACATCAGTGTACACTGCAAGACCACAGATGGAAGCTAGTGCATCATGTGGTGTGACAGCTTTCGCTGGTACTCATTGCATCTACCAATGGAGGGATGGCCAGGCTGAGTGTGCCTGGAATATCAAGTAGTTTACAAGTTTAGTGACAAAACCCTGACCACAACTTAAAAAACCATCGACACGAAATAGCAAACAAATGATGGCAGTTGCAGTACCAGTGCACAAAATCAGACGGTTTAATGACAAGTAGTTTAGGCACGACGGAATGAAGCCAGCTGACGGCTGCGTGCTGGATCGTAGCAATCTGCATCCGAAACTGATGAATTATCTCGACATCACCTCCAATGACTGCAAACACGGCCACGCATATGGAATAATATATAATACTAGAAAAAAATTTCATTATAGTTAATCCATTTGCCAAGAAGCCCCCAATGGACGGATCTGCACAAAATTTTGCACAGGGGATCGACTCACAAACGTCATCACTCGTTTCAAATTTTGTGTCAATCGGTTGAGGGGTTTCGGAACTGTGATGGGTCGAATTTTGCCACTTTTCCATTTCCAGTTGCCATCAACACAGGGCTGCGCTACTGCACACCAGTGCGAAGTTTGGGCTGACCATTAAGGTAAAGAATATGTTGCAAGCTCATGTTTATCTGTTGTCTGTAATGCATGTATTGTGGCTAAACAATACGTCCTAGCAGAAAACTGTCTGAACAAGTAAATACGATTCCCAGACAGCTACCCCGTGGTACCAAGTCAGATCCCCAACAACCCCAATTATGAAAAATGAGGAAACTCTCTGCACCCCAAAATACTTGCATTCAGAATTGTGGCCAAACCACTTTAGCGGCATGGTTACTATTGACAGCCTATAGGAACAGACCAGCACTCTCTCCGATAGTAGAACTGCCAAGTGCTGACCACCTAAGAACACCTGCTCTCCAAAAAAAGGGTGCCTACCCCAAGCCCGAAATTAGCATGGTGCATTACGGTCACACTGTATCATTGCAATGATTACTATTAACAAACTATAGACATTTGCAAATGCCCTATCTAATGCATCCATTGCTGACACACCCCTTCCTTCCAAACAGGAATACTGAACTAAACCCCGATGCACATTTGCTGGCCTTCGGACACCAGTGTAACTGTACGGTCAGCCTTCCTTAGTGACAGCTGAACTTAATGTTTGATGCATTTCACACATTTGAGTACTCTTCAATACATATAAGCCACTCAGCAGTCGAAACACAATATAACTGACACTGGCAGCCTTGGCAAATGAGCCAGTTGAGATAATTTAAGTTGATGAAAATGTGCGCAGAAAGTGAGTGAGTGAGTGAGTAGGCTTTAATGTCCAGCTAGACACAGTACAAGTCATTTCAGGGACAGCCATTCCAAACAATATATACATACAAACACAATCATAAGCACATCTAATGAAACACAAAGTTTAACCTGCATAAATGCACATAACCTACTAAACAAAGGAAATTCAGCAGCGGAACAAAAATAAACGTACACTTGACATCACCACGTGTGTTGAAAGCAACCATTTCCCTGACACTGGAAGACGTCGCGCTCAGTAACATGGCCACACAGACGAGATCGGCAACCGACAGATAATAGCGTTCCTGTCACACCCAGAACAATGACCAAACTAATGCGGTAAAAGACAGCATCACTGATCAATGCTGCCACCTGGCAAATCATAAATCATCAAGACTGAAGTCAAGCCCAGCTCGTAGATAAGCCCAAAGTCAAGACTGGGCTTACCGAAGTATTAACAAACTACAGACATTAGCGAAACTTAGCGAAACTTGACCTAACCAATGTTTTACTTATAGCCTGTCCAAAATTTGCATCATTGTCACTCATTGACAGTGATTTGCATGTAAGTCCAGCAGTTTTTTTGAGCCTAGTTTTGACGAGAAGTAGCAATGAGCCCAACACAGCTAAACAGTCTTTTGACTGCAAAAAATGGAAGTTATCCGAGCAAACTCTGCAGGTGAGCGTTGCTGAGTGAACAACTCACGATTAGACGAGTCTGTCCTGGTGGTGACTGAAGCCTGGTTTTCATCTTGTTGCTTACATGCTTGCCTACTTTCCTTGCATTATGACAGCGGTCGACTGACCAACCTGCAGCGCCTGTATCTCTCAGGACGGACACGGCCACCGCCATGGCATAAAGCAAACTTGCACGAAATGAGCAAGCCAGGTGGCAGGCGGTACACATTCATCACGCACCTATGGAAGTGGACAAACTGGACAAACGGAGAGATGGACAAAGAGACAGAAAGGGAGAGAGGGAAGGACTGATGGAGATGGAACGACAAGTGCACAGCAGAAATACAGGACTACGACCGTCAAAGTTGCAAAGTAATAAGCTATCCTCACACGTGCTAACAACGCCGATAGGCCTGTAGGTAGCCCCATCGAAGCGTCGCTTGCCACTAATGACTTTGCCAACAGCACCGCCATCATCGACGCTACCTAACTGACTGACCACCTCTCCCGGTGCAATCTCGGCGATAACCGCTGCATGGCCAACAGTCAGACGAGTCATTTGTGGCGCATAACATTTGACATGCAAGGTGACTAAAGAGAGATGTTGTCACCAATTGATATTCATTTTTCACAATAATTTAAAATCATCAAAATCACCCGATTTGCTTTACGCATCAACAAGTAGGGTAAACTGGGTGATGTCATATCTAGAATGAACTGACCACTCAGTTCAACGCATAAAGTAAGACGTCTTTTTATTGCTAATTGCAGAAACACACAAAATATAACAGCTACCTATCAGCAACACAGCTAAAAATGCACCACACCAATACCGTCTAAAGGCATCTACATGGTGACGTAATTAAACTGCACTAACTGAACTGAACAGAACTCGCTGAAGCCCAAATTCCATTACACCGACTTTCACCGAAACATGCCTGCGGGAAAGTCGTGAACACAAATCATGAAAGTTGCAGACACAAACCATCTCAACATGTCGAGATGTTTGCAGCGAAGTCCGTGACAAGTCTGCGACAAACCAGTTTGTGTCGCTCTAATGAAGTGAGTGAGTAAGTAGTTTCTTAACAGCGCATCAGCACAACATTCAGTGCCATAAATGGTTAAAATCTGTTAAAAGCAGTGTCACTCTAATGGAATTTACTGCGTGACAATACATGGGGAATTGTCGCGAACAAAAATCACAAAAGTCTGTGATGCAGATCATGAAAGTCAACAACGTGATTTGTGCCGTGGACTTTCATGATTTGTTTATGTAACAAAGTCCATGGACTCTAAACTTTGTTGCAAAGTTAGCGTAATGGAATTTGGGCTTTAGTACACTTCATGAAATAAACCACCAGATGCAACTGAACTGGCATTTCAGGTCAGTTCAGTTCCCTGTCTTAATTGCTTGCCTTCAGAATCGGGTCGAGGTCGCGGAGTTTAGTGTCAGATGGGTCGTGCATCAGTGATACAGCAAACGTGTGGAAGTTCAAGTCGTGTTTGACGTTGCGTACGATCTCACGAAGAAGCATTCGCAGTGATCGCAAGCAGTCATCTCGACACATCAGCATGTCCAGAAACACTTCCGCTAGCAACTACAACACATCAACATTGCAATAATATGGTACTACTAAAACTACTGCCACTACTACTAGTCCAATTATACAAATATTACCACAACAATCTCCCACCGCAGCATTCTCAAGCAGTCGTCATGACCCACTATAATTGCCAAAAAAACCTCAGCAGTTGGCCAGCAACTACCAACACCAATAATGCCATAATATACTACTACAACAACAACAACTACTACTAGTACTACAAGTAATGCTACATTCTCAGTGACTGCAGGCAGTCATCAACACCCATTGGCAGGTCCAAAAACACCTCCACTAGAACTACAACAACCAGTAATGACATAATATACTACTACTAAAACTACTACTATGTCTACGACTACTACAAGTAATTACTACTGCAAACGTAACACTATACCAGCAGGACAAAACTACAAATCTTGACAACGGAGTTCTGTGTGAAATGCACAGCTAAACGCCTTTACATGTTAGAAAGTCCAAAATCTTGCTAGAATTTCAATTGATCCAAAAAAAAAACACATTCCGACAATTTTTGACGCCTAATCTATCAAATAATCGCTAGTTGTCACTCTGACATGGTCATACGAGGGTTATACAAAAAGTTCTTAGACCGACATAGTTAGGCTAAAAATATGCAGATCGTAATTTGATATTATTCAACACAGACTTTTGCAAGTAAAACAGACGATCCAGCGTTTCTCCCCGAAGCTCGGATTCCACTGTAGAAAAAATTTTGACCTTGTTTTTCTGGCCAGCAACTTCCCATGAAGATTACGAGGGCATTCAACAGATTTGTAGTCTCACATAAAGAAACGGTATAAATGTCAATGACACTGTGTTACTGGCTAGTACCATCTAGCATTGCAATATTGCTATTGGGCTATAAGTAGACATCATGAAAGGAAAAGCATTTGCTGATGACGAGGACAGTCTGAAAAGCAAATTGCTGGCTGGCTGGAAATCCAACGTCAAAAGTTATTCCAGAACAAAATTCAAGCATTGGGGAGACACTGAACCAAGTGCATTTTCGATGCAGAAAAGTATGTTAAAATGTACCAAAATATGATGCATATCACTTTTGCCTAACTATATTGGACTACGAACTTGTTGAACGACCCTCGTGTATGTAATAGAAGGAAAATGCTAAAACCTTTGCAGCAAGGTCCGACGACTGCTGAAAGATGACGGTGATTAACATCATATTGTTGGGACTCCGTGTTGGCGATAACTCATTGGCTACAGTCTGCTGCATCAGGCGACGAATGTTTTCTGGATTATGACCCAGCAGCTCTCTACGAAAAACATAAGACACAGTACAACAATGCTACTAAGTACGATACTACTTTAGCAATAACAGCACAACTATGACTAACATTATTATTGCTAAAGTAGCATTTATAATATCTATCTTTAACAGTAGTATTGGCAGTGGCAGCACTTTCAGTTTTCCTTAAATAGCTAATTTTTAGCCGACCGACGACCGTACTTAAGTAATGGTCAAGCTATTGGCATAGTTGTTGTCCGTCTATCCGTCTGTTGTCTGTCATGGATGTATTGTGGCTAAATGGTAGGTCGTAAGGTAAAACTTTTTACGCAAATAATTAGCCATGTGCCATAAACTTAGACATGCGAGATAAAGCCGAGGTTGCTATTGATCACTAATAGGAAGTGGCAGATGCCCTTTCAGATGAAATGAAAATCTTCTACCCTGGATGACCTTAAAAGTCACTGAAATCCAGTATGGTCAACTATCCTAGCGACAGCTGGGCTTCTTATTGATTAATATTGACATATCTACCACAGTTTTTGCAAAAATGCATCATGTTTCTGCTGCTTTAGAAAACATCATGTTGGCAGATAACCCCCGCCCTCATAAACCGTTTGACCAATATGCAACAAGACAGACAAGACACAATGAAAATATTAGACACCTTTTTTGGCCATATTTGCCGTTTGCCTGCCAACACACCAGCACATCAGGCCCTGAAACTTGCAGTGGATTCCAGGTCCGGAGACATACCACACCACGACTGGAATCGCCCCGATGGTAGACCACGGACTACATGGATGAGTCAGATTGTACAGGACACCGGACTCACTGCTGCCGACACACGGGCTCTTGCCGACGACCAGTCAACGTGGAGGGCGCTACGACCCACAGCCGGTTACGCGCAGCAGTGAGCGAGTGAGTTTTAAAAAGGCGAAAAACGTAACTGCAAAACAACTGCATGCAGCCTGAAACAGTTTTATGCCTACACTGAATTACTGATAGAGCAGCAAGATTTGTTTTAATGAGTAGAAGTCATCACCTCATGCTGAGCTGATAATGACTGACGAGTGACTTGGTTTTGAGTCGAATCTTTGTGAGAATGGCAGAGACCTCGGCATCCGACTGCGAATGAAGTTGATCACAGTTCATGCAGACAGACATCAGCAGATCCTGTGCTGCCCGCGTCAACTGAAACAAACATACATACATTAGGGTGCATCAAATTTTCAAAAATTACTCAGCTCACCTGTCCCTTATCCCAAATAGTTCTACTCGTCAACCAGAACTAGGCACAATTGACTGTAAGTCCTGGTTAATGCATTTACCTCATTACTGTTCTAGTAAAAATGTACATATTCTATGCATAAATAATAAATACTTTATGTTTAGTCTGCTAATATCAACTCCACTTATGTTAATATGTACAACACTTATACAATAATGACTTGAATTTGTATATTATTGAGCTTGTTCCGATTAAACCCAGATTTTTTAAAAATCCCAAATTCCTGGTTTTTTTGCCGAGGGTTTTCGTGGGTCTTTGGTTATTAGAATGACTGCAGCGAATAAATATGGTATTCAAAAAGTTGCTAACTGACAGCTGTAGAGTTCTAATGACTTAACCACGAAGAACATTCATTATTAACGAAAAAGAGAACGGAAATTGGATTAAGGTTTGGGTGGGTTTATGCAACAAAACCCACTGGCTTTTTGGTTACAAGCCCAATCCCCGAATTGTCAAAGCCATGGCACCAACAAATAAATGACAATCAAGCCACAGAGTACATAAGACAACCAAATCTAGCGAAAAGGAGAAGCATTCTAGTAACCTTAGGATTTTGAAGCCACATGTCCAGCCGCTGTGCCGCCTGAGAGCGAACTTCGGCGTAGCCGCAAGTAGCGGTCATGGTGCGGACGATGTTACGTGAGCCTCCATCGACAGGTTGTCTGCGACTCAGCTGTTCACGGATCACGTCTATGACATGAGTTTCAACGCTAACTTGCACGTAGACATATCTGAAACATTTCACACGGCAAAGTAGAAAGGTAAAAGTTAAAGTCCGGTACTTATTATGTTGCTTCATACATGAGACGGACTCCTGGCCAGAAGCATTTTTAGTCTCAAAAGTGGCAGCTGATTGGCATGAGCTAATGATACTGCAGCACACTATGCAGGTTGTCCAAGTTTATCTCTAGCCATTTCAGCACAATTCATTCTTGAAATGTGTGCTGCAGCCGAAAATTGCAAAAAAAAACTCTAAAATCCCCTGTCGTTTAAGATTCAAGGTTATTGAATGTCATCAATGTTGACACAATTCTAAAGCTCGTTATGATAAGCAGCATGTCTGTGCCTATCTGCAACAGTTTTCACGCTAGTGGAGCTAACAGTGGCAAGACAACAACTTTTTAAAGGAGTACTCCTCACTGATGCCCACCTGCGCAGGCTTCCTTGAACTTCGAGGGTCAAGACTTGAACTGCTAAAATCTGCGTTTAATGCAAAAAACTTCATATGCAGGTTGTCTTAGTCTATATCCAGCCATTTCGTCACAATTCACTCTTAAATGTGCGCTACGGCCAAAAATAGCAAAAAAATCACTAAAAAACCCCCTTTTGAAGGGTTCAAGGTCGGCGATGTTAATAAATCTAATAAATCTAAAAAGCTAATCGCCAATGCTATCTCCAATCGTTTTCACACTACACAAGCCAAAAGCAGTAAAATAATCACTTTTACAGAGGTATCCCTCTTTGACACCAGCGTGTGCAGGCCTTCTTGAACTTAGGGAGTCAGGACTTAGACTGCTAAAATCTGCATTTAATGCTGAATATTTCATATGCAGGTTGTCTGGGTGTATCTCTAGCCATTTCAGCGCAATTCACTCTACAATGTGTGCCACAGCCCAAAATTATGAAAAATTCACGAAAAGCTTTAATTTTGACGGTTCAAGGTCATCGAAGTTGACGAAACTGTAAAGCCTGTCACCAGTGCTTGTTATGATAAGCAACATGTCTGTACCTATCTGCAACCGTTTTCACACTAGGCGATTCAATACCGGCAAAATAAAAATTTTTAAAGGGGGTACCCCTCTTTGATGCCCTCGTTCGAGGGGACCCACTCACCCATGAGCACGAAATTTTGTCACGATAAACTAGAGTCTTTGGGGCAGCCCACAGTGAAGATTTTGTGATCCATCCCAGCTTGCACCATTTTGACACAATACAGCAGTGTGACAAATGGATGGACGGACAGACAGACAGATGCCCAGGCCATGGCTAAGATGAGCAAAGCATTCTGCTATTGTGCGTAAAAAGTAGTGGCAATAGTAGTACAGTAGTGGTAGTTCTGCCAATTAGCTTATGCAGTTAGGTCAAAAATTGAAAACCAAAAAAAACTACCAGTTTTTTTAAAATAAAAATTTCAAGGAGAAACGCACAATTACTGATTATAGCAGACGTGAACATTGAGTTTAGCCTCAGCATTCTGACTGCAATTTTTACCTTAAACTGACAAGTGTCGCAAGGTCCTCGTCAGACTCGCTGGCCGGAATAAAACCTTTCACCAACCGCTCAGCATATCCCAGACTGTCTTCATCATCAGCTGCCATTGATGCGGGCACTGGACTGTCACCTACACCAGCATAACAAGAATCAGTTATTTATTTCAAGCACTAGCGAGCCAAATTCTCTCACGTTTATTAGAGACCAGTGGCAAAGCATGGATCTTGGAGCAGGCAGGTGTTAACAAAATTTTACTAGAAAATGTGTAAAGCAGAAAGTCGAAATACTTCGATCGTTATCATGGAAGGCAAAGACACATCTCTTGAAAAAGGTATCATTGAATGGACCTTGCCCGGCAATAGGAAAAGAAGACCAGGAACAGCATGGATAGACAATGTCACTTCGTGGACGGGACTGAAGCTTGAAGAGGCATCCGAAAAGTGGACAACAGATCTGCATGAAAGACGGCGATTCATAGTGCAACCTACCCTCGGATCGCGGACGGCTAAAGACAAGACAAGACATATGGCACATGCCTCCTACTATAACAACTAAAAGCATAACCGCAGTGAATTATTTGAACATTTAACAAATTATACCCCTACATGTAGTTCAAAAATAACGACTGCCAGAGACGAAGGGAAGAAGGAAACCGAATAAAATGTTACTAAATTAGCTAACTGGAAACAAGTGACGAGTATATCGATTATCCACAACTTAAGAAAATGGCACAGCAGCAAGCAAGATAAAGTCAACAAAAAATGAAAACCTGACCATAAAGGGCAGAATACAATAGAAGAGATCAACAACTACAACTGCTACTACGGACTACTACAAACATCCCCGGCGTTTGTTAGAGGCATGGTGTCTATTTGTACAAAGGACAAATACAACATGCATTTAACAAAGACCCAACATCTACTATAGACACGGTGCTTATTAAGAGTTTTACTGTAAATTGGTTCGGTTGATTTGTCAGTCAAAAGGTCAGTACATGTTAAAGTTATGTGCACAAAACATAAGAGAAATTAACAAACACATAAACAAACTAACTGAAGATGACATCCATAACACCAGTCTCAGCTGCGGCCCATGGTGTTAAGGTGTAATTAATTACTTAGTAAAATCTTAAGTAACAGGTTGTGCGACTGACTTACTGCGAACTTCACTATCATGTAATGACAGTGGCATTAAAGCTTTGTAAGTGAAACATACGAAAAAACTTACAAAGAACTTAAGCACAACTTCCTCTGCTGACTTAAAAAAACTAACTCAGAAAACCTTAGAAAAAAATGTATAGTTATGTAAAAAAACCACCAAGTACAGTAATAAAATTAATGACAGTATTTTGTACACATAGGAAGTAGTAGTATAGATTAGTTACTCACAAGCAGACTCTGGTTTGACTCCTATCTCCGAAGCCAGCATGCTGTCGCTAGGAAGTTTTGTACCAAAGGCGGTCTGAACGTTCTCCACAAAAGCACGACAGTCCGCCCGATCAACCCAGACCCTGTCTCCCAGGCTATCATCCATGTAAACCTACCAGCACAACAGCCATATCAATCAGTCTATAACATATTTATATAGCGCCAGTGGTTGAAAATCAAATTGCAGGCGCTGGCGTTTAGGTGACTGGACGTGATAAACATAAGCAAAAAGATGAGATTTAAGACGAGATTTAAAAGTACCGGAAGGAAGATCGTCAGATGAATGGATATGCAAAGAAGGAGAGTTGCAATTATTAGGCAAAAATACACAAAAAGCTCGAGAGGCCTAAGACAGGAAGAAACAGTCTTTCCAGTTGGCAGTTGAAGATTGCAAAAGTCTAGATGGTCTATGTGGTTCTATCAAATCTGCTAAATAATAAACAAAAAGTAAATGCAAAGGTACTTGCAACAGCATTTTATACACAAGTCAGACTCAGGAACAGAAGCATTTTACTATCTCCGGGCAAGTGGCGGCTGATTGGCATAAGCTAATAATACCGCAGCACACTATGTGGCCATCCATTGCCCGCATCAGCGAACAACTAGAACTGCAGTTTGCAGCAAGCAGACATACCACCACCCCAATCAGTCAGCAACTTGCTCAAGACTGCTTGCAAATGACGGCAGTGAGAATTGAACCACAACCCGAAAGTTACAAGTCGACACTAACCACTAGACACTTGCACCTACACAGGCAGGTAGGTGTGAACACACTTGCCCAGAGTTGTTACTTGGTAGTTCACTGGCTGGGAATTGAACCGTGGACCTTTCGGTCTCATATCAAACGCCCTAACCGCTGAGCCTCCAAGCTGCCTGACCTTTGTCATAACACTGCTGACATAACACACCTTTACAAATGACTCCGGCCAATTCTCTTCCTCAAGAAAAGCGGTCATCAAGACGTTGCAGACCAGGACAGAAACGAGCGGATTGCCTTTTGCCTTCATGGTGCTGGTGACATCACGCTTCAGCAGACTGCAAAAAGCCTATGCACACAAGCAAATACATATGAAAAACTAAGATTTATTACTATGACATGAGTTAATCACAAAACCAATGACCAATGGTTACTTAAACTCTATGCACGTACTGAAATGTCACTCGGTCACATTGTGGCAGCGGGGAGCAACCACCCTCCCCCATTAAATTTTAGCCTGTAGGAAAATTTCCTTTCAAAAATACAAAATCAAAGGCTGAAAATCACCTATTTTGGAAAGATTTAAGGGCAAAATTAACTTTTGAACACCCACAGTCTCCTCTGTCTGGGTGAGTGAGTGAGTAGGGTTTAACGTCCCACCCGACACAGTATAGGTCATTTCGGGGGTAGCCTTTAAAAGCAGAATGCAACATAAACACATAATAATGGAATGGTAAGTTTAACCTTTACAGAAACATCAAACACAGAAAATGAGCAAAACCTAAAAAGTCTGTTCAATTATACGCGATGTGCATATGTAATTAACCACAATGGTAATTCTGGTAATCTTCCCTGTTATCCTCCAGACAGTCATCAATTTCAGAATGCTGTCTACTGGAAGACAGGGGGAGTCATCCCAACCTCTGTAACCCATGGTGCTGCTGATTACATTGGCCGATGAAACAAAAAGTCTTGAGATGCTGACTAAGGACCAACCAACAGTGACATACAGTAGCCAATGTGTATTGACAGCAAATGCACATACACATAGACAAGACAGACAGAGACCACATACTGAAAGACCAAATTGCAAACTTTTGTTGACATCTTTACCAAATATTAACAAATTTTCCAAAAATTTTTCACTGCCACAGTGACAGGAAAATTTATAATTTAGCACGATTATGGTATTAAACATTTCATCACTCCTTAACATAAGACATCGTCAAAAGTTAGTACAGTAGCTTACTATTTTCTACAAGAGAGATCTATAGACATTAAAGAGTGAGTGACACTAATTGCTTTATTGGTAATGTTGCTAATAATCGAAGAATTTCTTTTTGATAAATCTCCAGATATTTATGTCTAAATTAATTAATTATTTGTACTCAATCAGAAAATCAAAAACTGTGCAATTCAACTACTGGTTAATAGAATCTTTTGCAAACTGATGCAAAAGTGATGACGATGACGCAGCACGCAAACTGTGTAGTCAAAACTGACAAATCACAATCTGTTAAACTAACACCATACAAGTGCAAATTTTGATCACACGTCATTATGTGAAGTAATATTTTACGTTTGTTAAATTTCAACTGATAAAGAACTTTAATCGATTAATATTTTTAACAATGAACAGATTAATTAATCGCTAATTTCTGCAGTCCTAGATATCAGCAGACATTACTATTGCTGCAATGCAGTACCTCAGTAACGACGTCGCTGTGAAAGAGAGTTGGTCGACTCTTAGCGAGACACATGAGAGCCAGGAATAGTGCCGGGTCAGGCTTGGACCGTGTGGCTCTCAGGGTCTTGACTGCCCCACAGAGCAAAGCTTCCAGTCGGTCATCATCAGACTTATCAAGAGCATCCTCCACTGCATCCACAAGCTCGACTCCATCCACTGAAACAGCACCATGTGACAATGTCAATATCATGCTTGTCATTATTACGCACGAAAGCAGCTACTGCTTTCAGCGTGTCTTAGCCATCGCGATTCTGTTCGTCTGTCTGTCTGAAAGACAGAAATGGAAGCTAGCCTATAACCAGCTGCAGAAAATTATCCCTGGATTAACTCTTGAACTCTGAAGATAAAAAGTTAAACCAAAAACAACACAGAAGCAATAACACGTGCAGCCAAAAATACAACTGAATGCCAATAATATTTATTACCGATAAGCAAAAAGAGTGAGTGAGTGAGTAAGTATGGTTTAACGTTCCGCCAAACACAGTATAGGTCATTTCGGGGACAGTCTTTCCAGGCAATGAATGTACACATAATAATGGAACAGAAAGTTTAACTTCTACAGAAAAACCTGTGATCAGCAACGCAAAACACAAAAAAAAACAACCTAAGCCTAAAATTGTGAGAAATCACTATTATGTGTACGTGTATATGTAACAGTAATGGCAGTTCTAATAATTTTCCCTCTTATCCTCCAAACATGTCTACTGAAGGACAGGGAAGAAGAAGGTAAAGGAGCCAGAGAAAGCATAAAATAATTTAAAATGTCACACCTTCAGCAGCAATTTCCTCATACAGGTAAACTTGTGTTGTTGGAGAAGCCCTCCTCTCAGCTTCCACAACTCGACCAAGCGGAGTGAAGGTCTGCGAAGCAAGGCGCGGTTTCTTGATGACAAGCCCAATGCCCGATGGCGCCGACGCTGCTTCCCGCTTCAATGAGCTTCCGGCGGCTGAAGGCAACTTTCTCAGCTGACTGACTGAGCTAGACGACTTCACGTCCGAGTCCGAACCACTCTTGGGCTTAGAACCTGACAATCAAGAAAACAAGTGAATACAGTAATATAAGTGACAACAGTAAAGTAATTGAAATCTGAGCCAGTCACTGGTTTAAAATCTAAGACTCACACGGTCAGTGTATTCAACAAGAACTCAATACCAGACAGACACAAACTGTGCAACACTCCACATATACTAAAAATGTTTGTTTCTTTTGGTCTTAAGCTGTCCTATTATGCCATGGCTACAAGCACCAATTTCCTCATCTGAGGTGTTGTCCGACATCTCCGAGCTTTCCGAGGTTTGGAAACCTTGTCCGAGGAAATCGGACGGAGTGTTCATGTTCATTCTTTCCAATTTCCTCAAATGAGTGGCAAAAAAACGTCCATCTGAACCTCGAACGAGGAAACTGAGCGCATCGTCTGACGTGTCATCGTGTCTGATTTCCTCGTCCGAGAAGCTCGGACGACACCTCGAATGAGGAAATCAGTCGTGTGTAGCCATGGCATTAAGAAACAGTATGAATAACTTTATACAGACATTTCACACACTATCTCTGCATACTTTAGATTAACTTTTTCGCCATTCCCTATTATGACCCGAAATGACTAACAGAAACAGACATTCACTGTCCCAAACACTAACTGGTAGATAGTTTTATCACATGACTATATTAAACCCATAAACACACCAAAATTACTCTTGCCTGTGAAAAACTAGAAATTAGCTTATTACTCAAACTGTTGACTGAGATAAAATGCAGAACAATAATTAATAACATCATTCAAAAATAGCAATCACTTACCAAGAGCAAACACTTCAGTCGGAGGTGCATGACCTGATACAATAACAACACAACTCAATATATTAATTCACAAATTTACCTTCAATTTTATTATGTCTTCATCTTATTTCTAACAACATCAAATGGTCTCTGCAGAATGGCACTAAAAGCAATGACGGCTGGTAGTAGGCATCCTTATTTTAGGAGAACAGGTGTCCATAACTAAGCAAAAAAAAAGTTTTCTGTGCTGCAGAACTTCACAACCCTAGAAGAATTATATGCAGAATTCACTACCCTATTAACCAATAACTCTAATTTTCACCTTATTTATAATCCTAATAATAACCCTAAATTGTTATTTAAAACTTAGGCATTAGTACGAACACCGGTCCTAAATTATCCCTATCTTTGTTGTTATTACCAATATTACTGTTATGAGAATATTATTTTAGTTAGCACTTTCAAGCAGAAAAACACCAGGGTTAGGGTTTAGGGCTACAGTTCGGGTTAGGTTTTCAGTACCAAAAACTACCAAAAACACTTTCGGTAGTTTTCGTATTTAGTGCCACGTGTTACTGGTCAGCAGATGGTAGCGCTAAATACCGAAAACTACAGACAACAACCAACTTCTTTTCGGTAGCTTTCGGTTAGCAATAGGGTTTGGGGTTACCGGTAGCAGACGACAGGTGTCAAAATGTTACACTCCGATTTCAAATTCCTGTAACAATTAGCGCATGCCATAAAGTAACAGTGATTAGGCAATTAGTGGACAACAACTTGATAGGTGGATGTAAATAAAGCGTAGCCGAGCAAGTTATTGTCTTCGAACTTGGACTTGGGCAAATCCGTTGCCGGACACTCCTCCAGAGTGGAGAGTTGTCTTCTCATCTATACTTATTCACAATTGTCTTTATTTTTGTTTTTCTTCCATTTTCTTCCTAACTATTTCCGCAGACTGACTTATACTGTTCATGTCGTCTGTCTGTGGGCCTTCTTTTTCAATCATCTGTTTGTATCTTTCTGTTGTTAGTCCTTTTACTGTGCTTCCTTTGCATTCAAATGTGCTGTGTTGTTTCTTGTTTCCCACAGACGTAGCACTGTTCGTCTTTCTGTTTGTCGTCTGCCCAGCGCCCCAGCCGGGTATGACTGAAAACCGCAGGACACCGCATAACACCGCAGGACACTTTGAATAACCACCAAAAAGTGCTGAAAACAGTAAAACTATAGGTTTTCTTTAATCTTAGAGCATTATATGGCCACATTATAGTGGTTATGTGGCGATACTAATATTTCAGGAGACCTGTGCAAGAAAACCGCAGGACACACACTGGTAAATGCATTGATTGTAAGTTTAGCCAGTCCAGAATTTGAGAACGAGAATGGCGTGAATGAATGTGCAAACACTGACAACATGAGTGATGTACATTGTAAATTTAAGCGTCTTGGAGCACGTCTGACTAGCCTTGTTATATACGTAGACTGAAAGGCTTAAACATTAGGCTAACGTCTGACGTACGGCGTACGCACCCTTGGCGTCCAGGTATGTGGCCTGCGTCTCAGCGTCGGCGTGTGGCATTTTGTCCCTGTTTTTAGGTATCTGGTGGCGTGCTGATTTTGTTATTTTTGCATTGTTTAACGGTCTTTCTATGCAGTCCTGCGGTTTTCAGGCATACCGCCCCAGCCTAATGATGTAACGCCAGGTGGCAAATCGCCTCGGCGAGCCAACAGAAACGAACGGACAAAGTAGCGAAAGAGCCATATGTCCATTCGAACATCAGCTCACCTCTTGACGGTCTTTTGCTTTGCATTTATACTGACATTAGTACTTTAGAAAATACAGTACACGAAAAAAAACCACTAAAACACACTTCGCACAAACGATAACAGATCAGTGAAGCACGATAACTTAGATTAAATAAGTAAGTCGACTTGCGACGCAGTGGTTATATTGAGGTCGAGCACCACCATATTGATGAACACCATGGCAACGGAGATTGTTTACAGTGATTTTGTCGTTTGAGTTACTGGTATAATTTTTGAGTGCATAATTTTCCCGAAACTTTTTATCTCAGTTAATATGTTTATCTGTTCTGAGTCACCTGTCATTGTCTGCCGTCTGCTGTATATCATTTTCGCATTGTCACATTTATTCGCCATATTATTTCGATAGCAAAGACAGGGGAGACAAATAGACGGCCAGAAACAGTATATAAAGTTATAACATGTACAAGGGAGACGAACAGGAACAATTAGTAAAACAGCATTTGCTAACATTTTTCAATTAATATCTTTGCAGTGTAGCTGTTGCTTGTAAAGCAACGTTTTCAGGAATTTTTTTTGCATTTTCTACATTTCATCAGATATATCAGATTGGTGTTTCTGTGCAGGCTGGTTTTTCACTAAAGACTCAAGTTTGATTTTGATCAGAATATTGCCAGCAGTCAAGCGAGGAGTGGATTGTACACAGCTAGTGGAGTTAAGTTACACACGATGGCTGGTCGCCCTAAGGGCAAAGAAGTTGCGCTTCAGACTGAAGTTGATTCACAAGAAGATTGGGAAGAGGTCATTGGTAAAGAGGGTCTGACAGGTACAACTCTTTTTGCGTGTTATTTCAACATTGTTGTGAAATATTTTAGACTTTAGCTAATCTAATATACTTGACCATTTCCTTGTTCAGTAGGTTTGTAGTCTATGATGTTAATAGACAGATTGTGAATGGAGCTTCAAAATGAAAAAAACAACTTATCTAGTGTGTTGCATTAAGTAATTGTTTATTTAATTTTTAAAGAACGTGTTATATGCTATGTCTGTTTAGTGTTGACTAACTTTATAACTTTTTAATTGTAAGATATGTTGTTTATTTAGTAATATATTGGTGATGTTATTTACTGCAAACATGTCATAGAATCTTGCTAAACAAAAACAGCCTGGCAGTGAAATTAAACAGTGCTGCACAGAGATCTGTAAAACAACTATTGCAAATTTTTAAGGCTAGAATGACTGTTGAAATATTAATATCAGAGATGTGTGGATTCTGAAATTTTGAGTCTACATCAGTCCACGGATATCGACCAAGGATTCGCATCCACATTTACAACAAGTGACAGATATTAGATCCACTGTCAGTACGTGTCTGCACTGAATAGACCTAGTCTTTAGTATGTAAGGTGTGCCACTAGGCTCATAGCAAATTACAGTTTAAGCAGTAAAAGACTTAGTTTAAATGAATTTTGATGAACAAGACAGAAATTAAACATGCTTTCCAAAAGTACATTAGCAGTTAGGCCTATTACTGAAAAATACTATCAGCATGGAACGTGATCCACATTGGATTGTGTCTGCAAATTTTGTCTATCTTTGATTTGCTGTTAGTTTGCGTTCACAGAAAAATTTTGCGGATCTGCATCTGCATATGGATATGTCCGCAGTCTGCACATCTGATATGCATGTTGTGTGCAGTGGTGGACGTATATCAGGAGTGGTGCGGTCCATGCAAAGCTCTTATTTCTACATTCAAACGTGTCAAGAATGAATCTGCAGATGACTTACTACGATTTGCTACAGTATGACATATTTTCCAGATATCCGGGCTGCTAATGTATCTTTATGCTTGTGGTTTTTTTTATGTTTCTCAATTTTTTTGTTTTTTTTATTGCATGACTCTTTATTTCAATTGCTGTCATTTTAGTTTCGTTTTAAAATGTTTTACATTTTTTTTGTTCAAATATGCTAGATTAAACTCGTAACTTGCTTGCCAGTTTTCTTGCGCAAATTGTTCACATCATAACAATATTGTATTATAATATGTGATAATAATTGCAGTTTATTTTAAAAGGACTGTTGAGTTCTGACATTGCCGAGGTATGCTAGGGATGTGGATTATATTAAAATTTTAAGACCATAATTAAAGAGCTTGCAACTATAACCATCAAACGTTGAGACCAATCTAGCTTTATCATAAAGCTTGATTATATTTTTTAAGTAATTCACAGATCATTGCCATTGATTACTTAAAACTTACTGAACAAACTGCTGAAGGATGCAAGGATTCTGCTAAGAAATAGCATTAATGCTATATTTTGGTTTATTAACAATGCAGTTAGGATCTGAGACATAGGTCTCAGAACTAGCTAACTCTGTTATCGGTGTCATTAAAATTAATTATTTGACAGGTGTAGTTAGAGCTAAGGCTGCAGAGCTTGAGAATAAGGTCAAAAAGTCGAGACTACATCGTGGTCAGTCTGGGTTCACAATTGGTTGTTATTGCAGGCCAAAGCTGACTCAATTGACTCTCTGGAACGGTATCGTGGCAAATGTGAACCGTGTTTCCTTTTCTATGCTGTGAGTGTTTTGCATTCTTACTGAAAACTCTGTTTTTGTGACTTTAATATATGTAGACATATATATGATGTGTTTATTTTATTTTCATTTTTAATGGACCTACTTTTTACAGTCACCAGAGTAGAATCTTGGGAATTACTGCAGGATTTTTTTGCACTTCCGGGGCCACATTTTTAAAACTATTTAGAAAGATCTTTGAAAAAAATTTTTTCTAACAAAAAGATGTAGACTTTTGAAACTTCTCTGAAAAATGTCTTTGAAGAATTTGGACTTGTTGGGGAAGCTCACAGCACTCTTCCAGATCACCTAGCTGTATTTTAGGGGTTTCAATTTTAAGGAGAAGAAAGGGAAAATAAGATGGAAGGAAAGGAGAAGGCAGGGAGAGAAGGGACGGGAAGGGGGGGAAGAAAACGGAGGGGAAGAATGAGAAAAAACAGGATGCAAGGG
>Ga0209367_1000894_pt1 | contig 33914 bp, 14 predicted proteins | sample WorMetLIZISLAND2_FD_187412 | JGI IMG/M metagenome (GOLD analysis project Ga0209367, IMG submission 187412) | Marine gutless worms symbiont microbial communities from Max Planck institute for Marine Microbiology, Germany - Olavius geniculatus... ... | reverse complement strand
TAAAGTCGCCTGTAAAAAATTTTCATGGTCGGGCTAAAGCGGGGGCCATCGCACCGTGGCCCTCCCCCTAAATACGCCACTGGTTAATTTGAATTTAATTAATTTCATAGTGTAAACATTACTTTTAGCATACGTCTGACCCGCATAATCATTTTCCCGTATATTCATGTCTTGTATTTTCATGTCTCGCATTTTCATGTCTCCCATTTTTCTTTCCTGCATTTTCATGTCTCACTTTTTCCATTTTCACCCCTTATTTTTGGTGCCACATTTTCATGTCTCATATTTTCATGCCACGCAGTATGGTGCCGCATTTTCATGTCTCGTATTTTCATTTCTCGCATTTTCAGCGTCCCCAACAAATGCACTCAAAACTCACATTCTAAATTTTTTTGTTCCAAGTTTTACACAGTATGTACAAACTGAATTCTGCACCATCATAAACTTTGACTGATTTGTTTTGTATTTTTCTCAGCTACTTACTTGGCTGAAAAATATACCGAGTCTACTATTAAGCAGTGAAACAAACTCGCCAATCGTATGTAGGAGTGGCTTGGTGGTACAACGGTAAGCTGTTGGATTTACGACTAAAGAGTTGCGGGTTCAACTCCCATCTTGGTATATAAAGCACCCAGATCAACTCAGCCTTCCTTTCTTCACTTGTAGGCAAATCGAGTACTGCCCCCTGGGGCGTATTTATCCCATTCACCTGACAATGTTATTACAAGTCCACGACTTTGTCAGTAACTTGTCGCGGACTTTGTCACAAACATCTCGACATGTCGAGATGGTTTGTGTCCGCGACTTTCGTGACTTGTGTCGGCGACTTTCACCGAAACTTCATGGTTTCATGATTTGTCACCATTTGTGTCTGCAACTTTCATGATTTGTGTCCACGACTTTCCCCGCGAGGAAGTTTCGGTGAAAGTCGACGTAATGGAATTTGGGCTTTACCAGTTGCGATTAGTTGAGCGGATGTGGTGAGAGAGCTATCACTGCGTGTTCGTCTATCTGTAGCACTGCTGCTGCCAGTGGTCTGTCTAAGCTCCAGTCCCAGTGTGACGTCACGTTGACACAGCCTGCTGACGTAGCGGTTCTGTCGTTCAACGACGTCGCGTAATTTCTCCAGCTGCTGCTGCTGCTCCAAGGCTAACTGCACGGCCTGACGCAGCTGAGTGTGAACTCCTGACGATGACGTTGAGGATGATGATGACGATCCTACACTGTCAATGGTACCTACCAGACACAGAGACACGGACATGCAGCTACCGTGTGAACAACTGAAGAGCTTCAGAGACGTTTAACTATTATGATCTTTAAGGTTCTGATGGAGTCGCCTTTTCGTAGTTGAACCAACAGCTGGCCGGTTCGCCTGCCGTCAAAAAAACTTCGACAACAAGCCTTGGCACGGCATGTCGACGTCTGTACACGACGACAGTCCGACCAGCACAACGGCTGCAAACGACTCTGTATCGCCCTCCCTCACTCTTCTCGAATCGTCTCCGTCATCATCAAGCATCATTTCCTCAATCTTGACGATGCGTGACGAGAAAAGACCAGTTGGTTTAGGGCTACTACAACAACAAAACTTCAGTCAGTGACTCGTGACTCACACACAGTGGCAAATAAAACAAAAACATCCGAGTTCCTTGCACAATACATGACAAGTTAGCTAATACACAAGTACTGTCTTTCACTCTTGCTCAAAGCCACGCTATACCAAACCTAGTGTCCACTTTGTCAGTAAACTTTTCATGATCTCGTGGAAGTTGTGGTCTTTATCTATGACTACCTCATCTCAGAAATGCACTGCCCTAGACAAAATCTGCACATAAGTCTCCCCATGACTTCCCTAACTAGAAAGCAGTCATAGCCCGCAGGTACCTCCGCCAAGGCAAAGCTATACGCCAGGTGGCGTCACCATCTTCGCTTTGCCAGCGGTTCCCTTATGCCCCCTTTAACGCAATGGTAACGAAAATTTCAAAGTGATCCAGAATCCAGGATTCCTGCCGGATCATGCCCAAAATTGAATCACTGGTAGCTTATGCCATGCCCGACATAACTTCAAAATTTCAGAAAGATCTGTCCATAACTTTTTGAGTTATCTTGCTAACAGACAGACAAACAAACAAACAGACAAACAAAAAACGGCAAAAACATTACCTCCTTGGCGGAGGTAATTAACTACAAGTAATTTGAGCAAAGCTCATGAGACGCGCGACAGCCTTAGCAGTTATTATTCGCAGGTTGTCTTGATTTAACTCTATCCATTTTGACGCAATTCACTCTTGAAATCTACACCACAGCCACAAATTGCAAAAAACACTAAAACCCCTATTTTTGAAATTCAAGATCATTCAAGGTCATCGATGTTTACACCAATAAAAAGCTTGTCACTATATTGCTTGTTATGATAAGCAGCATGTCTCTGCCAATCTGCAACCGTTTTCAAGCTACATGAGCCAATAGCGGTACAATAACTACTTGTAGATTCTTACAAATGTATGTTCTATGCTAAGAAATGTCATGTGCAAAATGTCCAGATCTATTTCCAGCCATTTCGGCGCAATTCACTCTTAAAATGTGTGTCGCAGCCAAAACTTGCAGAAAAATTCACTAAAAACCCCTATTTTGAGGGTTCAAGGTCATTCAAGGTCATCGACGTTGACAGCAATAAAAAGCCTGTTATTAGAGCTTGTTACGATAAGCAGCATGTCTGTGCCTATCTGCAACCGTGTTCACGCTACACGTGATAGTTGCGGTAAAATAACCACTTTTTAGGGGGTAGCTGTCTTTGACGCCCGCCTGCGCCGGCCTCCTTGAACCTAGTGGGTCGGGACTTGAACTGCTAAAATCTACGTTGAATGCTGAAAATTTCGTACGCAGGTTGTCTTGGTCTATCTCCAGCCATTTAGTTGCAATTCAGTGTTAAAATGTGCGCTGCATCCCAAAATTGCAAAAAATTCACTAAAAACCTCTCTTTGAGGGGTTCAAGGTCGTTCAAGGTCATCGATGTTAATAAATCCAAAAAGCTTGTCACCAGTGCTTGTTATGATAAGCAGCATGCATGTACCTATCTGCAACCGTTTTCACATTATTCGAGCCAATAACGGCAAAATGACGTCTTTTTAGGGGGGGGTACCCCTCTTTGACGCCCTCGTTCGATGGGAACCCTTGCACCCAGTGGAACGAAATTTTGTCACGATAAACTAGAGACCTTGGGGCAGCCCACAGTGAAGATTTCGTGATCCTAGCTTGCACCGTTTTGATACAGATCACGAGTGTGACAGACGGACAGACAGACAGACAGACAGACGCCCAGACGATGGCAAAGACGCGCGAAGCATTCTGCTGTCGCGCGTAAAAATCGAATGATAAAAAAGTAATGATAAACGCCAGTGGTTACTGCGTCACAATAAGTAGACAAACGGAGTCGGTACAAGTTTCCGTAAATACCTCGCTTTATAATAACACTAACAGCGGCGTGTAAAGTTTTTAAGTAATTGTCTATTGTAAATAAGACGCAGGTATCATTTCCCTAAATTATCACTGAAATTTTTCCTCAAATTTTCTCCGATTTTTTTCATTAGATTTCTCGGAGATTTCCTAAGATGTTTTCAAAATAAACCTTTTTCATATAAACTTTTCCTAAGATAAAATATATTTCTAAAATCTTTCTAGAACGTTTGGAACATGTGGCGCGGTTCTCATCAGCAACGTGAACATGGGTGATAATTTTTTAAACATCAAAATTAAAAGCATAGAACTAGAAAAAAAGCCGCAAAAATGCCAGTCATTAATTAACAGCAAACGTAGCTACATGCGTATAATAAGAGCTTTAAAAGCTTTTATTGTTAAAAAACGATCAAGTAATAAGCAAGTTGATCACTAGTTAGTTGTTTGTTTAATACGTTAGCCATTGTAACGTTGTATTGCATTAAAAACTAGAAGGCGCTCGTAAGAGTGCATATCTCCGCCAAGCGAAGTGTACACAGACAGACGGACACACAGACACACACACGGACAGAACGACCAATCTCATAATCTCCTCCAATTCACTTCGTTCCATTGGCGAAGATAATTAAAGAGCTGCTAAAAGCTGAAAGATCGTGTGTGTGGAATGATCTGACCTGAGCTGACAGCGACATACGGCTGACGTTGCGGCGCCGTCTTCTGCTAGTTGCAACAACTTCTGCAATCACACGGCATCAAACTGATCAACACCCAACAGCGCTGTCGTGGCAGAGAGGAAAGGAGAAAAGCAGTTGCACACCCTAAATTTTTGGCTCTCGGAAAATTGTCGGAAGATCTTTTTGACGAAAAATAAATTTTTGCCCAAAAATGCTAAAATTTGGGCTTCAAAAACCCATTTTAAGACAATTTAAGGCAAAACTGAAATTTTCGGCATCCATAACTTCCCTGTCAGAAATTTGCATTGTCCGTCGAAAAATTGCAAATTCCTGCCCCGCTATACTTTTATAATTCACGACGCTGCTGAGCATACTGTAAAGGTGTGCAAAAAGTGGAAAATCCTATGGGAATGGCTTTAGGCCTACTACAGTAAGTTGGTGCATATCGGCAGGCATTCGGCGTTGTCGCAGTGCATCACGGGAAATGTTAAATGTTACAGGTCGTTCTCACGCTGCGTTCTCGCTTTGCACCAACTCTATGTATCTATCGACTTGTCTATACGGCTCAGACGTCAGCCGTATGACCAAGTTTCGCCGCAGGCTGACGCTGAAAAAAAAACGAGAAAGGCAAATGCGAGACTGAAAGTTGCGGAACCAAAATGCACAGTTGCAAATTCAGGACTGGAAAATGCGAGAAAAAGGAGCACCTGAGTGAGATGGCTTTGACGCATTTTGGGGCCATTTTTAGTGTACGACCACGCACAACGTGCTTCAAATCGCCCGCCTCAACCGCATCAAAATCGCGGCTTATTTGTTGCTTTTCGTATGCACCGTGTGGAATAGTCTGCATCTAGCAATGCGCAGCCTAAAAGCAGCCCGTCATTGGCCACGAGACAAACTGACATTAACTTTGAACGGTTTAAACGGCAGTAAAAGACATTTTTGTTCGGGCATTGAGAGCGCGGCGCATTGTGGCTATTGTTAAATTGCGCCTTCTAAACAATCTTACTTACTTACTTACTTTCATCAAAGTTAAGAACATCGCGCACAACGCGGCAAGTGGCGCAGCGTCTTTCTGTGACTTTGGCACCGTTTACACATTTTCCAAATTTCTTACTTTCTTAAGCCTTGTTTACACCAACGCAGCAGACGCAACGCAACGAACGCAAAACTATTAAGTGAATTAAAGACGTTTTCATAGGACACTGGGCGACTGACCTGTCCGACTGCTTGCACCACGCCATGTTCCGTCTGCACGCACACATCACAGCATTGCTGCCATTTACGAAATTATTATCATAAACGACGAGGGAACGTAGGACTGGTGAACTTGAACAGTGTAAAACGCAAAATCTCACTACGCACGAATTACAGTTTTAACACACCCATATTTCTCGGCGCATTGATCCTAGGACGTAAACAGGCTTATAAAGTAATTAACCGTCCATTGCAGAGTTATATTAACTAGAAATCGATTTCTTTATTTTATACGTCACGTCAAAAAAGAGCTTTTAGGCCCCTACTAAATTGTGTCCCAAGGATGTTTGGGACCAGAGCAACAACGATGCCAAATGTAAAAATGAGAACTTGGCCAATAATTACAAGACTGAGAACGAGTGCAAAACCACTGCCTGCCGGTCCTGTTACGACGCCACTGTCCAAACTACAAACAAATTCACACACTGTGCTAACGCTGGTATTAATGAGTGGATTGGTGGCGCAATGGTTAGAACGTTGAACTTATACTCCGTCTACACGATCGAGCAAACATCGAGCAAACGTCGAGCAAATGTATTCAAAATATACGTGCTATTGCTCGGCGTTTGCTCGATGTTTGCTCGATTGTGTAAATGGGGTATTACGATCGGTCGGGCGGTTTCTACTTGAATGAATGACTGTCTACGGACAAGGGTAAACCATCTCGGACATAACATAACCAACCACCAAACTCAGCCACCGATGTTGGTAAATTGAGCACACAACAGGCCTGTCTAGCCGAGATTAAGGGGCGCATTCACCCGGTGGCAGGCAACACTGTGCGATCCCATATGGCGGATGACGCTCCGTATCTTTGAGAGACTGCGATGGGTTAACATTATAGAAAGTATAGGCAACATTTCAATTCTTTAGCTTTTTAAGTTGTTAATAACAGAGTGCGCATGGATATAGGCAGAAGTACCTGTTCTAACGCGGTCCTTGGTGGTCCAGACGTGCCCATCGTGTAACTCTTGCCAGTCTGTGATGCACCAACAGCGATAATAGCCGCATTCAAACCAGCACCGACAGCAGTCATAACGTCACTTGATAACTCCCCGCATACCTAACCGTAACCCGCACAGCTATACAGATATAGTAGGCCTAACAACACTAGTTCCTAGTTCTGTGTATTACAACCTGATTGAATTAATTAAAGGCATAAACACTTTGTGGTTTTTGCATTCGCGCTGCATTTACACGGAAACAGAAAAACAAACCACAAACTTCCTAACTAAATCAACGCTGGCCAAGGCCTAAATACGCTATAAACCTGAAAAAAACTTTCTCACCTAAGATGCGGAAAACGAGGAGATCGGCAGCAATGGAATGTGTCTTCATTCCTGAAAAATTCTAAGATTTGCAGTCGCAGTGAGATGCGGCAAGCAACCAGTTAATGTTATACTAACAATTCTCTGAGTCTGAAGGCGCGTCCAGAGCGACCAAACTGAACTCAAATGAACTGAAATAATATAACGCCTCATTCAGTTCACTTCTGTTCTGTCGCTCTGTAGGCGCCTTCAGCATAACTGATGTCTCTGCCGCTTTGCGTCACGTAGCCTATAATTCGGATCCGCACAAACGAATAAACAGAAAGTCGTCGAGAGATCTATATTTCTCGCATAGCTACATATACAGGATATAAAGCACGCACAAGGCAAAGACTGTGCAGAGAATAACCGTGTACTTCATGTTGCCTTGCTGCAGGTTGGCTTAACTTGGATTGTAACTAAGGCCTAACTGGATTCAACGTTTGCGGCTAAAAGCGCCTTGAAGGAAATGAACTTTGTCGAAACGGATTTCGATCGGTCGTTGTGAAGTCTTCTTTGGATTCTCTAATTTCCTTTCGGTCCGTTATCACAAAACCGCTGTGAACAAAATCACTGGGTTTGAAGTTAAAATCCGGATTTACTTCAACATTTCGGCGAATTGTAAACCACGTGGTCAATTTTTTGCGAGGGGCCAATGACCCGAACATGTAGCGCCCCCACGCAACGGCGTAAAGAAACAGACAGAGTGACGCAACTAACTCGATAGCAGCAGCAGCAGCAGCAACCTTGATCTTTGACTGCGCCGCAACGCAACACGCAGCACCACTCAGCAATCGTGAGGAGAAGAAACCTGAGCTCGACTTTCTGCGGCATCGGGCAGGCACTAGCAGCTGCACTGCATGTTGCACTGTGCTCACTGCGATAGCCGTCAGATGCTGCAGCTGAATCTAAGTTGGTGATGATTGATTGACAGTCCGAACGAGAGATCTGAGCATATGACGCCGCCCACTTTTAAAATCGCTGTGGGGGGTTCACTCTTCCCCATCTTTTCCTTTTCACTTCACGTCTCTTCTTTCCACCCCTTAAATCCAGCTACAATTCAGCCGTGGGATCTGTCGGATTGATGTAAAAAAAGTTTCAATCCCGCAAGTAAAAACAAATAAATATTAATGTCTTATTGTGTAAGTCGCAAAAAAATGCACCGCTTTAGTCTCGAATGCAACATTTTTTCATTTTTTTTATCACTCGCACAATAATAATTCATTTGTATTTTTAGGCCCTACTGTCCAATTCAATGCATAAAATGGCGATTTACATTAAGATTGAACCAGGCGCCGAGATGCAAAAATTGGCATATTCTATTATCATTATTACGGGCATGCCGCGAACCGGAGCATAGCCGTTTCTATGAAGACAAAAACTTTCCAGAAATCAAACCCCTTGCCCGCATAAGCTTCCGGCCGCACGGAAATCGCCTCAGCCCCGAATTAGCGCTATAAAGTCCATCTGAAGGAGATGTTGTAAAGTGAAACTGCAAAGATTCTGCCACGCGACCTGTCAGTACGGTCCAGTAGCACGTTGTCTATCGACCTACTGTAGCCTACCTAGCAGAGCTGCACCAATAGACCATTTTTACTAGGCAGAATGGAATCGCAGCGCAAGCGATTCAGCCTATTTCTACGCATTGTCTGTCTGTCTGTCTGTCTATCTGTCGTCTGTCGCGTGCGTGCATCCTCATTGTTTAAACCAATCGACGAATTTCGATGTCGTTCGGCAGGTGGCATACATTTGTGATGTTTATAATGACATAATTTTATTGTGCTAGATAACGTTCCCTGACTCCAGAGAAGATTTACGGGTCAAACTCCTCCCACCCAGAAAAACACGCAATGCTTCTGACTTACGAAAAAATGATTTATGTGTAATCAGGTGGCAGCATCGATCGGCGATTCCGCCAATTACCAAATTACTTTAGTCTTTGTTCTAGCTACCTCAGTTGTATTGTAAAATAGCCCGTTCCGTAAAATACCCGATATCGGGATAAACAGTCAGAGCAGAATGCTGCGCGCGTATTTTGTTATCGTGTATCGCGCAGTGTGCCAATCCAGTATTTTTCCAAGAAATTGATCTGTTGTTCAACGTACACGCTGCATGGGCTGTCTAAGCTGCGCTTTACCACATAATCTCTTTGTAATAAGTCGAAATGGTTTAATCATTTTTATGTTTAGCCCAGTATGCAAAAAATCAACTGCATACACAGCATAGACCCTACGTGAAGGAAACCAAGTACAATGCCAAGGCCATGAGCACTTATAGGCATCACAGTACATACAAATCAGGCATATGACAGCACAAAGGGGAAAGCGTAAAAATATATAAAACAGTACGAATGACTTAGAAACAGTCAGTACTAACTTTAAAAATTCACAAACCGAGACAAATCTGTACGCTTGACTAAGGAGTTAAAACTGCGTAGCGTCCTGGAAAAAAATAATACAAACATTTGTTGCGCGGATGATAGATGCCTGTGATGCTGCTTAGTCGCTACTTACGAGATAGCTCGCACAGCTGTTGCAACTTCTCTAACCAAAACATGTAACGTAGCCGCGATAGCTGACGCGATGCTATAGCCTACTGCTCTTGTAATTTTAGTAGGCTTTTATGCCCATTCGTTGGACTGCATATACGTGCTTTGTGAAGCGTTGTAACCTTTACTTTGACCTTTTAGCTGTGCGACTTGCGAATTTTAGTTAAGAAGACAACGAATCAGCACTTTCCCAAGGTTTGAAATGTTTGCATCATGGGTTAAACAGTTGTAGAACGCTTCGCTTCCGAGTCCTAGAGGCCTAACTAAAAGGATTAGGTTTTGCTCTGAAAGCTTCACGAGTCATCCGAAAACAGTTCTGAATATGTTACATTTGCAGCAGCATTTTCTTTTTGACTTCTGAAGTTTGAAGATTTTACGACTACATAGGCAGTCACAGAATTTAAGCGTTTTGTGTCTGAGCTTAAGCGCTTAGACCCAGTGCCTTAGACGACGTCGGCCCGCACTACGATTCGCGACCACTAGCGTCAATTCAAATCGCGCTAAAACTTGTATAAATGACTTGCACTTCCGCCATTTTGTTCTTTTCTTGTGATAAGCCTGCATTTCGAGCAAAAGATAACAACGGATGGACGGAGTAGAATGCGTAATATGGCAGTATTCTATTTGGGGATTGTCTAACGGCGAAGGCGTCGGACGAAAGACGTGTTGTTTGAAGTTTGAAGCAGCCGGCGCGGCGGCTATTGGCATGAAAGAGTGTTAAATGCATCCGACCATCAGTCAGTCAGTAACTGTCATCAGTTGACAGCTTTGTTGTCGACCTACTGATTCCATCAATCACTTACAGTGTATAACTGACAGCTTAGCTTCGCATCTGCTGCTGCTGTTACTGCTATATTCGAAAGGGGGGGGAATTTTATTGCGCCTGCGCCTGTCTCCTTCCTTTTGGAGAATGAAAAAAATAACGAAAAAGACAAAAAAAAATCGTAAAAAGAAGTAAAGTGATTAACGAAAAATATTTCTACTACATAGGTACAACGTTCCACACTTTTTTTGCATACTGAACACGCCAACGACGGTGATCGCTGAAGAATTATTTGACTGCGCATATCATCAGCAACGTAGTATAGCCAAAAATCCGCTACACTGATTTGTCATCGACGTGTACGTTGGACAACAAGTCATACAACAGTCAAGCTTACAACATTTTGCCGTGTCAAGATGTTTCGAAAATTTTCGATTTGTCGCAACTCGTTGTGGCCGGATCTGCTGTAGCCTACAGCTTGCTGTCGCTGACATGTTGTACGACAAATCCCCAACTTGCAAGTAATGAAGTGTGAGCCTTAAGGCGTGTACAGCGCGACGTAACTGAACTGAACTGACACAATTTCGTTTTTGACGAACCGACTAATGGGCAAACAAAGAGAGCTCATTGGTCATTGGCTGACGCGTACGTGAGCGTAGTCACGTAGACCACCGACGCTGTTAGACGATGCCCACTGTAATGCTTTACTGCTTGCCCATTGGTCAGATCGTCAAAAACTAAACCATGTCAGTTCAGTTCAGCTTAGTTCAATTACGTCGCTCTGTACGTGCCCTGAGTCTACAGTAGAACAAGCAAAAAAGAGTGTACGATCATTCATACATGTCTCTGAAGTGCAGCCGACGAATAGCAGCGGTCAAACGTAAATTCTTGTATGTCAGTAGCTTTAACATCCATCGCCGCCACAGCACTGTTTCTCTGTACAAACATGAAAACGGCAATGCTGGATTTGCGGTGTGACGTACTGACGTTGGACTAACGATCACGAAGTTGTGGGTTCGACTTCCGGTCAGGTTGCTATCAAGTGGTTTATACTACTCCGTCAGCGAACAAGGAAATCGAAATGTTGGTATATTACCAAACACCAAGGTTAACTCAGCCTTCCATCCCTCCGGAAAAGGTAAATCGAGTACCGGCCTGCTTGCCTGGGGTTAAGGCGGGTTTTAATACTGTGTGATTCAACATGGCTGGTGACGCTCCGTATATAGCTTTGAGATGTGTTACCATATGAAAAGCTATATACATAGGCTTACCATTTTAGCAACAGTGTATAATATATGTTCAACACGCTAGAATTAAAACAATTTGTATCAAGTGTCAACACAAACAATAGGCCTAGAAATCATCAGTGGCGCCGTGGATCTAAAACGTTATAGGAGTTAGGAGGGGGCAAACGGTTGCAATTTTCCAACCGAATATGCAGCTATAGATTTCCGTCAGAAAAAAACGAGTGTTCGAAATTTTATTTTTTTCTGTAAACTGACCAACATAAATGTTTCCATCTCTAAATATTATTTCAAACAAAGAGATAATTTTATGATATGCTACAATTTAAAGGATCAGTTGCCTTCCCCATTTTCCTGCAGCCCCCTCCTTTATAGATAGCCCATTTTAATAGGTAGTCTCTTGATCCCTATTTAACTGCAGCTGATGAGTACTAGATTACGTATCACACAAACGAAAAAAATTCTATTGTATTAATTGCGGTATATACGAACCAGGTCGGTGCGAACAGTGACCGTGTTTTTGTCAACTCGTAGGCCTATAGCAACCGAACTGCGACTTCTTTGCTCCCTATACATGCATCAGGCAGAAACGAAGCCTAACATTCGTGCTCAAATAAAATATGACACGCGGCTGAATTGAAATTAAATAAAGTTTTCTCTTTGTGTTTCAGGTATACCGTACTGCACCTGCAGCATTAAGCATTAAGCACTGAGCATGAGGTTAAACAAATTATGGCGGCCAACGTTTTTTTTATTTTTCCTGGAGCTTATTTTTACATCTGTGATGACGACGATCACGTTTTGTTTCTGAGATATGGCGAGTGGCGACTACTTGTCAGTGACCTTCAAGATCATCCAAGGTGAATGATTTTCATTTCATCTGAATGAGTGTATAGGTACTTGTCCGTTAGGCTAATTTACCCGCACCCAAATTAACTGCTAGAGTTAAGCCTAAGAATAGGGTTAAGGTTAGAGATAGGGTTAGGGTTGAGGTTAGAGTTAGGGTTAGGGTCAGGGTCAAAATTAGGGTTATATATATATATAGCGTTAGCTTTAACAAGAGTATTTCGGGTGCAAGTGAATTAACGGACAAGTACCAGGGTGTATCTCTTCTTATTAGTGATTAATTATAACCTTGGCCGTATCTCCCACCGTTTCCGATATTTGGTCAATTTTCCATTGACTTTCCTACCCCCTCATTCAATTCTCAATTTGAAAATGTTCCCATTGCACTAGATGACTGAAATTTTGCATGTCTGAGTTTCACACACATAACTAATTATTCGTGTAAAAAATTTTCTACGACCTAAAGCTGTGAGTCTGTGACAGACTAACGGACGACAGCTATGCCAATAGCTCGACCGTTAGGCCTACTATAAGTTCGGTCGGCTAAGAAAAAAATTTGAGGTTGCTTAACTTGTAACATCAACGTGCATCAACGTCACATCGGACGGGCAACATACGTAAACGAGAGGCCGCCCAGCGCCGTAAATCCGATTAGGGGAAAAGTTTAGGGGGCTAAAATTCACCTGGTAGCAAAGTCACGTGGCCCGAACTCAAATGCCTTAGCATACGCAAAATGCGTATTGTCGACTTAGGGTGGGTTTACATCTGCGTCAGACGGTGCCTGCTGCAATGCATTAGGCCTTTTTTGCTTGCCCATTGGTCAGTTCGTCAAAAACTTAACTATGTCAGTTCAGTTCAGTTCAGTTGCGTTGATTCTGTTTAAGCATGTAGAACAGAATAGAAGTAGGCTAACTTACGAGTCGCTTGAGGACGGTTTGACGCGGAGCACGACTCTGATTGGCGACGACGTCGACATGCTTCAGTGTTTGCTTGCCGTTGTTGTTAACGCAATGCAAGTCTCACGTAACCATTGCTTATACTTTGTACACAAAAAGTGGCGGTCCACTGTGCAGTCGAGACACAGAGATTCTAAGCGTCGAGGCGTTGAGGCCTTTCCTCGACCGACTGACTATACAATAGGTTTAAGGGAGCGTAGAAAGCCCTGCAGGGAGTTGAAAGTAGATCGCCCCTGCTGTCCCGCCGAAAACCAGTTTTGGCATATTTTAAAACTTGAAAAATGTATTGTGGTCTGTGGCAATTTGCTTGTTTGACATTATTGAATCTCGAAAATGCAATAGGCTCAGGCTGCGCAGGATACCGCCACTGAAAACGAACTGCCAATACGGCGTACCGCACCGGGCTCCAAAACCGCACAAATTGAGCGCGTTTAAAGGCGCGTACAGAGCGACGTAACTGAACTTAACTGACATGATTTAGTTTTTGACGAACCAATAAATGGACAAACAGTAGGCACCGTGTAAAGGCGTCGGTGTCTACGTAACAACAGGCATGCACGCGTCAACCAATGACCGATGGGCTCGCCTGTCGGTCATTTCGTCAAAAACTAAACCGTGTCAGTTCAGTTCAGTTACGTCGCTCTGTACGCGCCTTAAGACGCTGCATGCCACGATGGTGCTGCGCGTTGTTTTAGTCCAAATTCCATTAGGCCTACGCCCATTTCTCCGTGACGTCCGTAACAAGCCTGTGACATTCCCGCGACAAGACACGGGGGAAGTTGGCGACTTCGCCATTTCTCCCCGCGACAAGTCCGACCGAGACTTTCGACCATCGATATTTTAAAGCAGACTTTGTGTAAATTCGCACGCAGCGTCGTGTACGCGTTTCGTCCGCTTTTCGTACGTTATTTAAGGCCTACCGCAGTCGTAATAGCCCGACACTGCCGCTGCTACCGCTGCTGCAACTTCACTCGCCGTACGTACGTCCAGCACGAAGCGCTACTCATAAAACTACTGCCCGCGCTCTGCTCACGACCGTATATTACCATGTCGCTCGCTGGCGCCTCTGTAGGGTTCCACTTGTACTGCTGCCGCGCCTTAAGCGGGGTTTCCACTCAACGCAACGCGCGCAAGAAAGTACGTAACAAACAAATTCTGTCTGTCTGTCCGTCTCTCTGTCACAACCCGGTACCATTTCGAGCCTATGTAAGATAGAGACTTCGGGTTTTCACCATATGATAGCTTAATGTCTCTAGTATTTCGTGACAAAATTTCATAATGCTGGGTGAAGGGGGTCCCCACGAACGAGGGGGCGAAAGAAAGTCACTTCCCTTAAAAAGACGTTATTTTACCATTATTGGCTTGTCTAGCGTGGAAATGGTTGCAGATAGGCACAGACATGCTGCTTATCATAACAAGCACTTGCGACGAGCTTCTTAGGAATGTCAACATCGATGACCTTGAATGACCGTGAACCCCCAAAATAGGTGGTTTTAGTAAATTTGTCGCTATTTTGGGTTGCGGCACACATTTCAAGAGTGAATTGTGCCGAATTGGCTGGAGACAGACCTAGACAATTTGCATATGAAATTTTTAGCATTGAATGTGGATTTCAGCAGTTCAAGTCCGGACCCTCCAGGCTAAAGGAGGCCTGCGAACGCGGGTGTCAAAGAAGGGTACCCCTCTAAAAAGTGGTTATTTTCTGCTATTGGCTTGTCTAACGTGAAATTGGTTCCAGATAGGCACATACATGCTGCTTATCATAACGAGCAATGGCGACGCTATAGACCAGTATTACCTGCGAACAGAAACTGCTAAAGGCTCTCGCGCGTCTCACGAGCATAGCTCAGATTTCTTGTTTTTTTAAAAATGGCGCATTCTCATTTACTTTGTTTTCGAGCGACGGCGGGGCCCCCAAACGTCGCGGGGTAACTTACCTCTTCCCTTGCCCACCTTCTCGGCGGACCTGAAAGCAAGAAACTGTTTTAACGACTTTTGTTTTTACTTCACTGCAAAAAGCATATAAATTACTATACACTTGCATTTCATTTGTTACCAGCTGAATAGTAAATGCAATCATTTGACACTAAATATTCCACAACTGCCATATCGTCATTTCACCATTTGCAGTCTGCTGTATCTGATGACAATGGTGGACAAGTAGATTTGAACACAATTTTCACAAAGCATTGTTTTGAAAGACATTGTTCAGAGAATAAAGGACAAATGCATAAAACAGCAAAACAATGGTTTAATAGTCTGAAAAACGTACTGCTGGTATGACTCATCAAAGCAAAACCAAATTATAATAATCATATCAAAAATCAAACAAATAATCATATACAGATGACAATTATAAGAGACACTACGATCATTTCAAGCAAGTAATATTCTTTTCTCAAATATTAACACGAAACTGCAAATTATCCTTACTGTAGCATACATGTTCAACAAAACATCAATGTCTGAAACTGAAATCACAGAATACAACAATGACCATCTGAATAGAGATAAAATACGATAATTGTCAATACCACTGCAACATGATGTAATCATGTTTAATTGGTTAAATTTTACTGTAAATGTTTTTCTTCATATACAAAGTTAATAAGACTCAAGATGGGGAAATGAGTTACAAGTAGTGATCATTACAACTAAGAACAATGTTTTGCTGATATTTTAGTATTTAGATATATGGACAAAACTAATATATCAAACTTGTTAAAAATAGAAAATAAAAAAGGTTTGATAAGACAGGTAAATGCACCACTAAATTATCACTTTAGACAACAAATTTAACTTTGGACAATCAAAATGTTTAAGCAGCGAACATTAATTAGAATTCAGTAGTTCGATTATATCATTACTAATTGATAAGGCAGCACCAAATTACATGTACAAACATAATAATAATTGTGAAAGATGCAAAAAAGCAGAAATTACAAGTTACAAAAAGTTATCAACTGTTTAAAATCAAAATTACAGGAAAATCGTAAAATTATGCCTCACCAGTAAACCTAAAACTATGCAGTATGACTTCAAGTACAGCAGCAACAAATAAAAAAGCTAAAAAACACTAAAAAGCTGACTAAAGGTTATCAAAGACAGCAAGTTTTAACTAATAAAAAACACAGACCTAACTACACAATGCAGCATAAAAAGTAAACATAAACTGGAATGGTAAACGTTAGCACATAAATAACAAAACCAATGATGGACATACAGTATGATTATTAATATTCCAAAAATACACAATGACAAGAAACTATTAAGCCAATCATATTTGCTAATAAACACAAATTCTGCAAATTGCTGTAGAAAAAAACTGTGCCCTCAAACAATTTTTTACACAACACAAAAAACCACTTGAATTGAATTTGTAAGAATACTGACTATCACAATTAAATATTATTTCCATTCATAAGATATGCACAAACATAAAAACGTACAATACAAATTACACAAAAGCACAAAAATCAAATTATAGAGAAACAGCTGCTCAGAAAAAAACGGTATAAGAATCAAGAAACTACTTGCAAATGTGCTAAAAAGAGATCTACCAGCAAGTCATAAAAACATTGATCTTAAAAATGTGTTAAATCATCACAAGTAAGTTGACAACAATAAATGCTCTACAAATGTTGCTAGCAGCATCTCAAAACTACGAATGGAATCTCAGTAAGACACAATTAGTACAAGCAGTCTGAGCTGTTAAAAACATCTTGCGTAAAATCTCATCATAACAAATGCTACAATGCACTAATACTGAATGCACGTTATTACTACCACGCCGAGCGTTATGTAGAACTCTGCGTAACTCTGAAAATATAGACGTAAGTTGTGAAAAATGCCCTACTCAACTCTGAACAGCAGTAAAAGTTGCAGTGATCGCAGGAGCAGCAGTTAGCAGCAGACGTTTAGAAACCAGAAAAAAAGCTATTTTTTCACATTTAATTCTAAGACAATACAGTATAATTTACCACCAAAATGAGTCACACATCCTTGCATAAGCTCAACCATTCGTCGACACAAGCACCGGGCGATTCTCTGCCAACAATTATCACATTAAACAAACACCCACAGCAATGGAACACAATGATTTTCAGCTGCCAGCCACACAGGGTGGCCAGTGGCCACAAAGCACGAGGGATAAAATTCCCCGAGTTTTCCAGAGCCATAAGCTTACTTATCCATAGATGATTGCAACAAAAAGCAGCTGTAATAATGATAATCTGACAGAGCACTCCAGCGGGGTTCAGGGTGGAGTCCTGGCTGCTAACGTATTTTACACCCCAAAAGCCACATCTTGTTTTTGTGTTTTGTTTGTCGCAATTTTTTCTTAAGGCTGCAGAGAATGCAGTGATAATTTCCTGGCTTTTCCATAAGTTTTCCAGGTTCAGAGAATTCCCTAATTATTCCACATTTTCCCAGGTCTGTGGCCACCCTGCTACAAAATATAATCTTGAAGACATCACGGGCCAGAACAAATGAGAAATTTTACCATCACTGCTTTAAAGACATTTCTGTTCGGCTGACTATCTGTACAGATCAGACATGTAACGTCTTTTTAACTGATTTACCATGTTAGAAATTAACAGCGTTACTATCATAATAAGTGAGCGGTGTGTTCCCGCCTGAAATTTGAGGCAAAACAAATCCAACAAGTCCAAAGCAAGTAACAGAATAAATAAATAATTTTTGAAGCATACAATTTCATATTATAATACATTCTTGTGCATTTTTCTCTTGGATGTTGCAAGCCAGACAGCAACCCATCTTGGGCCGAATGTGGCCCGTGGGACCAAAGGTTGTGCAACATTGAACCAGAGCTTAACAGAGCTCAGAGATGAGTCTAGATACAGCCGACATCACTTCTGTCACTTCTAGCATACACGTAATGCATGCTACAAAACAAACATAACCTCCTTGGTGGAGGTAATTAAAAAATTGATCTTCACCACACATAATTTAGAAAATCTGAGTACAAAATCTGTTATTATTTCCTCAGTAACAGTTCAGTTTGCATAAGATTGCTTACAATCACCATCATTCTCACACACTGACCATTTTACGTTTACTAAAAATGTTGAAAAACGTAGAAGCACTGAAACACATTTCTTTATAAATTTTTTTTAAAAAGCTACAGATGTTTATTACAGCTATAACTTCTATCAATAAATACAACACTACAGCAAATGAGCAAAGTGACAAAGTCGTTAACAACATGCACAAGCAGACAAACTGGAAATGCTCTCCCATCAGGTCTTTGCCAACAACATGAGATCATCAACAACGAGATACTGCAATGTACATGAGAGAAAAATGTCACCGCAATACAACCATATAAAAATATATGCAATTATGACAAAAAGTCTCTCAAAAATCTAGAAAAAAACTACGCTGGATTGCTTTACTAATGACTACTCACTATTTTAAAACGTAAAAAAGACATTTAAAATCTGTACAAATACAGCCACAAATACGAGGCAGAATTTCCCAGCAACTTGACACACAGTACTACAAACAAAATGATGTACATTAGTACAAATGGCAAGCAATACTAGTGGTCATGGCACAAGTAAACTGCAGATGTATAAAGGCGTGTATGTAGGTAACAGAAATGACCTGAACTAAAATCTCAGTTAACCTTGAATGGGTGGACAAAAGAACATCAATAGAAAATGCATACACACAGGCTTAGACTATTTCCGAACTAATAACTCGGCCGAATATTTCTAACTGTTGTATAACCTGTCGTATAACCAGTACTGTTGTTGTAAGATACACCACATGCAAACAACATATCTCCTAGCTGACTGACGCACACATAAATTTAACACTACGAATGGCTGTTTCCGCAATAATTGCAATTGTATTACAGGAAAATTAGAAATAATGGAAGTGACTAGAACAAATGTCTGCAGTATCATTCACAAGTTGTGAGAAAGTACAGAATAAATATTTAAAACTTTTATAAAGACAATACACATTGCAAATAGCATTAGAAATGCACTCAAATGTATGTAAAGCATAAGTCATCGACCAACGGCCAAAAAGTGGTTAAAATTAAGGCTGTACTGAAGTTCGGCTGATTTTGCAAATATGACCAAAAAGATGACCAAGCCACACAGATTTTCACCAGATTTATAAAAAAAATCTAGTTTTGATGTGAGGTATTACCATCACAAGGCTAGTTTTTAGTTATGATTGATTAAATGATAAACTTAGTGCAAAAAAAGTCTAAATCTTTGTCCATGCCTGTGTTTATTTTCTGCAAAGATCACTGCAGAAAACGGTTGTCAATCACAGGCTGCATTATGATAGGAATGCACAGCTAAACTAAGAGCCAAATTTCCAATCTAGCAGCAAACTGGTAAATACATCTCCAGTCAGATTTACCTCCATGAAATCCGATCTAATCCGGCTCCAGATGGATTTAGGCAACAGAAATCCAGTACAGCCTAGTTAAAATACTCTTTGAGTATGGTCGGATGAGTCTTAAGCTTAATCTCAATGGTGGACGGATGGCAGAGATACTGTCAACCAGACCAGCTATCAGCAGTAACGTATTCACTGGTCAATGTGACGACAATATCGACTGGTCAATATGTTGGCAGTGACTTGTCAATAATCTGGTCAATATGATGAATGTGTAAATCAGCTAGTGTCTTCATGGGATAATCGCAACCTCTACACCACCACATCACAGCAACTCATTACCAAATTACTTGAATGCAGCATCAGTAACTAATCACTAGATGGCATGGTGGTGGAAAGGCAGTGAGTCAGGTTTACGATCGAAAGGTCTTTGGTTTGACTCACAGTTGAGTCATTATTAATGGTTATTCCTTGGACTGTCTGCAGACAGGTAAACCAATTCGATATATAACCAACACCAAGGTCAACTCAGCCTTCCATCCCTCCTGGGTAGGCAAATCAGGTGCCGACCTGACTGGCTGAGGTTAAGGCAAGGCATGTCCACTTGTGTCAGGTGGCAGTGAACACTGTGCGATCCCTTATGGCAGGTGATGCTCTGTGGCTCCGCGATGGGTTTCCTATTAAGAGCTATACACCAACTTTACCTTTTTTACCTTTAGAAAAATGTTGGCCCAGCACCAAACTATTATGCTGCCATTCACCTAAAGCTGCACAACCTAACCCCAACTATAACCCTAACTTTTAATCTGCTAAGCTAAAAATCGACATGCTGGTTGCTCCTGCCCTAGAAAGCATTCACTCAAAATCTATCTTTTTTGTTTTGATGATAGGAGCTTGTACAGAACAGACAAAAAATGGATGCTAAGTGTTTCAATTTTAGCTCATTTCAATGAGAACTGATATTTTTTCAGCACACTGTATGGATGAATGAAGTAATCTGGCTTGTAGCAAAGCAACCACCAAAGGTTCTCCCAGTTAACCTACAATAATAAGTCTGAAAAAGTGGGCAAATTACAAATATAACTCTGTGCTCAATTCAAGACAAACTATTTACAGTTTTTGACTTTGGTGTTGCAGCTGTTGTTCCATTGGTCTTCTTCTCTTTTGACTTCTTCTGAGATGCTTCCAGCCTATTAAACATCAGCAACGTTTCTATTCATACAACAACTGTTAACTAGTGCAATGAAAAAAGAAGAGAGGAAATGACCACCTGACACCATATCAAGATTACTCAAACATGTTGGACGAAGTCAGCTTCAAGCTCGGCCTCGTGACGTACCGTTATCTACACAGACAAGCACCTCGGTACCTCACTGATCACATCACTCCAGCCATCGAAGTCGCATCTCGACATCGACTACATTCTGCCAACCGACACCGGCCCATTGTACGTCACTGTCGACTCAACATGCTCGGCTGTCAGGCTTTTCCAGTCGCTGATCTGACAGTCTGGAACTCACTGCCAGATGAACTGTAAGATCCGGCGTGTTATGTTGACAGATTCAAACAATCTTGTTCAGACTTTGTTAATTTTAACACTAAGCACTATATAAATTCACGTTTTACTTACTTACTTCCTCATCTCTTCAGGCATTTGCATTCTCATACAGGCATTGCACGACAGGCTCATAACAACAACACCAGAAGATCGAGCAACATTATACAAGTGAATTGCAGCAAAGTGATGCTAACAGCTTGAATTCCCTTTCTATCATCTAACCAGTAACTTTGTGAAATCTCATGAAAAAAAACTCTGTGAAAAAAAACGCTGGTGCAACTGAATGAAGCTATAAAGTATAATGTTACCTTTCCTTGCTGATGCGCCTTTGTTCAATCTTCCAAAGCTCCTTGAATTCTTGACAAAACGGCGTCCACAGACCGAAAAAGTCTTTTGGAGCAACTTCGTGCTCCCCGGGCTTCGGTTTGACACAGAAATACGAGACACACTGAGTATACCTACAAATAATAAATCAATGATGATTGTAATTATCTCAGTATAAAATACATGTAACTACAAGACATACTGAACCGATGAAATTGGCAATAAAGACTAGTATTTGTAACATATGTTCATGTAAGACAAGAAATTTGAGCTAATGCTCACGAGATGCGCGAAAGCCTATAGCAGTTCCAGTTCAGTAGTTTAGCTGAAAATTGGGGTGTTCACGCTAAGTTAATATACAAATACCAAATTGTCTATTTGGATCGCATAACGACAATTCCGTGGCGCCACCGTGTGAATTATATAGACTTGTGTCTCAGCCTAAAATCGCCAAAAAATCCATAAAACCCCCTATTTTGGTGTTCAAGGTCGTTACTGAGATACAGCGACTTATTGGCCAAAAATCACAAATTTTGCCCACCCCCATCTAATTTAGCGCCCTTTACGGTTCCTGCAACTAGAGTCTTCCAGGCAGCCGACGGTAAAGATTTGGTGATCCCAGCTTGCACCGCTTTTGACTGATCCACCAGTGTGACAGACAGACAGACAGACGAACGGACAGAACTGCGATGGCTAAGACACGATGAAAGCAGTAGCTGCTTTTGCACGTAAAAAATGCAAACATAAGATAAGCTACACTTTCATAAGTTCAATTCATGCTAAATTAAAAGTTGAAAAATTAAAGCACTAGAAAAAAACAAATTTAAAAACTACGAACTGCTTCATATAGTCTGAACAATTTGACACATAACTTACAGCAGTAAAATAATATACACTGAAGTACACAACTACACAGTCCACAGCATTAATATTGAAAACTTTCACTCAGCTTCGGAGAGACTACAGCAGAAAGACAATAAAAAGTAAGACAAACTTTTTCTTGACGCTCTGCAAATGACTGACTTGCTCTTGTTGTTCTATCTTTGCTACAATATCATCATTAAACACCACTGCAGACTATGTTGTACTTCGGTACATTAAAGCCCAAAATCCATCACACAGACTTTCTAACGAAGTCCGTGACAAGACTGTAGGAAAGTCCGTGACTTCACCATTTCTCCCCATGACAAGTCTGCGTTCCATTAGAATGCACAAACGAGTTTTTTGAGGACTTGTCACAAACTTTGTTGCAACCACCTTGACATTTAAGACAGCTTGAAAGCCCAAAACTTCCCCGTGATATTTCTGTTTCATGATTCGCAACTGCGTCTTCCCTGTGATAAGTCGCAGACTTCCAAGTATCGGTGAAAGCTGACGTAATGGAATTTGGGCTTAAGCAGACAAGAAAGTAAAACTTCCACTACCGTGAAATAATCATACACTACTTACAAAAACAGTGATCTACATTTCTACACCACAAGCCATAAACAAGTGACATAAAACCTGTGTCCACATATTTGCCAAATATCGACCAATTTCAATGACACACCCTGAGAAAAAATTTGCAATAATGCAATGATTGAATATCCCACCACTTTGACTGCATCGCCACACTACCTTGCAAAAATGTTTTAAAATCATTACAATCCAAATAAATAGATATGCAAAAAAACTATCTTCCAAAAAATTTTTCTTACTTGAAATCACATTTAGTTTTAGATACATTTCTAATCTTTACAGCAAAAGCAGACAATATTATTGTGAACAGACAATATTATTGTACATCACAATTTTAAAATAGTCTTCATCTAATATACCATTCAGCAAAGGAGATAAGGTATTAATAATGAACTTTCTTCAGATTAATACAAATCTGACTATCCATCAAGCTGTTAGTCACTCATACTCATCATTGTAATTAATGCACTTTAAACTTACCATTAATGACAAACTGTGTCATTCTGGTTCCAAAAGGCTCAAGATTTTCTACACTGGCTGCCTCCACAACTCGAAAAATACGAACTTCACAACCTGACAGACACACATCTCATTAGAATAAAGACTTACCGATGACAGCATTACGACTGCAGAATGGCAAAATATATCGTATCAACAGTTAACCGTAGCAAAAAAGTCCTAACCACAAACTATAAAGTTCTTCAAAATGCTACTTTGATGTTTATTTCAGTACATAATAAAATACAGCAAACCAATCTGGGTGTTATTTATTACAAGAACATTAAAAACACTGGGGCAAAACATAAAAACACTGAAGCAAAAGTCCAAATAAAATGAATCACATACAAAGTTGTTTTCAATTTTCTTGAAATGTCATCAAAAGCAAATAGGATGTATTGCTATTCTATCCTCAATTACAGTTATTAGCAATAACATTTTTTGTATTGTGAAATGTGACAAATGCAACAAAATTTATGCTCAGCCTAAAAACAAAAACCAAAAAGTTGGCTAACAAACTCAGAATAATGCCATTACTAGCACAACCATTGTTTCTTCCATAATTCAGTCAAACAAGGAACAATTTAAACAAAGTTTTTAGCATCTGTAATTGGATAAAAACTCATTAAAAATATTCAAACAAAATTTGGCTTTTTGCTAAATGTTGTTTGCTAGTAATGGTGACACCATGAAATGTGCTGGGACAACAAGCTCGCTTGTTTCAACTAGTGATGTCGGTATAAAGAACAAAAACCGAAGTAATTTGGCAAAAAGCACAATCACTCGGGCAAGTCTACCCAACTTCTTGTTTGTATTTACCACCAGATTGCAGCACAGAACTGATGGTTTGATTTGCAACGGCATGCTTTAGTATGCTGGGAGTTCAACCTCCAAATTTGCAATAATCTCCCTTTCACTGAACACAATGTGTAATTGGACCCCACAAGTGTACCAGTCAACCGACATTCAAATCTGTCAAATGGTTTAAACAGGGTTTACAAATGTGAAAGACAGATGGCAGAAATGTGTAAAATAAATGGAAGCACTTGTGCTGCAAGAACAATTCTGCCTAAATGGACGTCTTTTAAGCCACCCATATGTAGTGATGGGAGGCCTTATGTTTTTGTTTTGTTTCTTCTTCTTTTTTTCTTATTTATCCACTTCTCCTCCAAAGCAGACAGCAGACCAGGACCAAAATTGAAGTGAAGAATGACCCTTACCTCAAAAAATGGAGACCAAATTTCATTGAAATATACCGAGAGGTTTTCGAGAAAAAAGCATTTTAGCACATTCATAATCTAAAATGGCCATCAGATGCTGCAATGTGTTGACATTTGCAAGACAGGGCTACAAGACCTCCAAGCTTCCTCGGCCGATCGCCGTGAAACTTCGCCACATGTTTGGAATACGTGTGCACTTTATGATCTGAACCCTAATATCTGGGGGCCCCAAATTTTTCCTCAAATAAACTTATGGCACCGGGCAGCCTCATGTTAGGATCTGCCCCAAATTTCTAGTTATTTAAGCGATGCGTACTTTACTAGATAGCAGCAGAAGAGTACACATGCTTTGGAGACCTTCGATAGCAGACTTAAGTCGATTCAACTCATGCTGTAAGTCGTCAAAGTTGATTGCAGCCGCCTGACTGACGACACTCGGCTCGGGTAGTGGAAACACAGCATGGTCAGTGCTAGCTGACTCATAACGACGAACATACTCTGACACCAGGTACTGCAGCAGGTTTGACGAGTTGTCCTACAGTAACAACTGACAGTGTAGTAATAGTAGGAGCAGTAGCAGTAGTAGAGATGGGCAATTCGGCTGATAACAAATCCGATTCGAATCACTGGCTGTGGCGTCGTAGCAAGACAGCAAGTGACGGTGATGAGGGGCAGATGCAAACCCTAAATTTTCAACTGTTGAAGAATTGTCAAAGATTTTCTCGTCAGAAAATGTTCATCCAAAAATGCGAAATTTAGGGCTAAAAACCTTCATTTTGGGGAAAAATGGAGAAAAAGTTAAATATTGAGCACCCATAATCTTTTCTGTTAACAACTTGCGACTTTCTGTTGAAATTCTGTCAAAACTTTGCAGCATCTGTGGGAAAATTGCAACTTCTGGCCCTGCCTATTTTTTGACCCATGATGCCACTATTCACTGGTGATTGCAATTTAGGTATACACTACTGCATCACTGTCAGTAGATCAACCCAGAAGAACTGACTGCAACTCATAAGTAAAAAAATCCTGTCGAGGAAGAGAAGGTTAACTTAGTGTCACTGGTTGTGCTTTCAGAAGCTCGTGACAAAGTGATAGTAGTGAAACTAAAGAAAAGTTGTGTGCAACGCGAACGCACGCATGCAGTTAGCGCAATCAGCATGCAGAAACACGTGCTTGCAAATAGAACTTGGCTTTAATATTTTTGGAAATTGGTGAGTCAAATCAAAATAAGCTTGAGTTTGATTCGCTCTGCCGAATCGTGAATCGATTCGCCAAGTGAATCGATTCGAATCGATTATTCCCAGTTTTAAGCAGTAGTAGTCAGAGCAGCAGCAGCAGCAGTTGCCCTTCTTATAGCACTGAAAAGCAGTTAGCAGCACATGAATGAAAGTAATAAAACTAAGAAAAGTAATAAAATAAACTGATCAAATGATAAAAATTAGAACATAATCCAATGCACAGCAACTAGTGTGTCAACATACAAATTCACCTGCACAAAATCAGCTACATTAACTATTTGTTTAGCACAGGTGTATTGCACAATAGAACAGCAATAAGCAGCTAGCTGCACATCAGAGAAACACAATTTTACAATCAAAATTGATATAGACTTTTGAGCATCATGAGAACAAAAAAATATTTCAATACTACATTGTGACATACTGCATAATACAAGTGATGACTACGTTGCAAGACGACACTCACTTTGCTTTTAACATCCTTTAACTTCGACAGAATGTCCAGAGCAAAACCATCGGCTTCACCGCGATTTGTTCCTACAGCAAAAGTACAAGCACTTCAGATTCTGGTGCACGACGGTTAGAACGTTGAATTTATGATAAAAAATTGCAAGTTCAAGTCAGAATCAAGTCGTTATCAAGTGCTTACTACATAGTTAAGTGACTCGTCTGTAAACAGGCAAACCAAAGCGCATACACTAACAGTAACTGTAGCACATTCAGCGAAACTCTGAAAACCACCGCAAAGTAACAATCGTGACGAAAATACCAGTGTTCATGTAGTTGCCAATTGCAAGCAGAAGACCCATCAGCTTCTGCACAGCATCGCCATCCATTAACTCCTGCAGTGATCAAAACATCACTTGCGATCATTTCAACACACTACAGCTTCTGCTGTACTCTTAACACATTCACTCGTTCATTCTGCTGATAGCCTACTTCAGTTACCACATCTATCACCATCCTTTCAACTCTCTGCAATTTTTAATTGTTCATCCAGTTATATATGATCTAAATGATGAATGATTTGCAATAGAAAACTGGCAAACAAACTGCCAGTTAAATCTGGCACATAAACATAAAGAACTATTACTGTTATAAACAAAACTAAAATAAGAAAAATGGAAAAAGCACTCTTTTGCAATGTTGTTTATTACCACATGCTCAAACCGTGAACACCGAATTTCACAAAGACATTCTGTCTATCAAAGTCAATGAACTCAGACTAAAACTCTCGTGACTCAAAGGTCAAAGACACTAGACATGGACTTAGACCTGATGGACTTGGCCACATCACTGCTGTATACCCATATAAAAGCAAACAAAAAGCTACAAATTTGTCTCAAAAAATTTTCTGGAGCCGAATTTGCAAATTTTGCAAAAAACAGCCAGAGCCAGGATTAAATTCTGGTATTTTATAAAGACAAGAAATGTGAAATGTAGTGGCAGAGTGAATTACTAAAAAATTCGTTCCTGGACCCCTTTTTTCATTCCCGGAAATTCAGGAATCTACATATTCATCCCAGAATTCCCTAGCACGCTGCTGCAAGTTGTCAAATCTGCTATGCATGGGCTATCCTCTATTGCACATGCACAGTGCTGGACTGGCCACAGCAGTAGCTGTTCACTGTTCCCGATTTCCCAGAAGATCTAGCCATTTTCATTCCCAATAATTCAAAAATGACAAAGTCCGAGAATCCTGCTGTGCCCAGAAATGAATTCCAGGCTATAAATTACCTGCACAACAGAAGAGATATTAGTGAGTCGGCTGTCAACCAATGACAAAGACTCGCTGAATGTCGACAGGAACATAAGGCAGAAACAGCGATCAACGAACGACGGAATTTGTGAGACATCATACAGAAATCTACAAACAGCATGCTGCATGCTACATGCTAAATGACAATAATAATAACAAAGACCAAAGTAATTTGATAAAAAGCAGAATTGCTGATTGATCCTGCCACCTGGCAAACCATAAATCTGAAAATGGCTGACAAATGATGTGTCACTAAATATAAAAAAGCACACTGCAAATCCAAAAAAGATGCCATACCCTTGTCCACATCTTAGCCAAATTTCAACTGATTTTCAAAATTCTTTCACCATGTGCTGTTGAAATGTGCACCTAAAAGTGTGTACAAAACAACAGAAATGATCTGAACTAAAGTACACTTCTCAAAATAACCTAAAAAAAATAAACTGCCAGTCTTGTTTGCCTCGACAGTCAGAGCAACACAAGTAAATTGAACTATACTGCATTGACATATTTCAGACAGTTCGATCACTTAGTACACTAAGTCAACTCAGCCTTCGATCCCTCGAGTCTTCCATTCCATCAAGTACTGTCCTGTCTGGCTGGGGTTAAAGTGGGGGTGCATTCACCTGTGTTGGACGAAAGTGATACTGTGTGATCCTATATGGCAGGTGACGCTCCATAGCTCTGCGAAGGGTTCCCAATAAAGCTATACAACGTTTTTAACCTTTAATAAGATGCAACTGAACTTGCATTTCGGTTCAGTTAGGCTCGGTGTATTTCTGTTTCTGCACACATCTTCACTGGTTGTAAATGAAAGACCCCACATTACTTACTGTTCAGGCCGATCCAGCGGAATGCTTGGTTTTGTTCTGAGATGAGTCTGTATCCGCTGCAACTCAGCCAATTCCAATTTCTACAACACACGGACAACTGCAACCGTCCAACTGTGTTCGACATCCATTCAATCACCCAATTTTACAAAAATTACTTTACACGAGCTTAGGCCATGTGGAAATGAGACCGCTGAACATTTACTTCTTCTCTGCCCAAAGTGGGTAGCAGAATGCCAACAGTACTTTGGTGACTCCACTGACATATCAGATGTGTTCCAGAATAGTGACAACCTGGTGGAGTTCCTCATCGCTTTGAAACATCACCCCCACTCCCACCCCATACAGGAAATACCTGACAGAATTGTCACAACAACAACGACAAGGCCTGTTTTTTTTTTGAATCAGCAAGCTTTTAGAAACTGTTAATCAGGACATTTGACAGCGATCATGATCAACCATTTATACCACTTCAGACTGTGCTAAAGATAGTGGGCAGTAGCTCAGCATGGTGTTGGGAACTGCTAAACCAAGATATTTGACAAACGTGATGCATTTCGAAATGCCTGTTTGACACAGTCAACACTTGATGACAATGACAACAACCACAACAATAACAGGCATCTGTAACTAAGTGGCATCATGATAACTGTTATTTTTATGCGCAAAAGCAGCTACTGCATTCAGCACGTCTTAGCCATCACCCAGAGTGAAGGCGCTACATGAAAGCGGGGTGGGAAAAATTTGCAATTTTTAGCCAATAAATCGCTGTATCACAATAACAATGCGAGATAGTAGATTACTAGGCCTAGATCCAAAATGCAGCTAAAGTGGCATTTAAGTTTAGTTCAGTTCTTTCACTTTGTACATGCCTTAACAGTTGGCCACAAAAAGCAAGACAAATTTTGTCTGAGAGACAGAGCCAACATAATACAATGTTACTCAACAGCACACGAATGTCTCTGCAAAAATGTCAGCTTATTCTGTCCAACAGCTTATGTAGGATGCATGAGTGTGACAGACAGACAGATGGACAGACAGACCACGTTATTGCACAATTTGTTACAATAGTGGACATCACTGATACTTCCACCTAATAATGAAAGCAATAGACCTAATAACTGACAAAAAAATTCTATTTAGAACAGCGTCAAAATCTGTGATAAGAAGGCAAAAAACAAAAGCGAATTCATGATTTTATTCACAACTAGGTCTAGTCTACACTACAACAAACCGGCAGATAAAAATGACAAAAAGCCACAAACAGACCTGTTCATATAAAGTACCGAGCGTATCCGGTGAGATCAGCGATGAGTCAAACTCAATTAATGCTGACAAAACACAACAGGCATTCGCAGATATTAACACATATTAGACAAAAATTAAAACATGTATACTGTATAATATCAGAGACCAAAATACAGATATAATCCATCTGTGGCAAGCACACATCAGTCCTCAATGTCTGACCCGAGAAGAATCGAAGGTGGGCTACTACAACAACACAACAACAAAAACTTAACTAATAGTGCTTTCAAAATTGTAAGCAGCAACCACTCAGGCATGACATTCATCACTGCCACAACCATTAAGCAGTGCAACCATCAATGTTCAGAATCATAAACTGCATTAAGTATAACAACTAACCGCTGCACAATTTCTCAGAATTATTCAAATATAAATCAACAGCAAAATGAAACGATCATTCAATATTAATTCTGAAATTTTTCTGAAAAACAGTATGGCGCAAAGTCATGTCCAAAACAAGCAGTTTTGTCTTCTAAAAGCTAATATGGGATTGCAAATAACAACAACCACTGGATACAACTTAACTGTTTCTAATAAGTAATAAAGCTGGTGTTTTTCAGATATTTAATTTATCTGAATGTATTTTGTAATCAAATCATGACGACAGTTTTATGGATCATGAAGCATCAAATTCTAACAGCATACAACAGATGTCAATCACTCACTACCACGATCTTGCCACTGTTGCTTCAAACAACTATCTAACACTGCATCTGTCAAATAAAACCAAAAAAATTACTCTTTCAGCGAGCAATTTATCTCTCATCCAAATTTTTTTAAAAATTTGTTACAACAATATAAATCTGGATATATCTTCAATTTTAGGTTTGAGGCATATACTGTAAACCATGGTCATTCTGATTACCATACTTCCTCCATCAATTCGGACACTGTAAATTCAAACACCTAAATTTTAAGAAAAAATAATTATTTATTTTACTCCTATTAATTCGAACATCTGGCTCTAATAATTCGATCTGCATTTGTGGATGGACGCGACGTAGTCCGCACATCACTGATGCTGACTGTACAACCGCCACATTTACAAACGACCGACTAACTAACCCTGCTGCAGATGCCATCATGCCCTCGTGAGGCAGTCAAAAACCACAGCGAGTTGCAGTTGTAGTGGCCACACACTGCTAGAGAACATTGTGGGTGTTCGCAGTAGGCTATTCTAAATAATTTGAACAGGCTTTTCAGTTATTAGTTTTTTACTTCTAATAATCCGAGCACTGAGAAATTTATTTATTTTTAGCCATGCGAATTGATGCAGAAAATACGGTAAATAACCTGTTTCAATGTCACTTGGCTGCAAGTGCAAACTGGAAACAAAGATGCCAACAGCCTGAGATCTCTTTGCATCCAACAACTTTGCAACCTTCAACACATCCATACAAAAAACAACAAATTACATAACATCAAAATTTGAAAAAAAGAGTCTATGCCATAATTAATATCAGCAACAATGTAGACAAAGAACTTGTTTTAGCAAGTTAAAGCTAATATAGAATTGTGGACTAGTTACCCAGCGACATAATGCCAGTGGTAACAAGTAATGGACAAAGCGTGTTAGATCAACAATCTAAGTCAAAGTACAAAGCAGAGATGGGCAGATGTCAGCATTATTTATAATACTGTACTCAGCATTCTCTATCAATCATACTGTATCATATTCAAACAGCTCAAGCTACTATGTCTATATTCCTTTAATGGAGTGACTCATACAAAAGAGTAGCATTGTTAACAAATGTTTATTTATAACCAACCATCTGTAATGCTACAGAATTTAATACATAGCAATGACGATTCTTCACTGTTCACAGCAAATACATAGTTAACAGACAAGCCCAAAGTACACTACTTGGTGACAAAAACATATAGGATTATGAATATGAATAGAAATTTGCATTTTTAAAAAATCACAAGCAAGCTGCCAGTTTAATCAAGCATTTAAACTAAATCAAACCAAAAATGAACAACTTGATCAGAGTTGACTACAAAACGACCGGGAGTTGAACTTGCAACCTTCTGTGGGGGACTTGTGAGACCAATGCCCTAACCACTACGCCACTAAGCCACCAAACCATAAACAGAAATGCACAAACACAGTATCACTAACCACTTTGACTTTCTTGATGTCTGAAGACTTGGAAGTTGGCAGCTTTGCCTTGGCTGGAGCTTTAGAGAACAATTTGTCAAACTCTGCAACGTCAAATTCCACTTCTTCCAAGTTCTTCCACAAATACTCACTCGGACTGCCAACACATTCACGATTTTAACATCACTGTACTAAAAATTCAAAGAATGCTACCTAACAATAATGAAGTACCAATCACAAAAATAATGTCAATTATTGTTTAAGTTTACTTTAATAACTGACTAGCTTGTAGTCTCGAAAGGCCATCATCCACTGCTAAACAGCATGTTTCCCCATCTTCTGTGTGATCTGTTCAAAAAAAACATCATCAGCCAGAGAAGCTTTTGATGTAAAAATTTAGTGTTAGAATAGTAAAGTCATAACTCGGTCTGTGGGTGTGACTCCAGCTGGACAGCTTGAAGACAGATGGAAATGCTCTGACAGAGTTAAAATTAACACTGTTAAAGGTAAGGTTAAGGCAAAGCACCTATCAACAGCTCGGTGACCCTATGGTTGATGCTCATCTCCGTTTATAAAGCCCGTAGCTGGCAATGAGTGCAAACACAACTCAGTTATATGGGAGGAGGGCTCTCCAGACCTACCTCATTACTGCCATTACATGCCCAGCAGTTAGGCCGACTGTACCGAATTACAGTGATGGTGACAGAAGCACATGTGTGCGACCAACTTTCCCAAGGTTATTACGTTGCACTGGAACAGCCAAGAGTCAAACCTGTGACCTCACAATTGACATGCTAACTGTTACATCACAAAGCCATTTTACTATGACGTGAAAAAAGTTTGTTTGCATGTCACGTCTGTCACTCCAGTGGTGCACTCTATGTTGCACGATCGCGGACCCTGACCACAGCGTTTGAGTCCTTGTGCCTTAGGTATGTGTGTCCCCACTTTGCCCACACCTAATTCTATGAGCAGGTTAAGGGGGGTTGAGTTGCTGGGTAACAAAGTGGACCTGACCATAAGGTGGAAACTTTTCTACACTGTGTTTGGCAAAAAGAACCCCCTGGACATTGTACAATAAAAACCTCAAATCTGAACAAGTCTGAGTAAAGTTTCATACACTTAATCTTTATTAAATTGCTGAAGGTATCACCAAATTTCATTGAGTATTATTATTTCTTAGCGGAATTATTAGTTGTTAAATATCGGTAACAAAATATTTTCGTTACCTATATGGCATAACATAAGAAAACCATAAAACCTCTAAGTACATTTGTGTAACTTCAACAAACACCATTTGATTTTGGCCAAATTTTATGCCAATGATGCATCATCTATTGGCAATCAAAGTGCCATATTTCAGTTGAATCTACAAATGAAAACAATAGTTACAGGGGCTTTGTGAGGTCACCCTAAAACATGAAGTGTCTAGTATTAAGCAACCATTTGTTTAATTCTCACAGTGTCCACAGCTTACTGGGAAATTTCACGGATAAACTTTTAAGCACCATACCCTTTCAATTGTCTCAGCAGTTTAATTAAAACATGATCATCTGCAGAAAGTACCATTTCGTTATTGTTAACGTTGATTGCGCCAATAAATATCACTTTCAACTGAGCAACTGCAGTACGTAATGCCATATTAGTAACGAAGATATTTTGTTATCGATAGTCAACAATTAATAACACCGCAAAAAAATAATATTTTTCAACAAACAAACTGATGGCTTCAGCAATTTATCGGGAATTATGTATACAAAACTGCATTCAGATTCTTTCATATTTGACATTTCTGTTGTACAATGTCCAGGGAGTTACTTTTTTCCGGAAACAGTGTAGTACTTTTAACTGACATTTAAACAGCCAGTTGACAGAAAGGTTGATTAGCCAGTACAAAGCAGAGAGTGAGTGAAAAATGGTCCGGTTGAAGTGAACAAAAACCGAGAAAACTTTTGACAAGTTCTACCTTGTGGAAGAAGCAATCTTTGCCAGCTCACTATCTGGAATCTTCTTCCAGAACAGCGGCTTCATCTCGGACAATGGCACTGGAGTAGACCTCCGTCTAGTCACCGGTGTTCCCGGTGTACTCCAAGTATCAGACGAACTAGAAAAGACTGCGCCAGACACGGGTGGTGGCGGCGGTAGTGGTGGTGGCACGCCATCTCTAAGCACAACTGGACGACCCAGCGGC
>Ga0209367_1000893_pt1 | contig 33920 bp, 16 predicted proteins | sample WorMetLIZISLAND2_FD_187412 | JGI IMG/M metagenome (GOLD analysis project Ga0209367, IMG submission 187412) | Marine gutless worms symbiont microbial communities from Max Planck institute for Marine Microbiology, Germany - Olavius geniculatus... ... | reverse complement strand
GGTCGGACCGACCGACGAACGTGGAGAGCGCGCGTGCGGGCGGCGGTGGAGGCGGTCCGCGGCTGCGACGTCGACCGGACGAGCGAACACCGCACCAGCCCTGATGACGCTCGTCGTCATCATCATCATCATCACGTTGTCTTCGCCGTGGCGGCTTGGCTGGCGACGTCACCCTCGCCGCCGCGGCCGTCTCGGCGTCCGGCCAGTCAGGGCACTTGCTGATAGGAGTGGCGTAGTCGTTCACCACCGGCGCCGGTTTGTCACGTGTCGGCTTTACTATCAGCTGCGGCTTGGGCGGCATCGGCGCTATGCGGCGTGGCACCGTCGACGGACTGTCGACCGCCGGCAGCTCGTCGGCCGGGAATGAAACCCTCGCGACTGCCGGGGTGCTCGGTTCCTCGCTATCTCCCGCGGTGATTGCCGCCGGCGTCTCCCTCGGCTGAGCTGCAGGCTGCGCCGGTGAACAGTGATGTAGTGAGCGCGGAGCTTGCAGCTCGATCTCAGCGCGTTCCTCCTCGCGGTGAAGGGCAGCGGCAGCGTCAGCCGGGCCGCCAGCGCAGCGGTGATCCCAGTGACCGCTCAGGCGCTTCTGTGGCAGCGGCGGCTGAGTCCTGGACACGGGCAGACTGCCGCCGCATCGTCGACACTCGACGAAATTGCCGACGGCAGTAGGCGGTCTGGACGTCGTCACCGCCACGACGCACGAGGCCGGGAAGATGCCGAACGGACGGTCGGGCGCGCTGTCGTTGCGACCGAGCGCCCAGCCGTTGCCGAGCTGACGCACCGAGGTGATGATGTCACTCGCAGTCAGAGTCAGCTCGCCGTCGTGACTTGGGGTGTGGTCGGCGACTGCCTGGTACAGCGGCACACCGGCACTGAGTGCCTCGCTGTCGACCAGTACGGCCGTGGCTGACGGATGACCCGAGCTGCTGGACTGTTGCAGGGCAGGCGCGCAGTGAGCCGGGGACCGAGACATCTCGTTCTCCGCACCACCACTCTGAATTATATACACACGCAGCAATGCCGCGTCAACGAACAACAACAACCTCATAATGCACGCGGCAGACTGTAACACTTTACTGCAAAATAAAAGCTCAACTACATTAACGCTCGTAAATTTTGAGCTGTCAGAAACTTTTAATCCAAAAATGCAAAATTAAGGACCGAAACCCCCATTTTTTGAAAAACTTGGGGGAAAATTGAAATTATGAGCACTCATATTCTCCTCTGTCAGAAAGTTACAGTGTCTGTCGGAAAATCTCAACTTCCTGTCCCGCCTACTTTTTAATAGGGTGTTTACACGATCGAGCAAACATCGACCTGGCTCAAGCAGGCCTGTTGGAACCCCGCCCCTGGCTCAAATGTAGGCCTAGGCTTAGGCTCTTAGCCCACAGCTGATCACGTGTTATATAGGCCTTCCAATTACAACCCGCCCGCTCTCCTAATTAGCATGCTAATTACCATAGAACGTCGGGCTAGCTGCTCGATGTTTGCTCGGTCGTGTAAACACCCTATAAGACACGACGCCGCGCATCAAATTTATTATTGCTACACAATATCGAAAACCGAGAGACGTTCACGGCGTCGACATTATCAATTGTTAGTAATGACCACTATACAAAGAGTAGTATCTGGACAACTTGCCATGTAAAAAACGAGCGATGACAATGCGAAAATCTGCCAAATCACACATTGCAAGTCAATCTTAAAGCAGTCGCTAAACTGAAATTCACTACTGATTGTATTATGCAGCACGTAAAGCAAACTTCTGTAAAATAGCCTACCCCTAAAATATTTTTTCTCTGGTATCTATCTGCATACAGAACACTAGAGTTAGATATTTTCATTAATCGATCTTGTCATAGGTCTCGAGACGCAGCAGTAGCTAACTGTTCAATCCGGATTATCGACGATTGTTAGCGGTGTTGGGCGGCCGTCTGTGCTCGGCAAATGCCACAGTTCCAGGAAATTGTACGATCAAATTATCGCCAACCGAAGAAAACACAATGACCTTGAAGGCTATACTTACCACTAACGAATTAGAAATGTGCGGAAAAAAACATGATAGGCCTTGCACGTTATTTTCGGCGAAAAACAGCATTTTACCGAACAAGTTACAATTTTACCGAACAAGGCTAGTCTTACATGATTATGCATCAGACGGATTATAAACATTAGCATAAAGCCTAAGCATTATGGACCTCTTAAAATAAGATGGAGGTCTACGATAAGCATGCCCGTTACGCTGATAAGCTTATAACCAGTTTCTAGACCACTTTTTCGTTTTTTAATTTCTGTTTTGGCCGCAAGAAATGCGTAGAATAAACTAGCTAGTTACATACAGTGATGCATAACTAGATGTTATGTCACTAGCCGTCAATGCATTTTGTAACAAATACCGTATAAGTTATTATCGTTATACTATCGTAATATACAGCACCTCTTCGCCAACTCGGAGTGCTTCAGACTACGGAATGAGCTCACGTGCAAGAAAACTTTGAACTCTGCTTCGATCTTATCGTCGGACTTTTGTCGGTCGACACCTCTCTAGTCCTTAGTGGGAATAGAGGCGTTCTTAAGTCGTCGGCAGCGGGGCGGCTAGATGCATGCGATTGTCGGCAAAACGTTTTAAGTTGTTCGCGGCGTGCGGGCGCGCGAGCGTCGCGTGTGTTCGAAGCTGTTACGATGTAATCTCGTCAAGCAGCCGAGCTAAGCCGAGCTGAGTTAGGGGCGGCCGAGCCTCTTTGGTTGCTAGCTGCTTCAACAAATTGCGTCTTCGCCAAACTGTCCTCCAGGGACTGACCGCGCGAACAGATTCTCAGCTCAGACCCGCCACGACTTACATCTTCGCGACCTCGTCGTTATCTATACGGTACGACGCCGTTGTCATGCGGCCGAACTAAAAGATCGTATTACAGGTCTTGCCCGTCCGTTCGTCCATTCGACCGCCTGTCTCTGTTCCATACGAGTCCCTACTTTAAAAAAAAGATCGAAAAGCCTAAAATTTTCGCGAGCGTTTCCTTGAACTGGAGTAACCGATGTGCCAATTTTCAGCTCCAGAGGGCAAATTGTAAGCTCGCGGATAAGGTTAAGGTTAGCGCGGCGCATTGTCGCGCGATAAATGTTCTTCTTATATGGACAATATATTTGGTAAAAAAATTATCAGTATGGTTGAAATAATACAATGCGGCTAAATAACTTCTAACTTAGTGTGGTGTTCGGCGTGAGTATGCCACAAAGCTGTCAGGATGCCCAAGTAACTGAATAAAACTCAACGTAAATAGCGACAACTTATTGTAACTGCGCAGTAGAGCACGCATCATGAGTTTGCTTGCGTATCGCGACGACGAGTTAAACAAACGTCACGCCGAACGCAAATAAAACCGAACTAAAGCGAAAATATTCGCTTATGGATTAAATACGACCGCCCACGGGCATAAATGTCTTTTCGGCGTGATGCTAGATACAGCTGCTGCTGAGATATGACACGTGACCAGGGAAGCGTGACGTCACGAGGAGCCATCCGCAATAACATCAGTCATAGGCGACGCCGTCGCTGCCGACAAGACGCACTTAGCAGATTAAATAATCCCCGTTTTAGAGCCGCCGACGCCGATTTGTGCTGCTTTTGTCTAGCGACGGGCGCGGGTGGCGGATATCGAGGCGCCGCAGCAGTTGAGCTAATGGGATCACGACATTTCTCACGTCATCGCTCGCCGCCACTACGCCGTCCGTCCGTCGGTCGGTCCGTCCGTCGTCTTTATCGGGTCTCGTACAGACGCGCCGTCGTCATCGTAGAACTTGCGTATTTTCAGCCTGGCGCCGATCTTCTTTCCTGGTCGTCATCGTCGTTGCTGGCGTCATATTAAAATGTTTCCCATGAAAAATCCGCCGGGGAAAAGATAATCACAGAATTGATATGTTCCCACCCCCTTATTAAAATATCGCCGGCCCCATAAAAAATTTCCCCATTATAGGATCGCCCCATTCGTGAAAAGTCTGCCCCGGCCGACAATTTACCGGTTAAAATCTGCCCCGCCCGGCGGCCACTTGGGCGGGGCGGATTTTTACCGGTAAATTGTCGGCCGGGGGAGACGTTTTTGAAGGGGAAGCGATTCTATAATGGGGCACCGACAAGCGGTGAAAAAAATTAATTCAGTGCTTCGTTCGGCTCGTCGTAGCCGCATACAGTTTTCGCGGCTCGCTCGGCGCCGCTTCGTCGTAAATTAATCCCGGAAGCGCCGTTCGAACGTCTTGAATGTCGTTGTTGCTGCTGCGGCTGTTGTTATTTGCTCGCGACATGATACTCGACCGGACGCACGCTTTACGCCTCGTTTAGCATCGAATCTGACCCGTCGAATCTATACTATGACCCTACGAACTATGAGACTGTTGACCTGTCTTTGACGCGTGGATTATCGTATCGGAAATTGGCGTCTGCAATAGCCCAAGAAACCTGCCATCCAGCAGTCTTCGAATGTCCACAACGCAACGTGCATTGCTGTAGGCCTATAAGGGAAGGGGGCTATACATGCGTGTTCTCTCGGGTAACAACGTTAATGTGATGCCTCCAATTACAGAGCCTACAAGATATCCGGCTTATTCGTATGCAGTCACATAGGCAGCAGTGAGCCCCAAAATTGGGCAGCTTAATTTTTCATCTTCTCTCCATTTTTTTCTCAATTTCTTTCCGTCCATTGTCATTCCTCTCTTGCGCGTTACGACTTCTCAGTCAAAGCGCTTTTACATGTATTCTCGTTCACTTACTCTACGACAGCAATGCTGACTTCAAAAACATGCTGATTTTGACAACACTGCCAAAAAGCAAATTAGAAAACTGCACGGAAAAATAATATGTTTTCCTAACTGGGACCGGACAGTCGTCAATTGACTAAGAGTGTACCCCGGTTAAACCTCCCTGCCACACACAAACACACATTCGACCGCGATCCAACACCCGTAAAGGTCATGCGATCTAGATCAACGGCACTCATATTGCAAATGTGTATTACCAAATGTTTTACATTTTACTTCCAAACACGCCGAGAGTCGACAAAAAGAGCAAATGTAGGCCCTATATAACGACCGAATAAAGTCATCAACTTTTAAAACACTCGATGTGTCTGAAATCGAGCATCTTAGCCTACTTCATACGACGCATAGTCGCATATCAATATAGCCTATCCAAATTCCAAAAATATGTGTCACGCAATTATAAACATAATTTCCGAAAGTTTTCGACTACCAGCAATTTGTGACGTACCGGTAGCCAGATAAGCTACTGCACAGAGGCACAGACGACGCGAATCGTATGATGCATGGTGTAGCTCCCCCAAAATTAATAATAGGCCCATGACGAGCGAACGACTACATTTTCACGCGCAAGCCAGACGCTTAAACTCCGGCGAATAGTGCGGATTTACTCACCTAGTCCGGCGTAGAGTTTATACAGCATCCAATGAAGCAGCAGCAGATCTTTCGTGTCCGTCCGTCAACGGATGTCGTAATCGATCGTAATCTGGCAGCAGATTCCCGGCCTATTGAATTTGTCGACGGATGGCGACTTATCGTATAGTTAGCAAAGCGTTGTTCGACGATACATCGCTAGACTAGTCTCCAGCTGGGAGAGCCGCACGGCGCCTTGCTATGTATTGCATGTTTGCTGTTGTTGTTTGACGTCAGTTGAGTGAGTCTATTCGCTGACTGCGGCGGAGAACTAGCAATGCCACTCGCCGGCGACTCAACGCGCCGTGTTCTAGGCGCCCTACCTACCTGCCACGTGTTCTCAATCAGACCTATCCGAACGGACGCACGTCAACTTGGCGATTTCCGGACGGACGGTAACTGACGTGAATGTGAACGCTTTGGTACTGCGCAGACTTCGATATGATTGCATCTTCTGACTCGACTTATTACGCGGCCGTCATGTGTGGACCGCATTAGGCCTATGTGCCTTGCCCGTCCGTTTGTGTCGCACGGGCCGGTAACTCAAAAACAAAAAAAAAACATAAAACAAAATCAGGGTATACTTTTCCTGGTAACTGGTGCAATTTTTTTTAGTTAAAACCAAGTCGTTTCACTATAGAGATCGGAAGCATTTTACCACAATTTCTCCACCGCATCCTACTTGCCTCTGCCTTGCGGTTCCCGTGTGCAGGCAATGCACGTCTTCGTGGCATCTGAAAAACCAGAAAGCTGCTATTCCTTGGGATCCGCGACAGCAGCTAGCATGCTGATCTGTAGATTGTCATTCAACGAGGATGCCAGATACACTGATACAGCAGTGCACTTGCCACGCCGAATTCTAATCCCTAACGACACTGTTATATAACAGAACATCCACTGCCTCCTTGCCTTCTTGGTGCAAGTGCAATTCTCCAGCAACTGGGAATACAGGAGCAGAACTTCAGCATTATTATCGTCAACGCGCTCGCTAATCATGACCATAAACCTGACTCAAACCCTAACCCTAACTCTAACCTTAACCCCAACCCTAACCCTATCTCTATTTCTATTTCTAACCTTAATCTTAAACCTAGCGGTTAATTCGAGTACGAGTGAATTAACGGACAAGAAGCATCAAATTTTTGCCGCTGGAAATTCGCTCATTAACACGCATCACGTTAATATTGGAAACATAAGCATGTTGAAAACTGTTGACATCAGTTGTCTGAGGACTTCATGCAGTCTGTCACTCAGCTTCTCTCCTACTGCATTCAGCACTTGTCATAGCGGCAAATCTCCGGATTGACTTCCGGGACGGTTAGAGAACACCAGTCCCAAGGGTACGTTAAATAAGTTTGGTATGGCGATTAAAATGATATCTATTACCGATATAAAGCTATGCGGCATGCAAAGTCTGTACAATTACTGTTCAAAAACGTCGAAAAAATGGTTGAAAAAAGAAACACCACTATAACGGTTACAGAGAAGGCGAACGTTATATGTGTCAGACCCTGCAGTTAATACTTTTGAAGATTCTAGACCTAACGTATTACTGTTGCCTCAAAGTATGGACGTTTGCATTTTCATATTATGTAAAACACCAGGCCGCTCGTCGCCTTACCAAATGTGATAACTGTTAGCTCACCCTTCACGAAGCAAGGCTCTGGGCCTTTATGTTCTTCAAATGGTCAAGCTTCTTTCTTCACAGATTATTAGATACAAAGAGACGGCAGATAAAGCCAACGGCAGTTGATGGTGCTGTAAACGGTTTCGTTTGGCGTGTAACACGTTGCCGACTGATGCCGATGCGGTACGCAAGCGGCGTGGAGTGGACTGGCCAGCAGCAGCAGCAGCCTATGACGTCAATTGCACACCGGCACCGACTTCGCGCATGCCGCTTCTGCAGCGTACAGATATAGCGCCGCTCTGTAGGCCTACAGCATTGATTGAGGTCGTGAGATGGACTGGGATACAGTGTGAAGCGTATAGAACAAATACAACTTGGAACTTTGTTTGAAGAGATCTGCGAAGTGAACTGGGGACTTGTTAATGTAACTAGCGTGATAAACACTGAATGACTGATTGCTAGCAGTCATTTTCTTCACGCCTGATCGTCGACATCCGCTCTTCCCTTTTTCACCAAGACAGATACTGTCCAAATCGTGTTAAATTGCAAAGACTACAGAAAGGTACCAATGTATAGCAACACTGCGGCGATGCGGGTAGCGCGACCACCACGTAGCAACGAATTGTGTAGAACGCAATGACTCGCCAGTCAGCTGTTCGCGTTCATTTCGCATCATCACTCTTCTCTTCCCACCTGCTGAGGTCGCGTCCACTCGCTGCCAGTTCCATAGTCCCCGGTCTCTCGTCAGGGTCACCTGTGATTGAAGCGTGGCCAGTCCGTGCCGCTTAGTTCACTGTTTACTACGTACTTGCGCTTTTCCTCCAGTTTTGGTGCCGTTGATTACTGGGCCAAAATCGTTAGGCATACCGCTACCAGTCGCATGTCGGTTTGGCCGCGAATTGCGATGCAAATTTTGATTGACGTTTCCGACACCCAAATCTCTTTCCGTTCAACGGTCCAACATCTTTAATAAGGTGTATATACCAGTATGACAGACAGACGGACGGACAAACAGGCAAACATATGTCTCAATAGCCGGTATCGTTGATGCTTAAACGACTGCTCTATAGGCCCCTACTAAGAACACGATATACCGGCAGGTCTTTGTATAAGCCTATAGGAACGCTAAACAATAATTCTTCAGCTCATAAAGCTTCGAGTCACGTGGGACCTCACAGTCACCCGCCACCCAATGCGCCCGTACCTAACTTCAGCCGTGCAGGCCGGTACTCGACTTACCTATAGGATATATAGGATAGATCACGTAAGGCTGAGTTGACCCGGATGATTGGTACCGAGATGTTTTAATTTACCTGTCTGCGGGCAGTCAGTCACTCAGTCGCCGAAGTAGTAACCAAGCCCGCTGTAGAACAACTTTGTTGATCGAAGCCAACGCGCGTTAACCACTACACCAAACTGCCGTCATCAAAATATTGACATCAGTGATGCTGTGCTCAGTGGCTATGACGATAACAATATACCTAGGGTCGATAGACGAAGCACACCTGGCTGCGGGCCGACCCGGTGTTTAGCCTGTGGGCTACTCTGTTCTGCCGCCGGGAAGTTCGTCTGCGAGTCTGCGAGTGCACGTCGTGTGCGGGCGGGCGATGACGAACATCGATCGAAAGAACGATGAATGCGCTTGTTAGGCCGCATTAGGCGCTGCACCTGGCCGCCCGTCTTTGTCTGTCTGTCACGCATTCGTTTTTTAACATTTTGATTCGGACAACCACTGTCTGCACGAAATCAGAATTTACGTGTTCGTCATGCAACCGACAATTTCGTAGTGCAGATGCATCAACTTCAGAATTTCAGAAGTAAGATGCCAAAAAATATCAGCGTCAACAACAGATACTAGCCACTTCTGAAAGTATTTTGACTATAGATTAAACGTAAAAAGCATGCACCTTGCGGCTTCCCTCAAAATGATGGCTGATATAGCTTTCTTTCCAAAGTTTTCAGGTCGTTGTTGTCACTCGACGTACGTTTTTGGAACTGTTGTGATTTTGCACTGCTAGGCCGTGCGAACGAGCGAAGTTTCTGTTTTAGTCGATGCAGACATCAAACGTCCGTCTTAGCATAAACACGTGTTTGTTGACGCTACTGCGCTCAACGACAACTTAGTAAACTTATGGGGTGTTTACACGATCCAGCAAACGTCCCGCAAACTTCCAGCAAATGTATTCAAAATATACGTGCTATAATGCTAGACGTTTGCTGGGCGTTTGCTGGATCGTGTAAACACCCTATTACTGACAGAAAGCCGCAAGTGTTGCTGCAGGCATACCACGTGCCAAAATGCCGCCGAGATCATTTCTTGCTTTGCAACGTAAAGCTACCTCTTCCTCTTCTACGAAATAGCTTCTGTTATACAACTGACAGCTGCGAAAGTTTGAAGAGCTCAAACATTCGTGGGTCACTAAATACAACCTGACAACAAGTAGCAGCGGTTATACAAAGCTAGTCAATACTGAACTACATCACTCTTCATTCCACTTAATTGTTCATGCTACTCGTATTCCAAACGAACCATTTTCGTTAATTACTATTGACTTATTTCACTCCACGCTCTTTGTATTATCCATTTAGCGCCTGATCACCTTAATGCCCTGATCGAGTTTTGTGTCAGGCAGTAAGAAAAAGTCGTTCTCGTCTTTTCTTTCTTCATTCGGTAGCGAGTATCAGCTGCAAAGATCGGCCGAGTTTGCTTGACACGCGAAGAACAGGTGCGCTTTCGACCACACATCAGCACTCGGCACTCGGCTCATCTTCAGAGATAATAATCCGTGTGCTTGCCATTCTCGGTTGTCACGTTTATTTGGCCTCGGCGTCTGGCCGTACCTGACGCCCTACGTACGTCAGTCGTTGGTGACGACATAAAGTGTTGTGGGTATAGTTTGTTCAATTTCATTTTGTAGAGTTTGTTTTAACAGCATGCACGGAACAGGCTTAACGATCGATCTGCGACATTCAACTTCGTGATAGGCTACACACATGTAACCTCGCCACCTGCAGTTGACTGTGGCTTTCATTCTCAGGTGTCATATTTCACCCGGCAGGGTCTTGATCTGTGCGAAATCTTTTTCTTTCTTCCTTTTATCATTTTTTGCGACCAAACAATAAATTTAAGTAGTTTAGCTCATCATTTTGAGGTTTGTCACTTTAAGTGTGTAACTTACTAAAGCAAACATTCGTCAGTCTATAAATTACCGAATATTATAACCAATCGAGTGAGAGACTGGGATTTATTGGAAAGTGTTTAACTGCTATCTCTGTTTTATACAAACATGCTCGATTCTGCGAGTAATGTAAACAAAATTTTTCAAGACCAAGACCAAGACATCATTTTTTTCTCAAGACCAATATCAAAACTTTTCACGTATCATCAAAATGCATCATGTTTCAGTGATGCAGTTTTCGAGACCAAGGCGTTGGTCACGAGCCGCCTCGAGGACAAAAATATGCACTGAAACATGCTCATTAGGCTATGCGAATCAGCGTGACCCACTAACGGATTCCAGTCCCGCAGCTCTCGTTCGGTGCTCTGTCGGCAATCAGTACACCGGTGCTGGCTGGTAGCGAAGCGTTCAGCCCGACAGGTGTTTCGGCAAGTACATCCGCGCCAACGCACCGGTTAATAAGCGTGCCCCGGTGGCGAAGACGTTCCAGCAATCCTAGACCTACCTTGCCCGTGGCCAGCTCACCGTAGTCAAACGGTCTGACCCTGACTTTGATAGGTTAGCGTCAGCTGCGGCGACTGCAGCTGCAGCAGCAATTATGTCGGTACCTCTTTCAAACTACAGTTCAAACCGACAACAACAGTTACCGAGCACACTGACATCGAGCCATCGTCCTGACTTCATTTCGTCAGAACCAGTTATAGCAAGTTGCAGTGTACGCGACTCTTCACATTTTTTACTCTTTGCTGCAGTTTACATCATTTTCTGGTACAAATGTACCACCTTATCATCGTAACTGTCAGTGACGTCACGGACCACCGTGGTGCCGTTGTGGCAGGGGAAAGGTGAAGGGCGAACAAAGAAAGGGCAACTGTCGAAAAATATTTGTCCAAAAAATTCAAAATTTGGAACCATAAACTTCTATCTTAGCGAAATTTAAAAACAAAATTGAATTTTTCAGCACCCATTATCGTTTCTGTCGGAAAATTGTAGCTGGCTATTGAAATTCTGTCAGAAATTTAAAAATTTGCAGTTGGAAAATTCCGACTTTTTGTGCCTCGTACTTTTTAAACTTACGACACCGATGACAATTTGTCGAGTTTTCCGTAATTTTTGAAGCCAGGTCGGATTTGCAACTACGATCGCATCTTATTGTATTGCATCGTTCGTGCGTTTAAGATGTAAATTTACAACGTTGTGCCCAGCGAGCCCAGCTTGAATGTCGTAGTTCATAAAATCTGAGAACTTTCTTTCTTTCTCTTTTTTTCTGCCTACAGTTCACACACGAATACACACATGAACACGATGCTTCGCGATCGGCTATCAATCACCACAAGTCCACAAATGACTGGTAGAACTTCCACGTCCAACGACGGCGCTAGGCCTACCTACCGCGGGGCCACACGAAAGCTGACGGAGGAAGAAAGAAAAGAAGTTAAAAAAGGCTACGGTAGGCCCTATAATTGGCGCTAATCGGAAGAGAGGTTCCGCGGTCTCGCGTGTGGGCCATCAATCATTTATTATTAGCTATAGACCTAAGCCAAAAGACGGCACCGATTACATGCAACAAAACATACTATAGACATTATAAAATTCGCATGCTACATGGAAATAAATGTATGACTGAACTAAAGTTGAAACAGAAAAAGGGTATCCGAAAATCAACGGCATTCATGCAGTGTTCCTATCAGAGAGCGGCAGAAGCTCGTTCACATTAAACGACCCGGAACGGCGCCAGGCAGTGCGCGTTCCGTTGTTTCGACAGCTGGCAGAACCGCGACGCATAGCGACGCTTCTCCAGTCAGAAATAGACACATATTCGCGTACTCGGAAACCGACTACTTTCACCGCTCCCATCTCGTCTACCTTCCATGTCACTGTCTTTTAATAGAACGCTTAGTCATCCTGACCCACGGGCGCCGGGGCATGTGGGTCTGACTCCAGACAAGTCCGATTAGCCTATATGACCACCTTATGACCACCGTGCATGTATTTAGCCTGCTTCACAGTAACCGGTACAAATGTTATACCCGCAGTCTTATGTTTGGTGCAAGCTTAATTTGACCCAGCCAGAATTAAGGTGTGTTTGAAGCAAATAAAGTGAAATGAACTGACAAAGACATTCTAGTTCCGTTTAGTTCAGATATCATTTCTGTCGCTTTGAACGCGCCTTTAATGTCAGAGCGCACAACGAGAATTTGTAACTGCTCGTATTGTACGGCTGAGTGTGGACTAAGGGTGGGTACTGAGGTCGTATATACATTTTATTCGTTAAACCACAGTTTGGAGGTGGTAAGTGCATGAGTACGCAGTACAAACTTAATCTCACACCAAACTGTGGTTTAACATATAGACCTACTTATTCAGCGCTCGTTCGTTTAACGAACACTTACGTCGTGACTATACTCCCGTATAGACTAGTCAATATCTTTGAAATTCTGTAACCTATATAACATGCATTTCTTTAGAAAACTAGGCATGTGCCATTTTTTGAAAGCTATAGCTCTTCTAATTGCAAAACACCCATATGCCCTCTTAGAAAATGTTTGCAGTCTCTGTAAAACTACGTCAAAAAGCTGAGGAGGATTCAACAATCGAAATTCTGCGACAGTTTTGTTTTCTGGTAATTGTCCTATTGAATTATAAGTTTTAAACCTCATACCCGCTTGCAGTTGGCCGTGGCCGACGATGACCGGTTTACGAGTCGCTGCCAGCCGAACTTTGCCCTCTCCAGGACGCGCATGTTCTCAGCTTCACACCCAGCAAACGAGCGTTCCAGTCACTTCCAGACAATGTTCACTGTTCACTGTCGACGTTCCGCCTAGACGATCACGTCGTTTTTTTCTCGTTTCCGTGCGCCAGCCAGTTCAGCCGATCTGGTGGTTACTCGAGATTTATCTACATAGATCACTTTTCGTCATTCTCCTCCATGGACACGGGCCATTGACGGCAAATGTCCTCCTCCCGATCGTTCTGACGTCAGTATATCTCTCTCTTTCTCTGCGTGTTTATTCTGCAGAATACTCGCGACGCTCGTTCGCTCGAGCCTGTTATATGAGACTGTTGCGACGCATTCGAAGCTGTTTTCGTGCGGGTCGCGACGGAAAGCTTGCAGGAGATAAGAACGCGCAGGGCGGCGGCGGCTTGCATGTGACGTAACTCATCCGAGTGTCATGACCTGACTCCGTCCCACACCAACCAACCAGATCTGAACAACGACGACGACGAAGACGCGAGTCGCTAGGACGCCTTGCGACGTCATCGCGACAGCGTCGTGCACGATGGGCGGCGCACTCGACAACTTGGCATCGTAGCTTATCGTGACGCTCTGATGGCGTCCTGTCAGCTCTGTACTGCCACGATTTGGAACCACAGACCTATACATTAAATTTCTTTAATTCTTAATTTTTAATTTCTTAAATTTTTTAAATGTTTGGTACGTATTACCAGCGACAGCAAAGAAAGATCGCCGACGAGTAAGCAGCCGATAATCCTGGCGTTACTCAGGTTACTGCAAGTTTAGGCCTATATCACTGACATAGCCTTAAACAGATCACGTCTTTACTGCACATCTGTCAAGCTTTATAATTATTACTTATTAACGAAACGAGGACAAACTTATCAAAATTTCGTGGTCGTCAGTGTTCGAACTTCGAAGTCTCAAAAAGACATCCCCATTCCGGGAGAAAATCTCCGACTGCTGTAAGCAAACTTGATGCTTCACTTCACCCAAAAATTAGTTACACGCAATCCTTTCGATTTCACTTAGCCTGGGCTTAGTTAGGGTGAGAAAAGTTGAAAGTCAACTGGGCGCTGAGCCCTGACCCAACTGGCGGACAACTCGGACACAGCTACGCAATTGTCGCCACCCGCCACTAGAATACTGATCGCTGCATAGCGTACCAACCACTCGCACACGACGTGCACTACCTCGGACACAATTCGAGCGGAAATCGACGACTAGTAGACAAGCGCGGTTTAAGCGCAAGACGCGGGGCGGGCACTGGGCCGGGCGGACCCGAGCTGTTTGCGGGTCCCCGGTGACCGTCAGCATGCCGGAGTGGCGCGGACGACCGACCGATCGGCGGCTGCAATCAATCACATCGACACAGACGACCAGGCGCGCTACATCGCAGCGGCTCCAGTAATCGTATATTCTGCTCGCCCGACCCTGATCGAACATCGCTAGCTATAGCTAACGCCGTCCCCTCTGCCGTCACAGTCGGTTCCCCTCCATCCCGCGACAACCAACTCAAAGCGAGCGCTCAGCTGTAGTCTGTACAGCGATCGACTGACCTTTGCCGAGCAGAGGAACAAGACATCGATTAGGCCACATTAAGTTCGCTGTCTTTTAACTTCTCGTAGGCTACTACTCGTAGCGAATTCGTTCGTTAAGTCTATTTCACGTGTAAGAAACTGGACCTTTTCCCCGGCTGGGGCAGCCACTGTGGGAAGCTGATTCACACGAACCGTCCTCGTACATTTCTTTAAATAGGTACCAAAGTACCGGCGACTAGTTCCATTGAAGCCTGAGAAAGCCACTCCGTCGTCACATTGATTGGACTTATCATCCGCCAGCCAGTTAAATTAGACTCTCCTACCCCGGCAGCTCCCAAGTTTTCACCAAGAAGCACGGAAACACAGGTCTAGCTGAGCGAAATCGGGGTGTGAACTGTGAAGTCAAGACTTGGGCCCCTAAATCGTTTTACGTTCTGTCCTACTGTCGATCGGTACCGGCAATGTAAAACAGTCAGCAAATAAAAGCACGCAATAAAGCGACGATCGAGGCCTAAAGATTAAAAAAACAGCCTACAAAGGTGATCAAGTAACAAATTTCCGCGTTTACATAAATTAGGCCTAGGCTGATGTTACTGGACGTTTTTGGTGCACGGCGGATGTCAGGAAAGAATTATCCACTTAGTTAAATTGAAAAAAAACTGAACAACTATTTTATTTATTCTCTTCGTCACCATGCGATCAATGCAGTCGGGGCACTGTGTGGTCTCTATCTGGTCTCGGAGTGAAACGGCGCGTCGGTCGGAGGTGACAAATAACCGAGGAGACAACTGGGAGGGTAGGCCTACGGATCGAGCCAGAAACGTTCGAGTATCGACGCTAGACTTTCGCAATTCGATTGCAATAAATCATATTTCCTGTTAGCTCATTTCGTCAGCTGCACGCAGCGCGCTCGGCTTAAAAAGAGTGGACGTCGCCTATAGGATATTCCATACGACGCCGTGGGGATTATTTTGAATGTGACGTCACGGGCATCTGCAAGCGGTCAGTATCGATGTTACTGCAGGCCTACATTAAGCTACCGCTACTTACAAGACTAATAAAACTGTCATCTAACAATACTGTGTATAGGTTACACACACTAACTGCTGAAACGTTACGTTCCATCGTCTAGTTATCCTCCGCGCATTCATCTTCAGGAGTCTGTCGCGTCCGCACCTTTTGATTCTTGTTTTGCAACAGACCGAACCGCTCTCAACATGAAAAATACCCCCTTTTTTGCATATTCACAATTACTGTCCTAGACAATAGCCTGTTTTCGTCGCCAAGTCATATGAAATGTTGTATAAAGCCCAAATTCCATTACGCCGACTTTGCGACAAAGTCCAGGACAAGTTCGCAACAAACTTCTGGTACTAGCACTTTTTTAACCAAAAGCTGCTGACTCCAACATCAAATTCAGTTTTAATGGGCGAGATGTTGCCAAAAACTGATCAGTTAGTGCAAATGTAGAAAAGTCGTTTAAAAACCTTAAACATCGTTTGGTTTTGCACATTAATACGAATCCTGAGACAATGTCTATTCATCCTGTAGCGAATTAAGATTTATGCACGCTGATGTAATTCACATAAAACAAAATATAAGACAATGGCAGAGGCCAGGTAACGTTCATTTTTATTTTGTCCTAATGCTTTCTTTCATTTCTGTTATCAAATATCACGTTGCCAGCACTGGTCTAGCTAAAACATTATGATAGGCACACAATATTTTCCAACTGACAAGATACTGACAAATAAAGTCCAGAGAAACTAAATAATTGTATAATAAAGATTGTAATAATGATAGATAGGTCAATCATTATAGAAAAGCTAAACTGACGTACTAGTAAGTTAATAGACACATATACACTGTGTCTCAAAAAACATCCCTTACATTTTCAACTGTAACTTGAAAACGAATTATCAGACTCTGATAATTTTTGGTAGGAATACTCATGACACTACTTGCCATCAAGTGACCATTCAGTTTCCCACCTCACCTAACGTTTGTTTCTGCACTACCTGGGGAAAACACAACCAGCGAAATATCACTGTTTTATCAAATGCGATAGGATTGCTTAATTAGCCTAACACGTAAAAAACACATTTTATTCACATTTCTGACACTTTGGCTGACATTTCACCCAGTTGTCCATTTTTCAACTGCCTGCAGTAAAATTGCTTGAATTGTTGGCCCACTATGCGAACGTAGGCAAGGAGACGCTTTCTCAATTCATTGCCAGCAGTATTGATAATGTTCTGCTCCAGAACAATCCAGGCTGTACCAGTCGCTTCTCGACTTCACAAACATTCCTAAACTTTATCTGGTAGACAAACTGCTGCATGACAGTCAAACATAGTAACAGACTGGCTGTTGGGGCCCACAGATTAGGATAGATGGAATTTATCCATGTTTTTTTTTCATTTTTTAAACACGTATTATGCTTGGTCTGATTTCCCCAGTAGTGCAAAAACAGATGAAGGGCGAGGTGGAAACTAAAACACTTATTTAATAACAGTGGTGTCAGAAATATTTATGCCAAAAATTATTAAAATCTGCTAATCTTTCTTCAAGTTAAGATCGATAATATCGGGGATGTTTTTTGGTCTTCTGTTTATTTCAACACATATTTCGCTTGATCTGATTTCGCTAGGTAGTGCAGAAGCATACATTGAGTGAGCTGGAAAACTGAACTGTCATTTGATGGCAAGTTGTGTCAGGAATATTCGTACCAAAAATTATCAAAATCTGATAACTGGTTTTAAAGTTAGTAAAAAATGTTGGGGATGTTTTTTTGAAACACAGTGTAATTTACTCCATAATGTCAACCACAGAATATTAATATAGCAACATACGCACGAATGTAATGATGAAAACAAATTCAGCTTCAATTTAACCCAACATTGATATATATCTATTATCTACTCTTACTCGATAGGCTGGAAGCAGCAACTTAAACAAATAACTGATGATTTCTACACAATATCCATAAAAATTTGTGAAGGGCAGCTATATCAGTCAAGTAATGACCTGGGCACTAGTCTCCAAGAAAAAAACTAGTGGCATGTGACAAAGCTTACAGGACAATGTTTCAACTGGACAATTGTAATCAATCTGAATGAGCAGAAATTCCAGCTCTTCGTTCAGTCACAGTTGTACTGGATACCAAGCTGCCCTGCAAACACAGTCACAACAATAACCACGTAACAAGAACCACTACAACAGAAAAACATGCTGTTGTTACCACTCCTAATTATGGTCCACCAGTAACTGTCCGATTTTTCTGCTACAGTTATGAATCAACAGTGTCAAAAAGAAGTAAATACACGTTACAAAATATCTGCAGATTCACATTTGCCACCAACTTCAAGCCAGCTGATCAACCATAATGAAAACCACAGTAACTACACCTCAATGTATAAAAAGCCTGTTAAACCAATTCCAAATTTCACAAAGCATAACGAGTAAACAACAAAAAAATAACAATAATAACAACAATAATACACATCTATTTGCAAAATAAAAACTCCTAAAGCACTGAATCACAAAATGGTTAACCATGGTTATCAAACTGACAACAGTCAACCAGACAAACAATGCAAATTAATATTACAGTTACAATAAAAGTCGTGTACGTTCCCAAAACTAAGGCTCCAGCTACATTATGGCACAGCTGGAACCAACTCTCAAGGAACAAAGCAGTGCAGCATATAGCAGCAGCCAAAGCTTCCAGAACGGAGAACGTCAGCAACATAAACACAGCACTGCGTTACTCTACCACAGATGTAACACCGACGAAGCACAATCAGCTGCGCCAGTTGACTAATTCTGTGGACCTACATGGCCAATGTTTCTTCCCCTATTAATAAATCAGACTGTGTTAACTTTCAGGTACAACCTGTATCCTGATTATCATCCAGTTGGCTAATTTTGTGTAAGTATGCAACCACTGTTTCATCTCACATAAATACATCAACTTGGGCATTTGAGAACAGCCTCCTGACTATCCTGAAATTAATAATCTAACCTGCTAGAAACACCACAGATATATTGTATGGCCCAACGCTTGACTTACTCGACGTAAATTACAGTCATTGCGACAATGCGTTGGCAGCCAGTATCACATACAGTGTTATTTCACCACATTTCGTCCCAAGCTGAGTTGTGAAGCCTCAAACACTGTGATGCCCTTCTCCATGCAAGGCCATGCACCTAGAACCAACACTCGAATTTAGCCTGCTAGAGGTTGCTCCAGGGCGAATCAAAGGATAACAGCAAAGTAAGCGGGTTTAGATGATGCCCGGGTATGACTACACAGGACCCATTTTAGTTTTTTTCATAATCCACTCAAGTGATTTTTACCAGTTGTAGCTGAAAAAATACTAATTAAAAATATTTTTTTAAATATGGCAGTTGATTAAATATTTTTTGCTAGTCATGACGTAACTTTGACATCATAATGTGTTGTAAGTACAAGCTTGCTTGTCTCAACTGGTGCTGTCAGTTGCTACCCTGCTTCAATGGTAAACTAAATCTGGAACTTAATCTGGTTCACTGATGAAAAACGTTCATCATACCAGCACTAAGCAACACAGGGGCATGAAATCAGGCATCTCGCGATCCAAAAACGCCTACATTTTTGCAAGCTTGGTGTGCAAGTGCACTGTTTTGCTCGAAGGTGTGAAAGTCCAACTATCCCACAGACATGTAAATGTGATTGCTTTGCATGTTCTTTGTGGCTGCAACTGTAAAACTTCAAGAATCTGATATCATTTAAGTGAATTTCGAAAGAAATAAAAAGGGGTCCTTTTTTGTGTAGTTTCAAAGAGCCAGCGTTAAGATAGTAGAGCCAACTACAGTACCAACAAGACACAAAAACAGTTAATGGTTGTGGACTGCTCTGTTGGACAGTGACAGAAGTCTACCTATTCATCTATACCCTGCAGTAACGAAGCCATCAGACAAATGCCTCAAGTCTACACGAGCGTATGACGACGAGTGATAGATCACATCACAGAACGTGAGTGAAATGTTCACCACATCGTCAACTCAGACTCGTCATCTGTTATCATCATGTGGCGCATACGACTTACGCTTCACTCAACTGTCACGTGGTAACTGTAATCTTCGCAGATTAAAATCTACATAGACCCTTAATCTGTGGAAACCTCAGCGAACAGCTGTTACTTGTAAAGCTCTTTATCATTAAAATTATATCATCAACCCTAGTCCATAGGCAAGACGATCTCAACTGTAGGAAGAGCAGTAGAAAGTGGCCAGTTAGAATTTTAAAAAAGACTAGTTATCTGGAACCAAGCAGAATCACTGCATGCTCACTGTTATTTTAGCAGCAACTTGCAACTGACTAAAGGCATTAACACACTTCCTATTCATATAAGGGGCCTCTTTAACACAAGAATCAGTGTCCCTGACAAGTGGTGTCTCAAGCCAGCCAACGACTTTAGCAGGTGCAGAAAATAATATACTGACCACTAGACAATAAAGTTTGAAATCATCAATCAGCTAAGCCAGCTAATTTACACAACACAATAAAATTACTGGTTCCAAATTTACCAACCAAGTAAGGTGCAACTCTTGAGACTGGAGTGCTCTTACAACAGCAGACTGGTGCTGCATAGCTATCACTCAGTGCCCAGACCATGCTCTTTGATCATTGTTGCCTCTCACCCATTCCTGCACATGTTCAAATACAAATTTAACACAATTTGCCAATTTGTTGTGATAGTAACCATTGATAACTTTGTTTTCAGTCATAAACAATAATACAGATATACCGAGTTCACTCATGACATAGAGGACCATAAAATGTGTTCTTAATGAGGCAGCCATCAGTAGTGAGGCTCTTCATCATCAAAATGATATCAGCGACTCTAGTCCAAACAGCCTTTGTCATCACTCAACTGCCCACCAGCAATAACTGACATCGACTTAACTGCACTGCAAGAAAAATATTCCACCTAACATTTCCCCAATCACAGATGTTGCAATTTCAAAGACTGCAATTATAATTCATGTTATTAATGTACAAATACCAGTGAACATGGCTGCTATACATGAACAATAACACTACAAAAAACTTACTCTGCACCACATGGTAAAAAGCAAGTCAAGATTCATACACACACTTAGGCACACATGCAAAACAGCAGTTTTTATTAGGTAAATCCACCCCAAAACTTAGTCAAATATTGGTTTCTTGTTTCACTAGTAAAGAAATACTTCATTATGGTTAAATTTTAGATACTTAAAACCCCGGGTTTTGAACCCTGAACCGACACACTATGACGACCTAGTCAACATGATGAAAAAGTGTCAGTGCCATCAGACAAATGCCTCAGGTCTGCATGTGTGTCTGACAATGAGTGACAATCACATCACAGAACGTGAGTGAATCCATTCACTGCATCATCAACTCAGACTCGTCATCTTGTCATCACACAGCAATTAAGAAATAAGCACAAACGGTTAAGTATCTGTGGACTCTACAGATATGCTTATAACTCGCATGTACTGACATTACAGCCACTAACAGAATTTATTCTCACCACAGGTACGTGTACCGGTACGTGCTTGTTACGATAGGCAGTATGTCTGTGCCTAGATATAATCGTTTTCACGCTAGACGCACCAATAGCAATGAGGTTTTTAGGGGTCAGTGGGCAGTCCGGGCAACCCTCTTACACCCTCATTCAAGGAGAACCCTATCACCCAGTGGCACAAAATTGTGTAACAAGAAACTTGAGTCCTTGGGGCAGCTAACAGTGAAGATTCTGTGATCCTAGCTTGCACCATTTTGATAGACCTCAAGAGTGTGGCAGATGGATGGATAAACGAATGCCTCATCGATAGCTAAGATGCACAAAGCATTACATGCTACCAGGATGTACCATATCGAACTCATGCAACTGGCTACACATAGTTTTAGTTTTCTACACTTTTTTCTTGGGTTTAGAGCAAGTACAAAACCGAAGGTCAAACAAATAAATAGGCAACATGCACAGCATAGTCCATAAAATAGCTGCAATCATACATTCTGCTAATTGTGACCGACAAAGCGTATCCAATCCATATTTATATGACCCACATCGAGCTTGATGCAAACAATGACCAGCCAATCAGACAGCCAAGGAACATGTCATCAGCAGCATCAGAAAATGAATTGCGAAACCATGATTCCTGTTTTGTCATCACACGTGGCTCGTCAGTAACAATTCACTTATAAGTAACGATTATCTATAGAAAGATGAATAACAACCTGACACTGCAATCTGATGTCGATGAACAAGTGAACAAGTGCAATCTCCAGCAAGTGTCACACATCATCCCTAATCTGATAATCTGCCATGTCATCATGCAAGCCAAACACGGAATCAGACTTCACACTTAAGACTCAAACACATAAACGCTTTTAAACATCATGTTTAGCACCAAACCAACCAAAATACAAAATCTTATCGCTGCGACGATGGCATCAAGAAAGCCAACGATGTTCATTATATAGCTTGTGATGTCAGAATAACAACAGTAAAAACATGATATTATACGACTTACAAATTATTCACTTATTACCTTACTGCATTTGTGCTTCTATCAAGTGATGCACAATCCCAATTTTGGATGGAGACACACACCATCATGTGTTTTGCAGTAATCTAACTGTATTTCACGAATGTTAAAAAACAATAGCACAGTGCACTTGTGTAGCCTGCAGTGACTTTAAGTGTTCTGTTGCACTTGGCTCAAACAGTTGCACACCTCTAACTGACCACTACTTGTCAATCACATTATAATTTTATTTTCAGCAGGTCTTCTTAATATGTACAAACACCAATCAACTTATCCCATCAATTCCCATCTACAAATACTAACCATTACTGCACCTGCAAATTCTTTTCTTTCCATCTGTCATTTTCACCCGGGCTCACAGTCACAGTATTATCTCCATCATGTATTATCAGAATACAATTACTTAGCTAGCAGCATACATATGTACAATGTACACTTTATATATTGCATTGCAGCTTTAAGAACATATTTCATCTAGCACATACACATGAATATGTACCAAAAAAAATCACCACTGTGCATATGCTCTGCTATGAAGCAAATGACAGCAGCCAATTGTGGAGAAGTCTACTATCAAACTCCAGTCACTGAGTTACAGTTGTAACTTTCCTGGTGTTAGCGAATCAACTCCTAGTTTGCTTTAGCACACAAACGACACCCAACTGCAAATAACCACTGCAGCTGAGCTCTAATGTGGTGCCAACTCTGCATTTGACGACTACAAACCATCGTAAATCAAGAACCAAGCCACTGCTGACTATTTAAAAATTCTGTGACCAACAGACTTAGCAGAAAAGTGTACACTTGCACAAAAATGAACATTAACAAGCCTCACATATCAGTGAATTACTACACAACTGTATGAAATACTAGCAACTGCAAAACTGTCTTATTTGAAATAAAGTTATAACTCATTACAATGAGCGCAAGTAACTACCTTTATGACATCTCATTCCATCCAATGTTTTCACAATGCATGAGCATAATGGATAGACAAATGATGACATATGTCGAGTCCCACAATAGTCGACATTGCTAATTACCGGCAATGTAAGCTATAGATGTGGATGTCAACATACCAGTTGTCCACCTCTTAAAATAACTCCTGCAAAAGGCTGCAATGCACAATACAAAATGGCAGATAGATTAATGCCACAGAATAGAACAAAAAATAAGACACTGTAGCTAAAACATGACAGTTTTTCTGTGAACAGCAGTTGTCAGTCATTAGGCCCTTTATCATCAAAATAAAATCAGCGACTCTAGTCCAAACAGCCTTAGTCATCACTCAACTGCTCCTCTTATACACTGGCAATTCACTAATCGATTCTTCATTACTACTGCATCAACTGAAGCATTACAGTCACTAGTCAGCCTACACATACAGAGAACACACTTGCATAACATATTCCTTTCTACATCCAGGACAACCATCTGAAGTCATTTTTTTCTGTAGACAACAAGATCCTGGAAGATACTGCCAGAATCCGCGGTTCAGTCGGAATCTGTTTTGTCTTACGTCTGCACCAGACCACCATCATGTCTACCATACCACGTGGAACATACCAGTACTGAAGTTGACACATATCTCGAAGAAAAACCATAGGCTGAGTGCAAAATGCTTTTACGGGCAGACTACGCAGTTTACATTTACAACTCAAAGTAAAAAACTAGAAATGTGGGGCAGAGGCCAACCCGAGTCTGTCCGACTGGGGGGAGGGGGGAATTTAAAGGGTTGACATTGCCCTCATAGCAAAGTCATGTGGCCCAAATCCGAATGCATCAGCATGTGCAGACTTGTTGACTTAGGGTGGGTCAACATTAGCCGTGTAATATCTGGTGTTGGTGGACAAAGTTCATTATTTTTTTGCTCAACATGAGAGGGATTGTAGTTGATAATGCTGTTTACCGCTTGTCGATATCTCTATCCATTCCAGAAATGTCCTAAATCACACCAAATTTTGGACGTTTTGGCCTCCCAAATTTTAAGGGATTGGTGCCCCCAAAAGCTGTATCCCTGTTATCACCCCTACCTAATGACATGTCACATGGAAAACTATGAGGCTATTCCCCCTAGCTCCAAAGTTCCTGCAGCCAATAGACCAAAATTTAAGTCAATTTTTGAGCAACATTGTACAAAATTGTCAGAGGGATGCCATCCCCAGTGAGGTGTGCTCTGGCTAGGCTTGATCATTCTCTAACGTGTTTAATAATTTGGGGGGGGAGCACAGAACTCTCTAGGGGCCAAAAAAAGATATTGCAAAAAAAGTCAATTTGGGTGGATGTGATTCCACCATGAGATCTCTGAAGTTAGTTACTAGACCAATGTTGACCAAATTTTTTTGTCGAACGTGGAAAGAAGCACAGTCGATCAAGTAATTGTCTGATTTCAAATACCTTCATCCCTTCTGAAGATACTGTCAGTCGTCCAAAAATGCACCAAATTTTGCAAGTTTTTGGCCCTTGAATTTCTTTTGGTGGGGGAGGACCCCACATATTTTTGAAGCAAATTTTCATAATTCGGCCTACTACCATGTATGGTGTAAAATTTCGAGACAATCCACTGACGCAGCTCAAGATCTCGCATTAAAAAAGAAAAAAACACCTGCATTAAAACATAAGTCCGCTCGGTAAACTGCCGTTTCCAAGTGGACTGACGAGCCGATCTGAACAACAAAAGATGGTGGATGTTATTGCAGAAACTTCCCACCCAAATCACGTTAAGGGTAAAAAATAGCCTGCCTAATATTCAAGCCTCTCAATCATACGATTCAAGAATCTGAAATCTGAGCAGTGTATAACAAGGCTAGGTAAAAAGTGGATTGCGAATGTACAGAATTCGTAACAAAAACCAGCCGTTTCCATGCAGACATATTATTCAGTAATAACCCTAACGTAACATACACAGATCCGTACATCCGCCGATCTGCTTTTTACCATTAACCATTTTAACCCCAGAATCCTAAGACTACCCGTGACTTCCTGATTTGGAAGCTGTGCGATAGCGCCGGTGCAATCAAGCAAAAACTAAGAACGCCAGCTGTGCTGGTAGTCTCTGGCAGCAAATGGTGCAATGTGCCCATGGCCAGAAACATCCTGAAGTTCTGAACTCGCTAGTGTGCACCGTGCACTCTAGCTTCACGACCGCCGTGTCGCTAGTCACTCCGAACTAAGATGCCACTGCTAAACAGTTGAAAATGCATTACGAAGAACATGGTGATAAACGTGAAAAAGCAGGAAACAACGACAATTAATTCTCGGAAACACTCAACCCTTAAACGCTCACTTACTTTGACTGTATACACCTAACAGACACGTGCAACTGCAAAAGAAACCAAGAAAGAAGGCAAACAACCGGAAACGGATGTCAGCGTACGCCACGGCCGCAGACAAAAATCTGTAGGGCTGTGCAGAATACAAATTATGTAACATCGGTTTGTGTATCGTATCGAATCGAAGGTTGCATAGAGCAGAATGCACTGCAGGTTTTTCATTTTATATTCACTTTATTCCGAAGTAATCAACCCATAACTGATTACTATTAAAGTGTAATAATATATTTATCGCTTTTTGTAATCGTCTGTTTGTTAGAAGACTGCTATTTCTTTCAGAGCCTTCTTTCAATGTCTTGACGTACTGTTCAGTACTGTTGTTCATAATTTTTTTGCGTTGTCAGTTATACACGTCACTTTTAAGACGGTGGGAGATAATGATCTTGTTCGCCTTGCTAGCGCCAATTGATTTTTCAGTCCATCTTGTTTTGACTTGACAACGTTATCTCCAGTACTGATTCTACACTGTGTCTCAAGAAACATCCACGACATTTTCAACTGTAACTTTAAAAAACAATTATCAGATTTTGATAATATATATATATATTCTTGACACAACTTGCCATCAAACGACTATTTAGCTTTCCACCTCATCCGACGTTTGTTTCTGCACTACCTGGGGAAAACACAACCAGCGAAACATCACTTTTTCATCCAATGCGATATGATTGTTTAATTAACATAACGCGTAAAAAATATTTTGTTCACATTCTTGACACTTTGGCTGACACTTTCCAGCTGCCTGTAGTAAAATTGCTTGAAGTGTTGGCGCACTATGAGAACACAGTCAAAGAGACACATTTTCCATTCATTGACAGCAGTATTGATAAAGTTCTGCTCCAGACCAATCCAGGCTGTACCAGTCGCTTTTTGACTTCACAAACATTCCTAAACTTAATCTGGTAGACACACTGCTGCATAACAGTCAAACCTTGCAATAGACGGCCCACAGATTAGGATAGATGGAATGTATCGACGTTTTTTCATTCAGTTTTACACATATTCTTTAACGCATATTTATATTTTTTTACACATATGCTTTCCCCAGGTAGTGCAAAAGCAGACGTTGGGTGAGGTGGAAACTAGAACACTTACTTAATAGCTAGTTGTGTCAGAAATATTTCTGCCAAAAATTATTAAAATCTGCTAATGACTCTTCAAGTTACGATCGATAATGGCGGGGATGTTTTTTTCAGGCTTTCTGTTTATTTCAGCACATATTTCGCTTGATCTGCTTTCCCTAGGTAATGCAAAAGCATACATTGGGTGAGGTGGGAAACTATGGTCATTTGATGGCAAGTTGTGTCAGGAATATTCAAACCAAAAATTATCAAAATCTGATAATTGGTTTTCAAGTTACAGTCAAAAGCGTCGAGGATGCTTTTTCTGAGACATTGTGTAGTCCAGAGTCTCTCGTGGCCTGAGGCAGTGGCGTATTTAGGATTTGGCAAAGGGGTGCCATGGCGAGCGCGCGTAGCGCGAGCATATAACGGGGGTCTGGGGGCGGAGCCCCCAGCGGGGTCCAGGAGTGAAGCCCCCCTGAAGCTGAAACACTTTTTGCTTCTTAATGTTCAATGGAAACCGCAAATTCGTCCATTTTTCTGAAATTTGGAAACGCAAAAGACCATCAAACATTGTTGAATTTTGCAATTCTTGCTGGAAAATGGCAAAAAACGCACCTTTTTACAAAAAGTCGCCTGTAAAAAATTTTCATGGTCCGGCCAAAGGGGGGGCATCGCACCGTGGCCCTCCCCTAAATACGCCACTGGCCTGAGGACATAAAACATTTCTGCTATAGGCTATGTACTCGCCCTCTTCTTACCCCTCGTTTAAAAATATGGATACGATGTTCTTTCAAATGTTGTTCTTCAATTTAGAATAACACAAATCAGTCTGCCTTGAAATAAGTGAAATCAATATGTCAGTGTCACAAACTGCACAACTGACTGGACGATTCTTGACAGTTTTAATTGCTTAGCTCCCATGTCTCAGATATTCACCATGGTAAAAAAGGAACGGATAAAATGTATGTAACAAAATCTGGAAATTCAAATTAAGAACAGCAGTCAGTATTTAGCAGTCAATAGTTTGTTTCCGATTCAACAGAGACAACAATGACAGCAGCCTTAAATGGAATAGATGCACGCACACATGTGACAATATCATTGCACACACTTAGCACACCATCGAAAATAGTTATGACTAGATTACCGACATTTACACATACAACAATTAATATTCAGCAAGCCGCACTAAAACATATACAAATTTCGTGTAATGTAAAATGCAACAAAACTCTGCATATCAGTCAGTCAGAAACCATCTCTAAAATATGACAGGAAAATACATTTTTAAACACAGAAATAAAAAAAAATAAAAATGGCAAGAAATAGTTGTTCATTACGTTCAGTTTGTTTTTAAAGCAACAAATCAAAGAATTTAATGTAATATTTAATCAGCCTATTGTAGAACCGTGGAGAACACCGTGAATTTGTGACAACAACAGCTAATACCCGGGATGGACTGAATACTAAACATAATACGTTCAATGTTTTTATTTGTGTTGCTGGTGTTGTCAATGTCAGTGCTGAAATAAATAAATAAATAAATAATACTGAATAAAACCAAAAAAATACAAGATGACCACTCTACATAGTCTGCACTCTGAATTTCTGACATTTTCCTAACATTTGCATTTAACCACATCATGCCTAATAACGGCATAACAAAATTAAGTAATAATGGTATAACAATTTGTGCATCACAAAACGCCCAAAATATTGTGCTACTGATATGCTACTGGAACTGGTGAGGTGGCGTTAAATATAAACAGCTTTCGCTGACAATTTTGTGTCCTTTTCCTAAAATCTGCCTAATTCCCCAACACTCTCAGGAGGCATTTCTGTCAAGCAGTCATCCTGTGTCTCTACTAGTCAACTCAAAGACACTAATTTGCAGTAACAACTAAACAAGATAAGGCCAGACATTCACGTTCACATAACAGCAATAACTAAAGCTTGCCTATGGAAGACATCTTTGACTTTGAGGCATCCTGCCCAAACTAGACTGCTCTAGGGAAGTAGAGTAGTTACAGAATAAAAAATGTAACAGCATAGAAAGTACGCTAACGCAGTGTCACTGCATCACTAACAGCTCTAATACTCACTGAATACACAGAAGTATCAATTAGTTTGTAAATGAAGACTAACACTCAGTGTCATCATCTTGTAGCTTGCTTTTAACAGCTGCCATGGTTTGCTAAGATAGCTAAATAGTAAACAAATTTCGAAATCACTCCAAAGCTAGCCAAAAAGCTACAAACTAAAGTACCCTTTGAATATCCTTTGCAGTACTCCACCGATTCTGGTGAAAGGGAGTCGCGACCCTTCCATGAGGAGCCAGAGACACATCTCTTAGTTCTGCACCTGGACATTCTTCATGGTTTTATTATGCACTCAGCACTGCCGGCATGTCCACAACCACTACTGGTCAGGAGTCTTCAACTTGTTGAAGTTCGACCATACGGAGAAGAAAAAGAAATCGAAGACGTTTGTAACAGAATGCAGAACATTTTGAACGAGACAAAAACTGTAACAGAGAAACAAATGTAGAGACAGACAGAATTAACCTAGTGTATCCTCTCTCTCTCTCTCTCATTCCTGATCGAGGGGGCAACTTACCACCCCAATCCGTTTCAGGAAGTCCCAGAGGTGTCGTAGATCAGTTACGAACAGACGCCTGTGATGAACTCCCACGAATCGAATCCCGGGGCGGTTGAGGTGCTTTGCTGGGCTTGCATGCAACGCACCGTAAAACTCTGAAGCAAGTCACCAATGAATCACATAATTCGCACTGTGTTGCATATTCAGACTGAAACTGCCTCACAAAAATTCAACGATGTGTCTTATTACGTCGCGATCCTAATAAGCCATATTACAAGCCCTGGCCTATGTGTCCGTCTGTCCAAGGCTCACAAGAGCAAAGTCGAAACTGTCATTATTTCTATCAGGTGAATTTTTTTCAATTTTGCAATATTTTCAGAACATTCAGCAGAAATCCACATACTTAAAAATTTTTAACGACTAGCTTTTAATGTCTGGAATGGAATTTCTGGGCGAGTGAGAGGCCAGTTGTGCCGACAGCAGATCTTCCGAGATTAGCAACTGACCATGTGTGCATGGCAGATTCTTTTTCATCATAGCAGCTGAATATGCAGACTGGAATTGCAGCGGTCGTGAAATTGACCAATGAACATTTACTGAGAACTCTGTGAGCCATGACGTGAGTTTGACTTATCAACAACCGCCAACCTGTCAATAACAACAATGCCAATAACTACACACCAATGATACCATCTACACAATCACTTTCAAACAGATGCTATTCAATTAAAAAACAGTATGTAGGCATAAATGAAACAAAACAAAAAAAGGATAATCAGATTCTGACCCCCTGATAAACTCAGTCTTACTTTCGTTAAATTTTACCAAAAACATTCACATTTTTTTCTTTACAAACACACCAAAATTCATAACTAAAAACACTACCTCCTTTGGCAGATGTTGGTATAAAAATAACAACAACTACGCAATAAATTAATGTTAAGTAAGGGAGCAACGACTGTCAAACCTGGATTCCATCTGCTGAATAACTTGAGCCATACGGGACGTAAGCTGTTCTAGCTCATTGACCTTTGTTACCCTCGCCTCGCTCGATGTTTCCACAGTTGCCTTAATGCAACAGCAAACACTGTACGTTAGGCTGACAATACCATCTGCACAATACCACGTCAAAAACTGTAATAATTATACAGTCTATGCCATCTGGTGACAGTGGCTTCTATCCCTATACATGGTGGGCGAAGCTTGCACCCAGTGAAAAATAGGGGGAAAATTTTGATAAGGTTGTAAATCAAAATTGTCCCCTTATTTTTCACTAGGCAAACTACACCCTTAACAAAACTTCCCTCCCTATTTCTTACTTCCCCCTATTTTTCCATTCCCCCAACAAAACTTTCCCCCTATTTTTACTCCCCCTATTTTTCAATCTACACCCTTAACAAAACTCTCTCTAGAGGTTTTCATTTTCATATGACAACATGCTTTGTGCTGCAAGTCTAGTTTCACTATACACTGCACTGACGAAAATGCGATTTCCACATGAAATATCATTTGAGTAAGTAAGTAGTATGTAAGTAAAATCTAGTTTAAGTAGTGCATACTTTAAACAATCTCTAATGTGCTAGGTGTTCAGTTGATGCTTCTGGCTGCAAAACATCATCTCACCACACAGCCAAATGTTCTCGGCCATTTGTAATACAGTGTGGGCCAGAAAAAAATGTGCCACTTTACTTTTGTCCATATCTTTGCCAATTATTGCTCAATTTTCAAAAGTTTTCCACTGGCACACTCTGCAGACAATTTGTAATAATGTGATTATTATATATCCCACCACACCATAAATGTGTCTCTACACTACCTTGTGAAATATCAATGAAATATGCATACATAACGATAATAACAAACAAACATTTTGGTAAAACTGAAAAGAACACTTAAAACCAACATTGCAGTGAATGGTCTGTATGACACCAAACTGTGTGGTTCTAACACAGTCTAGTGTCATACAGATCATTCATCGCAATGTTGGTCTGAAGTGTTTTTTCATTTACCTAAATTTTTGTTATTATTATTATTAGTTTTTGCTTACATTTATATTTCACAAAGCAGTGTAGAGACGCATTTACGGTGTGGTGAGATATATAATAATCACATTATTGCAAATTGTCTGCAGAGTGTGGCAGTGAAAAAAAATTGAAAATCGGTCAATAATTGGCGAAGATATGGACAAAAGTAAAGTGGCACATTTTTTATGGCCCACGGTGTATATGTCCCGCTTTTTACACACCATCCACTAAAAGTGAAAAAAGCATCACTGTCGGTCTTAGCTGTACCTGTATTTTGTTGCCGATATCCTGGTTGATCACCTTGATGTCTTCCAGCTGTTTGCGGAGTGCTCCGACGGTCGCCTGCTTGGCCCACGCATCCTTCTCCAGTAACTTGAGTGTCATCTCCAGGTCCCGGCGCCTCGCGGACTGCTCTTCTACCTGCCGCTCCATCTCCTTTGCACAGATGAGCAGCACACACTTCAATGTACACCTTTCACCGCCGACGTAACTTTCATATCTCATATCTTTCATAACTTTCATAGTCTTAACCCTTTTCACACTTTTCCCCTTGCGTTAAAAATAGACCCCTTCTCTTGAATACATCTAGTGGTCTGGGGCTCCACCACTAGTAGGGTCTGAGGCAAAGCCCCAGCAGAAATCAAACTTGGTGCATTTTGCCCTTAAAATCTGACATCTGGTGTCACCATTTTTACAAATTTTCTTGAAAGTTGTTCGACCACAGCTGGGGGAACTATGCAGACTAAAAATGGATGGATGGAGGGCTGAGATGACCTGGATACATACCAAGAAGGTTTACCAAAGTAGAAACCAGGCCTCGCATAAAGCAACTCCGTTGATTGGGACCAACAGGCCTACCACGTCACCAGTAAACAAAATTTGACCATTAGCAGTCACCATAGAAATAACACAAAACAATCGTAAGACTAGTGAAAAGACATTGCTCACAGTGCGACAGTTGACTTCGTGCTGGAGGCGCTGCTGGCTCTCCTGATACATGGTGTCGAGGCCGGCCCTTGACATCTGATATGCAGCACGCTCCGTGTCAATGTCATCCTGAGCCGTCTGAACACACCATTCAACGGCGGCAGCTCCATAATACGAAAATTCGACACTCCACAGTCTGAAGGTTCCAAAGTCCTACAGTTTTAAGGTTCTTTTCTATGCCCCTATCTACATTTCCTCTGTACAATTAAAAGTTAGAGTTATAGTCAGAGTCAGGGTTAGTGAAAATTCGTGAACATTGCAGTATACACCTTCAGATTATCGAACCAATTCAATACTGCAAAGTGCAGATTCAGCCTAGTGTGAAATAATAAAATTATCTAAACCTGTATTGGCAGCACTGCAACAATTGGGGTAATCAACAAGTCGGTCAAACATAGCTGAGGATACCAAAAATGTCCCAAAAAATCTGCATGTCATACAAATTACTTATTATGGGTACAACTTTTTTTCAATTACACCCAAACTATCGTAGCTATTTTTCTCCATTATCTATTACTTTTTTCATGCTCAAAAACAAACAAAAATTGACAAAATAACTTCAAATAAGCAACATTATAATACTGCACTTCTGCAGAAAAGCCAAAATGAATACAGCCAACTAAATTAAGATTCAACAGGTACCAAAAGTTAAAGATTTTAGTTCCACTTTATGCAGTCAACATAAAGTAAGTAAACAAGCAAACAACATCGACAACAAAAGTCCAACTGATTTCACCATTATGGAACTTGTTGATGGGTTAATGATTATAAATGATGAACATTTGTGATTACGAATTACAATGGTACCAGATACAGCTACATATTGTCCATGAAAAAAATTACATAAGTAATTTGCTTTACCATGCACAGTCGTGTGGAAAATGGCTGATTGTCTGACCTGCATCTGTCGATGGTGTTCATCAAGAAGAGTTTCTTTGTCACGTCGAAGGTTTAAGTTCTCCTGTTGAAGCTGAACAATGTTTGACTTGGCAATTGTGATGTCTTCTTTCATCAGAGTGTTTGCTGTTTGCAGACCTTCTAACTTCTGCTGTAGGTTCGTCACCGTCGCACTAACAATCAGTAGCAACACAACAGTATCATCGAAATGTTACATCAATAAACGTTGTAACAAAAAATATCATTTCTGAAAAATTACCACAAAATGTCTTAAATCAATTTCGAAAAGACATCTGTTTAACATCAGATAATGGGAGAACTACATGATATAATACAATGCACCTGATAATGATGAGTATCGACTATTGAGTTTAACATGTTGCAAAACTAAAAATCTACAAAAAAAAAATAAGCCACTAAACAACAAAAAATATAAGTAAACCAGCGGAAAGTCAAAGATCATGTGCAGTGAGAACTGAAAACAGAAAAAGCTTGATGAACAGTGTAATGTTACGAGTCACATAATTATATATCTATTATATCTAAAACCACAAATTCACTTCAGCACTTTTACACAAACATCTGCACAACAGAAACAGAAACAGAATCCGAAATGTAAAATGCACTCTTCCAATACCCAAAAGAACAGCAGTCTTAACTCAAGAGTAGCTTCGAAAAAACAGGCTTCATAAACCAAAAGTGAAAGCTGTGCTATATTGAAAAATTTAAAGCACAATTTAATCAGAAATAACAAGAACATATCGAGCAACAATGGCAAAACATGCTATCTGTTGCCGATGACATTTCAAAACAAGTAATTTGAGCAAAGCTCACGAGACGCGCGAAAGCCTATAGCAGTTCCTGTTCGCAGGTAATCTTAGTCTATCTCCATCCATTTCGTCGTA
>Ga0209367_1000892_pt1 | contig 33927 bp, 27 predicted proteins | sample WorMetLIZISLAND2_FD_187412 | JGI IMG/M metagenome (GOLD analysis project Ga0209367, IMG submission 187412) | Marine gutless worms symbiont microbial communities from Max Planck institute for Marine Microbiology, Germany - Olavius geniculatus... ... | reverse complement strand
AGATTTCTACAGTCTGGAGGATAGGAGCGTACTAAGAGCTGACCAAATACGTGAGAACATTTACTACACGTTACCAGTGCTTTTGTGCTGGTTTCGGCTTTACAGCCGACTACGGCTTTTTAGCCATTACTTGTAACCTTGTGGTTACATTTGGGGACGCGCATTGGGCCGAACTGATACGGCCTCAGCGCTGGGCAGGTGTAAAAGCCTGCCCACCCTGAAGGCAAGACAAGGCAATACTTTTAGTCTTAATTTCTGATGGCAGAGTAGACAAAAAATTTGAAAGAGTTTTGTTTTGTTGTATTGAGGCAATATACTAGTAATTCTGTTTCTCGTGCTTTGGCTAGAGCACAAAATTAGCATATTTATAATATACTTATCTATGAACTAACACTAACGCTTTAGGTGTCAAAAATGCAGTTATTGTGTTGGCACTGGGTGGGCATAGTTTTCAAGTTAACGTACAAAGAGTGAATGAAGTGAAAATGAGCCAGTTGTACTTGAATTATGCAGACTTGCAGTTTATATATCAGCATTCATTGTTGCTGGAGTGTACATTGCATGTTATATGTTCATATGGTTTCAGAGATGGCAGAGAATTATGCAAATGGACCTGCTGATATAGATGCTATGGGTGAGTTTCTATTAATTAGTTTTACTAAATTTTATAATGGTAGATTGCTAAAAATGTCAATTTTAAGACCATTCCTGTATTATATGAAACCTGCATACTCCAAGGCAAAATTGATGCAAATGGCACAGTTGTGTAAAGTGCCACGTTTTAGGGCATCGTGTATCAGCAGATGAAGGACTTCTAAAACAATTACTGCGAGTTGCAGACTGCATCAGCTGAGTGAGTTAATCTACTGTTGCTACCAGATGTCACCATAGTGCTAAAAATATTTAAACTGTGCTGTTTGCCAGGTTATATAAACTAACAGGATGTGTTCATAGCTGGGAATGTTCATGTCGTGCCAGAAGAGAGTTATTTGCACTATTAACTCGTATGTGTGATTCAGATCCAGATGATCCAGACTTTTCTCGTCAGCTGCGTCGTCCGGTGGAAGTGAAAGAGGATGTGCGACGGATGGAGGAGCGCCAGCGCGTGAAGCGTATCCTCCAGAGCCGAGCGTTCCGCGATGAATTAGAAGAGCTCGTGGTAGAGCTACAGGCTGGGGGTGGACTGTCGTCATCGCTGACTGTCCAGCGCCCCCTGCCCACTGCCACCGGCAGCCACCAGCCACAGTCGGCATCCCTCATTGGCCATGGTAAATCCATCTCTCAGTCAGTCTGAAGACATTTATACAATAGGGGCATGCCGAAAACTGAATTTGGTTTGGTTTTTACGTGCGATAGTAGAATGCTTCACGCATCTTAGCCACGGCCTGGGCGTCTGTCTGTCTGTCCAGTGTCCGTCTTCACCATGGGCTCCCTCAAGGTCTCTAGTTTTTCATGACAAAATTTCGTGTCCCTGGGTGCGGGGGTTCCGCTCAAATGAGGGCATCAAAGAGGTGTACCCCTTAAAAAGATGTTATTTTGCCATTATTGGCTTTTAGTGTGAAAACGGTTGCAGTTAGGTACAGACATACTGCTTATCGTAACAAGCACTGGTGACAGGCTTTATAGATTTATCAACATTGATGACCTTGAATGACCTTGAACCCCAAAAAGGGGTTTTTAGTGAATTTTTTGTAATTTTTGGATACAGCGCACATTTTGACATTGAATTGTGATGATATGGCTAGAGATAGACCAAGACAACCTGTGTACGAAATTGTCAGCATTAAACGTAGATTTCAGCAGTCTAAGAGTCTTAAGTTTCGATCTCTTAAATTCAAGGAGTCTTTTATACAGAGGCCTTAAATTTAAGTACCTATTCAAGACGCATTAATATCTTATTGTTGTACGCTGATTGCCGAAGTGGCAGGACTGCTGCTATTGCATGCCACGTGAGTTTTGCTCAAATTACTTTTTTGTTTCTATTTTTTAAACATGGTACCGGGTAACCAAAGGCAATTGCCCAAAATTTTCATTCCATTTAGTTGGTTTTTCGAAGCATTTAATTGCACAAGCCGCAGTTTCAAAGCAAAACCACTCAGTTGGCTGTTGGTCAGAATTGCAGTCAACAAATGAAGCGTAAACATCTATGGTGGAAAGCCCAAATTGTTACATTTCATTTAAACTTAATAATTATGTGTAAATCATTACCAGAGGATAGTCAACTGAAGATTGTTACCTAATACCTGGTAATGCAGTTCCTCACAGGAACTAGAGAAACAAAAAGTTTCATCCTCACTGCAGACTCAAACGGAGGTTTTCAATCGAAACTGAACCCAAGGCCAAGACTATTTGTAACCGAAAACTTGGTATTATTTTAAAAACCAAAATTGGATCAAATTTTAAAAAAAAGCCTGCTTCACACTCTTAATGTAGTGCGATTTGTGGTGAGTTAATCAGAAGTGTATAATGGAACTTTATGGCATTAATCAAAACTTACTTGGATATTTTTTGTGTAATATGTAATTGTAATTTGTTGTTGTGTTATGATCAGGACATGCTGCAATCACTGCATAGTTTGTTTTTTCTATCTCATCCTGTAAAATGTTCATAAAGTTCTGTGTTATTTAGCTGTTAGTTAGTCATGTGTATTAATGATCAGTGATTATTATCCAGACCTCTGCCACAGCAGTTCATCATCTGCAATGTTGAATTATTGCCCAGTTCTGGATTACATTGTTGCATAGAAATTTGGAAACAGGCAGTCTTCATAGTGGCTGTTGTGTGCCGACATCTATGGGACATTTTTTCACTCCGTGTTTTCAAAGCTTGTTTACAGCATGTTAAATTTTGACCTTTAAAAAATAATATTATGTACTGGTATGTGTCAAGGTCTGGGTAGTTGCATACCAATAGCCGACATTCGTGAAGTTGACACTTCGGAGTATGACCGAGGTGAGAGACTGTTTCGCTGCAAACTGGCATCACTATATCGACTGGTCGATTTGTTTGGCTGGTCGCACGGCATCGATAGCTACATTACGGTAACCATTCTGTGCTATCTTTACGGTTGTCATCACCATTAAAGTAAGTATTTAAGTTGTAAATTTATATAGCACATATTTAAAATAGAGCTGTCAAAGTGTTAATTTTTAATGCATTAACGCACTGCGTTAATTTTTTTAATGCATTAATTAACGTGTCATTAACGCACCCAGGCCCGTTGAGAGGGAGAGTATGGGGAAGTTACCCCACGCTCCGCGATGTTTGGGGGGCCCCGCCTGTAGAATATAGAAAGTTAGAAAACAAATAAAAATACATTTTTCAACAATAACTGACGTCATCGCTGGCACAGAAATATATTAGCCTGTCATCTAAATAATATTTATTTTCAGTAGTGATGAAACGGCAACTACAGTTTGTTTACTTGAATTCATTTGATTGTCGAATAACCACAGTTTAACGGAATATTGGAACTTTTGCTTTGTGGAATTCAGTAAATTAAATACACGGGCGGGTTACTTTGCTAGTGAAATGAATGCACGCAAGACTTTGGTCACTACTACGTGCCAAGGTAACACAACCGCCGACGATTACATAATGAGCTTCATCAGGCGGCTGCCAGCGCCATAATGTCATTTCACATATCAACATCATCATACATCTAAAACCTGCATGTTAATGTCTCATAACTTACTTGCTGCTTGTGTGCGCAGTTAGACTTGTAAGCAAAATGCAGAGGGAGGGCAATTTAATCAGGGAGGCAATGTTACTTTATTGGATGGGGGCGAATTTTCAGTTGAGTTGGTTGAGTACAGATTGTGTAGGGATCGTGCAGACTGCAGAGGTTGGGATGGTCAAGTGGAAATTGGGTTGTTTTGTTGCGTTAAAGCGTTGAGAGGACGTGGGCGATTGTGGGGGTCACATGGTTGAGGAATGGTTAGAAACAAGTGTACCAGCCGATTAAATAGTGTGTTAAGCTTGGTCGGAGAATTTGGGTGATTGGGGCGATCAAGTGAAGTTGATCGTCTGGTCTGATTGCTAGTGTGAACATAGCTTAGTTCATTTATGTGACATGTAAAGATAAAAAGGTAAAGGTTGTCAATTTATCTAGCACATTTTTTACTCCTCCCGCGCTACGTTCCTAACGTAGCAAAAAGGAGTATATGAGATTAGTGTAATATTGAGGACCGACCGACCTCTGTGCCTGGAAAAGCCTTCCTGGAAGAACTTCAAACGGCCATATCTCCCCTAGATAGACGCATGGTCACTATGGACCACCTGTAGGAAGTCGACCCCTGGGAGTCGAATGGTCATGTGACCGATGACATCTCGTGACCCAAAAGGTCAAGTTCGTGACCCCATTATCTTTGAGGCACCATATTTCTGTAACAGTGTTAGATACACACATTCGTAGGGACCAACTTAATTCACAATTTCACGGCCGTGACATTTTCCGTGAAATTGACCTCCTTCCGTGAAAAACGTTGATTTCCGTGAAATCCGTGATTTTTCGTGAATTTTAGCGCTTTTAGTTTAATTTATGACAATTCCAGAGTTGTATCAGCAGCTTTTGTACGGATGTTGCTGTTTACCACGTGTCGCACTTTAGCACTAAGTAGTTGGCATGATTGTCTTGAGTCTTGACTTAGTATAGTAAATATTCGTTGTTCTGAAATTTCTTCTTTTGCATTAGCACAGCACCTCAAAATAACGTCTGTGTGTTCCGTGAATTTGCGAAACTCTTTCCGTGAATTTTCCGTGAAATGTGACACATTTTAAAAAATCTGCCGTGAAATCATGCATTTTTTCCCGTGAATTCGGTTGGTCCCTACACAAGAGGTATAATACGACAAATGGCAACTAGAGTCATCGACCATTATTTGAATTTTTTTCTTCTCAGTTCCTAAAATCGGGCAATATTTTATGAACTTCGGAAGAGAATGTCCAATAACGACCTTGACGCCAGTCACTATTGGTATAATATTAAACGGGTCTCAATTAGACACTGGGTCTCTAATACAAGCCAAAAGGAATGAAAAAGCTCTTAAAAGAATACAAAAGAAAATGATGCATGAGAGGAGTACATTAGATTGGTCACAATCTAATAATATTTTTTGTTGTATATTATTCTGGCTGATGTTTCTGTGAAGTTGTACAATATTGTGCATGCATTTTGCAAAGAAATGCATCAGCAGATGGTTGTAAAATTTATTGTATCTGTTCTGCAGTTTATCTGTTGGCACTGTACAAGTCTAGAAATAAGTACCTTGTAAACCATTTATTGAGTTTGATTGTGCTGAAGCCAAGATGAAAGAGAGCAGCATAGGCTCAACTATGGCAGAATAGGCTTGACTCCAGAAGGCAGCCGTGGACTCGCAGTGTAAACTGGTGTGTGGTGTGGCTGAGGGCAAAGGAAACGGATAACAACGCTGCCCTGTGAGCCTTATGGCTTGGGAAAGACTTGACTTTTCTTTTCTTTTTCAAAGTGTTCATGCTGTCCCTGGCACATGATTAAGGCGTGTCATTCATTTCAGCTTGCTGGGTTATATGATGAGCGTACATGACATATGAGATGCCATCTGTCTGACACTGCCCGCTTGGCTGGCCGTTACCGGGTGTTATTAATGTAACCTGATACTGCCGGTGGCCTGGCTGGGCAGTGGGCCCCCGTTGCTGTTGGCCAAGGAGGCCTCTATACTGGTGTGCTAGTATATGGAGTCAGTGATGTTGGGCCTTATTGGCCATAGTACAAGTGCGTGGGACAGAGGGCCTGTTTACGCCAGAGACAGGCTTACTGACTGGCTTATCTCCTAGTGAGTGACTGCCTGCTGTGCTAGACATGATGTGGCTAGTGACTACTGTACTACCCCATTGTTTCGCCTTGCCTGCCACAGACTGGCTTAGCCAGAGGGGGGAGCTATTGGTCTGGTCCCCCAGACGCCAGACAGCAACCGAAAGACTTCCAGAATAGTGGCGTAGCCGAGAGAGAGGGGTAGGTGGTGCCCATTCCTCAATTGAATTGAAACTTTGATTGAAATATAAATTTGTGCAAATTTTACACATGTTGCATGCATTTTCAGGGCTTTTTCATTCCCTAAACTTCGTTTTCGGCTTGGACCGGCAGACCTTGCTAATTGTCATTATTGGATGTGTTTTTTCAAGCTCAAAATGGCCAAAACTCGTTTGAACTTCACCTCGTATCCCACTGGAGAAGCTTACATCGCTCCCCTGCACCCTCTAGTTGGCTGGGACCGAAGGCACAGCCCCAGTGCCCCACCCATAGTCCTCCATGCTTTGGCATTTCGATCGGCATCTCAAGGCATCTCACCGGCGCTCTGGTTCCTTAGTGCTGCCAATAAAAATTTCTGGCTTGGCCACTGGCTGGCAGTCAGTTGATGTAAGGCCTTCTTGAGGCTTATCACTACTGTACCAGGTGGCTGGTTATTGGTTATTGGCTACATCAGTCACTGGGCACCTGAGGGCATCTAGAACTCTTACTATCCCCAGTCACTCTACTTCCCTGGCCAACATACCTGTTGCTTCATTGCAGGCAGTTTATGCAATCGGCGGCAGTGAATCTCTTGAAAAAGCATTGGCTACTTGTATTGAATTGATGCTGGCTGAGCATGGACTTGGGGTGGGGGGAGAAGGGGCATTGGACCGCCAAGCTAATTGCACATTATTGCATTATTGCTCATTACACTGTGTGCTGGGTGCATTACCCAGTCTTTGCATACAACTTTGCCACTTTAATCAGTCTCATTATTATTAGAAGAAAAGTTAACAATTAATCACACAATTAATTGTTAATAATTTAACAAACTTAATAAAGTTTTAATCTTTAAAATATTATTTATAACTGAGAAATTTGCTGAACAGGAAAATGCATTTTCTTAGGCAGTTATCACTGTTAGCTTTTTAATTCAAATTAACCAATAGTTAATTGTTGTTTTTGCTATCAGAAAATATGATGGTTACCACTAAACTGGACCCTGTTGAGTTTTTAGCATGTGCAAATTTATGTTTATTTTTTAACTTTAGGCCTTTTTTGTCAATTTTCTGTCCTGCATAGTGCACTAGTAGACTGTGTTGGACTGCTGGCTACCCATCGTTTTCTAGAATACAGAAATCAAAGCCAGTGGACAGAATATTACATTACCGCCTCATACCATACCTTATCAGTGCCTGTGTACATCAGTACGAGCTACCCTCCATAATCACCAGCACTGACAAGTGTAATTGTGTTTTCTGTGTGGAATCCATTTATTGTACAGAGGCTGTTTTGTGGCTTTTTTTGTTTTTAACTTTTTAAAACTCCCATCAGCTGCTATTGTGTGCGTTGTGTTTGACAACAGTATCGGTGCTGGAAAATACTGCAGCATGCTAAAATGGTATTATCGTATTAGTAGCGGTACTTAATAAACTATGACGGGCGGAATGCTTTCAGGGCCGCATCAGCCAGGACTACGAGCACTTCTTGATAGCGCCGTTCGGCATGCTGCATCATGAGGTGACGGCATCCAGCCTGGCGAAGGTTGACATGCGAGGCGACGTGCTGGATGTCGGTGCTAGTGGCATCGGTCTTGGAGTCAATAAACTCGGCTTCTCCCTCCATGCCGCGGTCTATGCATCACGTCCAGACATCAAGTGCATCGTACATCTTCGGTGTCCTAGCGCCGTTGCTGTGAGTTTTTGCCACTAGCTGTTCGTTGTTAAGTTTTTTTTAAATTGTCGCCCCGTTGCCTACACTGACATATTATCTTGCATCCAAGTCTCTATTGAGCTGAAAATTTGGGCTCTGGTTGTCTGACCTTGGGGAAGGTTCAGTTTTTCTATGCTTTTTTGGTTTTCAAGTTAGTCCTGCACATACAGGTAATGGGAAAGATGGATGAATTGTGTATGTGTATTTTTTTCTAATTCCCTTGGGGTATGTTTCTGTCAAAAATTAGTAAAATTTGATGACATTTGGCATAGATGTTGAGGGAAAATGGTGGTCACATTTTTCACGGAACACAGTGAAGGAACAAGGCCAGTTAAGAAACTCAAATGTGTGCATTTGTGTTTATGGTTTAAGGAAGAAATATAGGGCTTACTCAAATTCATACTGCACAAAAGTCTCACCGTACTTTTGACAGAAATTAACTGGGCTGTTGAATAGGGCTGTATTCTTTTGATTTGTAAATTATGAAAATGCTTTTGATGCTGTGCGCTGTTGCATTTTCTCATGCAGTTGTTGCTGTTAATTTTCTTCGTGCATATCTTTTTTCCCATTCTAATTTTGTTGAAAATTATTTGCACCGGCAGTTAGTCATTTAACATTTAACTTTTCTGTCAGACTTCTCATCGAGTTGCGTTGTACTATGTTGCCATTTTGCTTATTTCAGAAAATAAATATGTTAATGATGATGATGATCTGTGTGTCGGCTGACTCTAGATATCGGCACTGAAGTGTGGTCTATTGCCTGTGTGTACCGAGTCTCAAGTGATCGATGAAGTTAGCTACTACGAATACGTCGGTGCCATCATGGACGCCGAACGACGTGACAAGCTACGTCGAGCGCTCGGCCCTGCCAACAAGGCAAGCAGACTGTGCATTTTAACGGCTGCATTTTTTTTACCTATGTGTATTTTGTTTATGAATAATTTATGCTATAATGCATGCTTGCTGACTAAATTGACTTTTGCTTCTTTTCCAGAGTTCGAAAATAATGAATAATAATACAATTTCTGTAGTGATGTTAAAATACAGAATGTCATGAAGCTTGTTAATCTTTTTGTTCTAATGCAGTTTTTTCCATTTATTTCTGTACGTTTTTCTGCTTAATGTTTGCGTGTGTTACAATGTAGTTGTGTTTTGCTTTTTTCATAGGTGTTAGTGTTGAGAAACTTTGGTGTGCTCGTCGGTGGGGAGACCATCGAGGAAGCATTCTGGATGGCCCGCAATGTGATGACTGGCATTGACACACAGGTGCCTACGTGTCTTATGTCTCTGTATATATATTAGTGTAACATAGCAGTGTTTAAAAGACTGGGTACCAGGGCTGAGACATCCAGGCTGCCCCGAGGTACATGTCCAGAAGAACCTAGTGGGTTTTATTGGGTAAACCGGACCCATGTAGAAAGCAACTAGTAATGTGTTCTCTGAAAAACTTGTAACAAGCATAATCCATTTTCATTTCAGGTTCTACTGATAATAAAGTCTTCTTATTACGATTAAGTTTTCAAAGATCTTAGGCTGTCAGTAGTAACCATGTCTCCATGTGCAACGGTTTGGCCGTAATTTTTAGTGGAAGGTTTCAACCTATGCAAGAAATTTGAGCTAATGCTCACGAGACGCACAAAAGCCTATGGCAGTTCCTGTTTGCAAACTGTCAGTCTATCTCCAGCCATTTCGTCGCAGTTCATTCTTGGAGTGTGCGCTGCAGCCGAAGATCACAAAAATCAATAAAACCCCTTATTTTGGAAGTTCAGGGTTTTTCAAAGTCGTTGCTGTTGATACGACTGAAAAGCTCATCACTGTTGCTTGTTGTGATAGGCAGCATGCCCATGACTGGCCAACAATGGTAAAATAACGACTGTTACGCGGTATCGCTCTTTGATGCCCTTGTGTTCAGGTTTCCTTGAGCCTAGAAAACTGCGACTCGAACCATCGAAATCTGTGTTTAATGCTGAAAATTTCATATGCAGCTTGTGCATGTCTATCTCACATGGTTTTGGCGCAATTCGCTCTTGAATGTGTCTTGCAGCCCGAAATTGCCAAAAAAATCCATAAAAACCCTCGTTTGGCATTCAAGGTCATCTAAGTTCATTGAATTCTGTGGCAATTGAGAGCCAGTGTACAACTTTCTATTAGTGATTAATAGTAAACTAGGCCCTATCTCGCACCATTATTGAGATGCAGCGACTTATTGGCTAAAAATCGCAAATTTTTCCTACCCTTTTCTCATTTAGCAGCCTTGTTCGGGATGACCCCCCTCTAAATTTATGGAAAGGCTTTACGGTTCCTGAAACTAGAGTCTTCCAGGAAGCCGACAGTGAAGATTTGGTGATCCTAGCTTGCACTTTTTTTGACTGATCCACCCGTGTGACAGACAGACGGATGGACAGAATTGCGATGGCTAAGATGTGCTAAAGCAGTCTAGCTGCTTTCACGTGTAAAAATGAGATGAGTGGTGTGCTTCATAAGCTGTTATTGGCTGTGAACTAGGAATTCATAGACTGACTGACCACAGATATATGACTAGTGCATTGTGCAGTGTGTTGGTCTTTACATCCCAGCTTTTGCTGGTACTTATTGCGACTACCCACAGATGGATGGCCAGGCTGAGTTGACCTTCGTCAATCAATTTTTGAAAGTCTTGTCGAAAGCTTACAAAATTATTAGTTGCTGTCTTGGGAAGATCTTAGAAAACTTGTCGGGAAGTTGGGTATGTGTAATTTCCAATTTTTCTTCCCACTTTTGGTCAGTTTTCTGTGTCCGGCGATTCAATTTGTCGCTGTCTGAATGTTGGCAGCTGAGCTGATCTGTGTCTGGTGTGCAATGTCCAGCTGCATTCCATCTCTGGAGGCCTGGACAGTCTGGTTCTGCCGTCAGACGAAGAGAAGCGCAGAGCATATGAAGCAGCACGTCAGCTGCCTGTCAGTGCAGACGGCAAGAAGTGGCGGCTTGGAGAACAGGACTTTGAGGCTCTAATGAAGCATCTAGACAATGTCGTAAGTTGTATCTCTCAGAACATACATGTTGATATCGATATCTTGCAGCCAGTGCTTGATGTTTCATTAGTCGATCTAGTGTGTATTTATTGACTGATTGAGTAGAGTTATTCATCCAACTAGACACATTACAGGTCATCTTGGGGATGAGTCTTATTAGGCAATCACTTGCTCCGGTGCTAACAGCTGGTGCTTTTTGCCATTGAGCTAACACACAGATATCCATCCGTTTGTACTCGAGTCATGGTAATACACGAGAGTTTTTTATTGTTCAGCCGTCTTTGTACTATCCGCACTGCATGACACACGTCTTGTTTATTTATTCATAACTTACCTGTCCGCCCCATATGGACCTTTAACTCAAAATAGAGAAGGCATAGATGAACCATAACTAGAAGGCAATCTGAGTGCATATATCCGCCAAGTAAAGTAATTTAAACATTACTACTACTACTACTGCTACTACTACTACTACTACCACTACACCTACAAGAAGGAAAGGGGAGGGAGAAGGAAGAAAGGGAGGGAAAAGTAATAACCGGCTAAGCAGCTGTTGATGCAATGATACCACTGCTGTTATGAGTCATAATGTACACACAGTGGAATGACAGACGAAAGGACAGAACGACCAATCTCTTAATCTTCTCCAGTGTTCACTGCGTTCACCTTGGCAGATATAATAATTGGTGTGAACATTCCTCAAGGCAGATGTAACCAGTGCATCAGTTTTTTTAGATTGAGTGGTCCAGGGTCACACTGACAGCCACTTAATATTGGCTATTAGCCACTTAGTGATGTCAGCACTTGGACAACATAGTCTTTTTTAATAATCTAACCTAAACCCCAATCTGCTTCATTTCTCTGCAGTGTTAGGTCTGTTTATTCCATTTAATTGTATTAATTTTTGTACCTGAGGCAATTTTGATTGTCGCATCTAGTAATATTGCCGTCATTGTGACTGTTGCAGGGTTATCGCACGGGATACGTATACCGGGAGGGGACCGTGCCTCAGACCGAGGAAGTAAAGCCAGCGCCACACAGTGAGGTGGTCGTGCCACCCACAGTGTCATCTTACACATACTCATTCGAGGAAGACACCGGCAAAGAAGCTACGTATGTTATCAGCCTTCTCAATGCTGTTACTGTGCAAGAAAGATTTGAGATAAACTCGTGTGTGAGCCAGTATCAGCAGCATGGTGTAATGGTAACATGTTGGTCTTGGTCATTGAAGTTACTCTGTGTCAGGCCTGGTTAGTAACAGGATTGTGCTGGGTACCTGTGGGCAAATAAACCATCTTGTTAATCAGCCACTAGATCGACTCGGCCTTCTATCATTCGTGGGGTAGTAAAATGAGTATCGGCTTTTCAGCTGAGTGGTAAATGATGATGGTGAATGTAGTACTATAGCAGCAAAGGCAGATTCGTGGCTCAAGCCAATGGGCTTGGTCCAAAGGCCAGCAGCTACCTGGCGCTCTTGCTACATTTGTCATATTAACTGAGTGAACTCTTGCAATGTCGGTGCCATGATAGCAGGTCTGTAAGCAATGTTGCACGTCCAGTAAATGTGATGTGTTGTAATGTTCTGCAGGTCTCCGGGCAAAGTGAAGCTGGCTGGGATGCAGAAGAAGGGCTACAAGTCCGACTGGTTGGGTCATGCAAAGAGAGATGACGTGGACGAAAGTGCTCTCGATACAACTAAAACAAGCAAAGTATGTGTGCTTTGGTGTGCTAGTAGAAAGAGAATTAGAGTGTAGTAGGATTTTTGTACGCTGCAGTGTGCAGTACTCAATGCTAACTCTGAGCTTGCATCTTAAAAAACTGAAAATTGATACACTGGTTACTCATGCTCAAGACTTAGAATTCCTACACCTTTGAGTTGGGAGCCTGTATGTAACAGATGGATGGTCAGATGGGTGAACAGGCAAGACCTGTAATGCAGTCTGTTAGAATGGTCAGATTTAATACTTGGTAATGTTTGAATGTGGTTGCACAGTGGGCTCCAGAAGATACAAGTACACCAATAAAGCCGGACTCCAAAGCAGCACCTCGAGCTGCCAGTAGGTCAATGGATGAAGCCGATAGATCCCTTGCTGCAGCAGGTATACAGACATGCAGCTCCAACTCATCTTATTGTGCACTATCAGTGAACGAAATTTCTACAGAATTATTTGGATTTATCATCATGTTTGACAACCACAGTCTATAGAGAATTTATCAATGTGATAACAGTAAACAGATCTGATTTTGCATTGGACAGTATTGCAGCTATTATATCTACATTTTTGAAGATTTGGTCATTTGGCTAATCCATTGCTGCAGTCGTGTCTATTTTCTGCTTTCGGTTGTTTGATTCATCACTGACGGTTAGGTTGTTTGCTGCCGTGTATTTTATTGTGCATTACTGATGTGTAAATTAACTGATATTACTAGTTATTGTGTCTGCTTGTGGTCATCACATTGTGGTATAGTACAATGTTAAGGTACTTTGGCAGTGTAACCGGTAGATGGGTGGTGTAACGATTAGGACGTTGGACTTGAGATAACTAGGTCGTTGTTCAACTCCCTAATAGTCGGGTCGCTATCAAGTGGTTACTATCAAGTACTCAGGTAAACCGTAAGTAACACTAAGGTTAACTCAGCCTTCCCTCCAGTGTAGATAAATGGAGTACCAGCCTATGTGGCTGGAGTTATGGTGGGGCACTTTCATCCATATTGGGTGGCAGATGTGATCTCATATGGCAGGTGATGCTCCGTGGAGAGCTGTACCATTTAGCCATTTTTCAGTCATTGACCAATTGACATTAAGATCTTTATCATAATCAGTAATTACTAATGTGTAAACAGTATAAAAATTTTGAGAAGTTCTTTTGATTGTGACTGTGTGCAGGAGATCCGCTTGCCACACAGTTAAGTAGCACCGAAACATCGGCCAAAAAGCCGGTGCACAATGGAGAAGGTATATGTCGTGACGCTTCATTCTGCTTGGTTTGTTTTGCGTAATAACGTTCAATGTTTGCATTAAGCACCTGTGCATTCTGTTGCTATTGTTACGTGGTACTCGTGTGTAGTCATGAGTAAGTAAGTAATTTTTTTATTGCTTCTGATGGTTGTCCCACAGGAAAGCCTCCAAGGTTATAAAATCTGCTGCAATGATGTGTAAAGATTCCGTCGGGAATTTGCTTAGACCTTGTCATTGCTGCAAAGGTAAGTTTAGTTACGGTAGTTAATCAAACACAAGGAGGCATACATCATAGGTAGTGGATACTGTTTTGTCAAAGGCATATCTAGGGCAAATGGCATCATGGCAGGTATTGGAAAATTGCAACTTTCTCCGTTTCAGTGAGTTTGCTTTTGAAGAGTAACTGTGTTAAAATGGGATGGTTAAACCAAAACTGAGCATGAGGTGCTGATGGACAAAGTTGGTAATGAATAGGGATGCTGGTTTATAGCGAAAAATTTTCTTAAAATATGCGAAACTTTTTGAGGCGAAATATACGGCGCATACATGCTGCATATGCGGAAATATGCGTCGTATGTGCGAATATGTGCAAATTTTTTTATATGCAGCGTAGTTTTCGCATATGCGATTTTGAAAATACCATTATATGTGGAAAAATGTGCAATATGCGGGTTTTGGCGAAATATGCGATCGCATATTCGCATATAACCAGCATCCCTAATTGAAGCTGGATTGCCATTAGTAGCAAGTGTAGCTTAGCATATTGTATAGCTGTTAATATACTGAGTTGTATGACAGGTGGTGAAGCGTTACCTGAAGATCGTCCGGTATGTTGAGCTCACTTGCTTTTTGATCAGCATTTAAGATACAACAATTTTGATACAGAGTTGGATTTACTTTTTTTACTCCTCGCGCGCTACATTCCTAATGTAGCAAAGAGGAGTATATGAGATCAGTGTAATATTGAGGACCGACCGACGACTGACTTCTGTTCCCGGAAGAGCTTTCCTGAAGCAACTTCAAATGGCCATATCTCCCCAACGGTGCCAGATAGACACATGGTAACTATGGACCACCCATAGGAAGTAGACCCCCAGGAGTCGAATGGTCATGTGACCGATGACGTCATGTGACCCCAAAAGGTCAGGGTTGTGACCCCATTATCTTTGAGGCACCATATCACTGTATAGACGCATGCGTTGAGGTATAACATGACAAATGGCAACTAGTGTCATCGACCATTGTTGGAAATTTTTTCCTCTCAGTTCCTAAAATCGGGCGATATTTTATGAACTTCGGGGAGACATTTTCCAATAACAACTTTGATGCCAGTCACTATTAGTATAATATTAGTCTGGTTTCAAATTGATGCCGGGTCTCTAATACAAGATGAAGGGAATGAAAAGCACTTAGAAGAATACAGGAGAAAATAGTGCGCATGAGGAGTACATTAGATTGGTCATGATCTAATAATTGTTGTTCTGTTTGTAACCGTTTACATTACAGTATGTAAAATACTCAGTAGACAACCAAATCTGTCAGGCATTAACGGTAGCTAAAGCTTACGTGCAGCATCATGATTATTCCAATTTAAACTAGAAATTTGGGGCAAAGCCTAACGTGAGTCCGCCTGCGCCGTAATTCCGATTAATTCAGGCGAGATGTGAAATTTCCCCGGTAGCAGTCACGTGGCCCGAACTCAAATGCATTAGCATATGCAGAATGCCCAATGTTGACTTAGGGTAGGTCAACATGCGTGCCTATAACTTTTTTGTTAGTGGACCAAAGTACACTGTGTCTCAAAAAACATCCCCAACAAAATGTCAAATGGGTGAAGCATCCATAATTCTCATCTTGTAAATTCTCGTCGTATACATACACAGCTACTTGCATTGTCTGCTCACAGCACTTTCTCCATGATTGTAGGTCTCTGCGGATACGCTGGAACGAGAGTCTTCCAAGAAGGACAAAAAGAAAAAAGGCTTCCACATACCTTCATTCAGTTCCAAGAAGAAATAAAGATGTCTATAGGGGGGAGAATGATCAGTTGACTTAACTCTGCAATCGTTGTGTGGTGTGTGTGCATCTATCTGTTGCTGTTTGTGCTGGCATGGCAACTGGACTTTTCATACCATGGGATGTTCGTGCTCTAGATTATTTGTGCCGTGCACTATCGTTCCAGTATTTGTATCACCTATGATGTGTTAATAGGTAGCAGCCAGAAATCACCAAGAGTTAACTGCTGTAAAATATTTCAGGAAACAGCACTACTTCAATTTTTCAGTAATGAGCTAATACATTTGACATTATAGATTTGTAGTTATGTGGTCGACTGTCAACATAGATCTTGAACATCACATTTTTTCGTGAAGTTGATTAAATTGTTCACATTTGAAGGCTGAATCTGCAATGAGGTCGGGAGATCTCCACCTCCAAGCAGCTGTGCATGGCACAAGTGGAACGACTAGTTCAGTGATGGTACGAATAAGTCCATAGTTGGCCAGCACAGTATCAGTCGTTCGCTTTCTGTCTGTGTTTTGCATGTATATATGTTACTGCCTATTATGATGTGTCCCCGTCGGTCGGTCGACAACAGTGTCCAATGTCTTCTATCCTTGATCAGTGCCGTGTTTCTGCCAAAGCTGTCTCGTGCGACAGCCACGTGCTTGCGATGTTTGGTGTTGACATACACCGATTTCAATATTTCATTGCATTTAATGTTGCACGTAAACATTTGCACAAACTGGACTGTGGATTTGCCATGATGAGCTATTCCACTGTTGTCCTTTTACTAGCAGGCTGTTATTCAAGCGCGTTTGCTATTTTACTACAATTCATTAAGTGCGTGCGTAGCAGTTTTAACCGTGTGAATATTTTCAAGTGACACAAACTGTGTAACTGATTGTGTGCTTGGAATCGTCGGTGGCATGTAGTTAACGATTGAGCACTGTGTAGTTGCTTGACATATTCATATAGAGATGCAAGATCTGATTTCTAGTCTGCTTTGCCGAGTAGTTGACTATTGAAAACATGTGCACCTACTTGTTTAGGCCATGTCTGTCATTTGTAGACTATTGTGTTTTTGTGTAATTTTTTAGACCATTGTGTTTGTAGCTAACTCATTTTAACAAGGGCTTAACATAGCATCGGCGTTGGAGTGGACATGTCACCAGAATTCAATATGTCTCGAAAATTTCTGCAGTTCTTATTTTAGGGTGTGTAATCCAGGAGAACCAAATCCCACAAGTTCATTTGTAGTGCAGGCCTGTAGCTACACTTTATTAATACACCCTAGATTCTGGTGAAAAGCTGAGAGCTACTGGTGTCGAGGAAAGTCGTGGAAAATTCTTCCCACCTCCATATTGTCATAATGTAACTAACCCTAATCTTAAATTTAGCCCTATCCTTAATCTTAACCATAACCCGTACTGTTGCACGTGGGAACAATTTTCCGGTGCGACGAATTTTCCACTACACCGGAGTTGGATATGTGACAAAGCAAGTGCGACAAACACATTTTTGTGCATTCTTAGTTCGGAAATCACGTCCGGTTGTGGCGTATTTATATCGTTTCTAGGTTCCCGATGACTGGGAAGGGTTTGAATCCATCCAGACTTTAGTTGGCTATGGGCCTGTGGTGCTGTCGGTAGCTGTTCATTTGTATAATAAGTGATTGTAGAGCGTGAAATAACAGATGTATCTAACGCCTTGTTTTTTAGCCACTTGATTCAGCTCAGCAAGCCCGTGCATACGTTTACTGTGTTTGTAGTGGGTTGCTTCGGTTTTTATTGTTGAAACTGATAATCACGAGCTGATGCTGACATAAGATGCATTTTCTGCCTTCTATCATGTATGCTGCATGTGGTAGTTTGCTGATATAAGATACAACTAATAGCTAGAGAACTGTCCAGTTTTACACAATGTTCTGTTACAATGACATTAAACGCACTGATAACTGAAGTATGCAATACATGTATTAGTGCACAAATCCAGAATGCCTACTATGCAGCCATCCAATGGTAATTAGGCAATCTTCTCTTTAGTAAAAGCATAGGCTGGTGACAAACACACTTGTGTAATTCACTGAACCTGGATGACGTAAGGAATAGGGTAAAATTGTAACAAAATAATGTTTGTGACAGGGCCTCTGCCACGGACCATGTTAAGGAGCTGACAAATAGTTTTGGTTGCGATAAACTATGGCAAAGCTGGTGGCCAACCTGTCACATTTCAACATTTTTCAGTAATGAGCTAACATAGGAGGGTTAACAATGAGGGTTCAGCAGCCTCATATAGTTGCCATCAGGACAAAAAACTGAACTTGGGACTGGAAATCTTGCACTTTAGCGAAATTTAGTGACTCTATGCTTACAGAGTTAAAAGGTATTTGATATGGAAGCAAATGACCGGCATTACTTAGCATCCTGACAATTTTTGTCTACGGGGAAGATATCTTTTTCTAGAACAAAAAACCACACTTTGGTGGCATTTAGGGGCACAGAATAGTAATGGATGCACAAAATTTTGACTGTCAATGCCGCTGAAAACCAGAGTTATGGTAACATGCTTTGCTAATAAATAGTGGAAAAATTGGAGGATGCCATTGCCATATAACGCAGATGCATGAAAATGCTACACAGTTGGTATATTGGCATGAGGACAGAGGCAACTGACTATAGAAGACTGACAACAGTGATGCAGACAAGAGTCATTGTTCAACACGTCAGAGATACAGTCATGTATATGTACATTCACGCTAAAGGGGATGACATACCACCAATAACATTATAGCCAATTATATCATCCAGCACAACACATTTTATTCTCGTCAATAAATTTGGCCATATGGGAGACATTCATTTTCGTTATTGAGCCTGCAAAAATAATGCAGTTATCATCACCATGATCTGCTATTGTGTATTAACGAATGCAATGTAGAAAATTTCGAACAACAAAACGGACTGATTTGTTTCTGTCAGTCAGCTGAACCACGCTTGGCCAATCTTATCGATCGTGTGCCATCCCTTAATACGTTCTAGCCAGACAAGTCGTTTGCATCAAACATCTCCTGATCAAACGGCTGCGCACGAACGAGTCGTCCAGCAAAGTACCGACTGTCCAGAGCCTTTATCGCTTTCTCAACCTCTGAAACACCAATGACAAATACTGTAGTTACTATAGAATACTTGTCTTTAGACTACAATGAAGCACAGCAAGAACTTGACTAACACAGGCTTCTATAATGCAAGGCACTCGCTGCAATAACTGCTCTCAACATCATTAGCCACACTACATGCATGTCCAGGCCTTACTTTATGGCTGCCTACAAATCCATTGCAAAACCACTTAGGTAGGCAATTTCAGCATACAAATCACCAAAAGGAACAAACTGGCAACAATGCGGCACAATTCTAAACTTTGCAGCCTACATGCAAATTCATGACAATGTGACTGGCGCAAAAAAATTTACATTCCTATTCGCAGTGATTTAAAACATGACACACTGATGGAGCAGATTTACAGTTTCCTACCAGTTGCATAAAGCAAATCAATCAACTAAAACTAACAAATCAACCAAACAAAATCTGAGGTATCACACCTGAAGGCTGGTGAAATTCGACAAATATCTTGACAAGGACCTCGGCATCGTCGTCCTCACTCTGTTTCTCCTGGTAGATGATGACACGGTTCACTCCGCCATACCGCGAACACTCGTCTACCACTTCACTCTCTAGGTCTTCATCAACGTCCTCTGGGCCGACCATGTTCCGCAAGATCATCACCCGCGTCTGTCGACAGAACCACAATCGACAGTCAAACAAATTATACAAAAACAACGATACTGGAAGCACAACTCTGAAACTGAAAATCAAGAAGTGTACAATGGACATCAGTGCATTTGGTGCTTCTGTTGGCAAAACTATAATTATGACTGGTAAGACCCAACCGTCTAATCTCCCTTTGCTTTCCTCTGAGGACCTTATATAATACAACGTTAAGTTGTGACCACAAAATGTATCTGCCAAATGGCATTTCTGTCCATGCAATGGCTGACAAAAAGACTGTCAAAGGGACCACACAATGCCAGCTAGTAAGTGCTGAATAAGAGTGAGTGAGTGAGTAGTTTCTTAATGGCACATCAGCAAAAAATAGGACATTCAGTGCCATATATGGTTAAAATTTGTTAAGAGCAGTTAATATATGTATTAAAAGCACACTTGTTAAGATCAAGGCTATTAAGCCAATGTAAAAATAACACTATATACAATTGCAAAAGCTAATATCTTTAACAAAAGCAATGATGTCGCGAGATGCCCATGATGTCGCGAGATGCAACATTTTTTGCGAGACACAACATTTTCAAGTCCTTGAGTGTGTCCACTCCAAAATACCTCTGACGTGCTCGTGCTGCACTATAACAGGTGCAGTCTACCAAGACGTGCTTGACAGTGAGTGGAGAATGGGAAGCTTCACACACTGGTTGACTTGCTCCCTTTAGGAGATAAGAGTTTGTAAGTCTTGTATGACCAATTCGAAGATAGTTGATAAGGACTGAGTCATAGTGACTTAGTGATGAACTGGTATTGTGACCAATGACTGGTTGCACACTGTAGAGTTTATTTGATGTACACTGGTTCCACACTTGTTGCCATTCTTTAACACACAACTGGTTGACACAAGTTAACAAATCGCTAACTGGAAATCTCATGTTGGTGATGGGGACATCCAGTCCTGTCTTAGCAGTGGTGTTCCTAAATAAGAAATTGGAAATACTAGTAATAAGCAGTAAAGAATACAAGACAAAAAGTGAACTGAAATGTCGCAAAACAAACCAACATGAAATGGAATTAACTGACAGCTCCATTCGTTTTGTGCAGCCTGTGCAATGCAATTAAACCAGTTTTATAGTTCACATCTGTCGGTCTAACTGTTCATGACTTAACTGAATCATTTTTTTGTTAGAAAACACACAATTCGTAAGACTGTGACAGTCTACTGCATTTATGGGTAATCTGACCTCATTGGCACGCAGAAGTTTCTGCATAACCATCTGCCTGGCTTGACTGCCGCTGATCTGCATGTTCTCCTGTTGTGCCAATGTCTGCCCGGCGTCTTCCTCTACAAGCTTCTTCTGTGCATCGGTCAGCTTCAGGCCGCCACTGATCTTACTTGCTGAAATGCACAGACACATAATTTAACAAGAAATATGTTAGATTGTGACCAATCTAATGTACTCCTTGCCCCTGTATTCTTTTAACTGCTTTTTAGTTCCTTTCTTTTCACACTAAAATGACGTCATCGGTCATGTGACCACTCGACTCCCACGGGTCGACTTCCTGTCGGTGGTCCATAGTGACCATGCATCTATCTAGCACCGTTATGGAGATATGGCCGTTTGAAGTTCTTCCAGGAAGGCTCTTCCGGGAACAGGTCGGTCGTTGGTTGGTCCTCAATATTACACTGATCTTATATACTCCTCTTCGCTACGTTAGGAATGTAGCACACAAGGAGTAAAAAACCAGAGTTTTTACAACGGCTCAACAAAAAGGGTTTTGGCCCTTTTGTAGTTCAATTTGGTTGTCTTAAAAAGGCCCACTTTATGAGTTCCAGGGTTTCATTGTTGCCAGTACTAGAACGAACACTGCTAGATACTGTCCACATAATAAATAGCGTACAGTACAGGATATTCCCAATACACAGATGTGGAACCTGACAATCATCCAAACGAATGTGCAGATGAACCAACTCAATAGATTAACAACTGCAATTACTCGTAAACTGCCAATTTTACAGTCATACTGCAACAACTCGACAGTCAAATAATGCACACAATATGTTGTACGTTAACAGTCGACAAGACATAGCAACATGAAATTCAAACTTGGCATAACTGTCACATCAAACTGACGGTCGAGTCTTTGTAGACAACCTTTAGCAAATCATTAAGCAAGCCAAAATAATTTGCCCAATGTAAAAGTCAGACTAACTATCAATGAAAGACGTCACACACACCTGCAGCTGTAGCAGCTTGAAGACTGGATACACCTGTTGATGCCGGAGTTGCTGTGATGCCTCCCGCTGTATTGCAACCATAACAAGTCAGTCATGGCTACTATAGACATTAACTATATTAACTTTATTTGCAACAAATGCAACAAAATGTAGAAGAGAAGAAAAACAAACAGATAAAATTAAGACTGACAAATGACACTAACGATTAACATATTTGGCAACACCAAAAAAAATCAAAACTGCAAAACTAGCACATAGCAGTCAGCACAACGTCTAGATGCACTTCATTACAATTAGAGCTGTCAAGGCGTCAATTTTTTTAACGCATTAACGCAGTGCGTTAATTTTTTTAATGCATTAATTAACGCGTAAATTAATGCACCCAGTCCCGTCGAGATGGAGAGTAGGAGGTAAATTACCCCGGGCCTGAGACGTTTATGGGACTCGCCTGTAGAATATAGAAAGTTCAAAAAATGAAAAAAAAGTTTTAAAAACACATATAATTTTTATTTTATAAACGAAAGCGCCTCCTACTGCCGCCAAGCCATGGCTGTCTGTCCACGGGGCGTCAGTACCCTGACGGCTTCGTCATGTATGATGCTGACCAGCAGGCGGTCTTTGCACGGCCAATGATCGGCGCTCGTCTGTTACCGTCCATACCCAACGGGTTGACAGAGCGACGCCGTGGCCCGGCACCCATACACCAGACGACTGTCCAGCTTCACCCTGATGCGATGGGCTCAATGCAGTCCGCCTGCACGCGCCACACACACCCCAGACTGCCGCCAGAGCTAGCCGCCAAGGTACACAGCGTCGGCACCGGTCCCAACGGTCAGTACGGCTGGGGAGGGATGGCAGAAGGTACGTCGACGTCGAGCCCGCTCTACAGTAACACTGAACTGCCGTACTCGTCGCCTGACGACCAGCATCATTACTTTGTGCTGGATCCAGTTTAGTTACTTGATTTCATTCGATTGTCATATAACCGCAGTTTAATGGAATATCCGAACTTTTGCTGCACAGAATTTAGTAACTGAATGAAATAAATTTACGCATGTGTGTTAATTTTTTTAATGCGCGTTAATTTTTAAAAAATTTTTTAACGCGCATTAATTAATTAACGCGTTAACACGTTAATTAACGCGTCAACTGTGACAGCTCTAATTACAATGTTTAGTTTCCATATTTCTTGTTAAAAAGTAACCACAGAAGTTCGCTGCTGTGAAGAATTCTAAACATAACTGCAAGCATGTACACCGTACAATGTGTCAAATGACTAAAAAAAGTGACAGCATCGCAGAAAATGCAGTGTAGCAACAACAAGCAACAACAGCTAACGTCAGAGTTCTGACAGCAGTATGTTACTGAAACTGACTACATCCGGAGAGAGAAGCAACATTAAACTGTTTGTAATCAATACTTAAGTTGTACTTTTCACCACTTAACAGAAAGCATTTGATATACCGAAGCAGCCACACCACCCATTCACTGGACTGCTTGACTGGCAACTGGTCGCTACACCCTCCAGACTTCTTGATCACTCACAGTATCCTTATTTGTAAATAATTTATAATGTATACTGGTCTACCAGAGCCTAACGTGGCCTGATGAAGTGTTAGCAATATGGCATCAGATCTACCAAGTTATTTTACATGCAACTGTCTACCGGTACGTAACAGTCATGGCCTATTGGGTGATTAAAAATGCAACCTGAATAGCAGCATTACCCGAAAGCTGTGGTGTGACGACACCCGGCTGTGGAATAGCAGACAGTTGCGGAATAACAACACCAGGTAGCGCCGTCACTGCCATCGGCGCTGCAAGTTGTGGGATCGCTACACCGGGCGGAGCAAAACCTGTGGCTGGCACAGCCAAACCTGGAGCCGGAATTGCCAAGCCTGGAGCTGGCAAAGCTGTGGCCGCAGCGGCAGCTGGGTTAATTACACCAGGCAAAGCAAGTCCTGCTGCACCAGGCTGACAACACACACACACAACGTTAATGTCAAATGCGGATGTTTATAGCGCATTCTCATAAAAACCTCCAATGTGCTAGAATGCAAACCAATACCGTGAGAACAAGAACGCCTTCAGTGACTGTCTGCATCTCAAAGTGTCTGCGGAACACTCCGGATGCCAAAGGTCATCAAGCAGCACATTTCAGACAGTTCGACAAAAACCTTTATGCAAAATACAACAATCCTGTTAAGCAGTGTCATCATGGCAGGGTCGGGGCGGCGAGGGTAATTAGCCCCAAAATTTTAGCCTGTCATAAAAGTTTCTTGCAAAACTAAACAGTTGTGACTGAAAATCCTCCATTTTAGGGGAATTTGGGGGCACAGCTGAATTTCTGAGCACCCACGTAAACTCTTGTTTGTAAATATGCAGCTGCCTGTTAAAAACTGCAAGATCCTGCCCCCTACTTTTTAACCCACAATGACACTGCTATTAAGCTTAACATACACAAACATGCTTAATTATAACGGCTATTCTCCAGGTAAAAAAATCAACAACCAAGGTTTCTACATCACTAAAGTCACTCCTTGGGGTAGCTTCAGCCACAAAGGATAAAAACTGTATAACCAAAAAAGACCAGCATTAAGATATTTCTCATATGGTACAACATAATCCCACCAAGTCTTCCTTTAGCAAAGAGCATCTGCTCTGTCTAGTTCCTGGTAACCTCATCTGAGTTAATGGAACATGCTATCCACCTAATATGTGATCAATTAAGCATTAATAGAAACTATGTGAATGTCAGCAGATTGACGCAGTGATAGCATGCAGGCAAATGCTCCAATATGCACACTGCAGAAAATCACTAAACAGAAGGTATAGAATAACTAGAGAGGACTATAATTTTCAATAGCAAACTATTACAAACAGCACAAAAGGATAGAAAAGACAAACAACTAATGGAATAGTTAAGAGTTTCTTAATCTGACCTCACATAAAAAGAATACATCAACAAATATCTGTGTTGGCAGACTGGAAAACATAAATAAAGTTTTCATAGCCGGAATACTTACAATAGCATCCATGGCTGTAATCTTAGCCGTCACAGCAGCAGCAGCAACAGCAGCAGCAGTAGGCATCGGTGCCGGAAAACTGGACACCTGCATTGTGTTAGGCGGAGTGACAGCCTGCAACGCCAACAGTCTGCCTGTGTACAATTCACGCTCGAAATAACGGAAATATCACACACACACACACAATCTCAAACCATCACTTGACACTAGTTATTTAAAGATCACAGTACCAGTAAGAAACTGTTTTTGAAGATTAATGCCTCTCACATCCAAACAATTGTATCAAATTCCTCACAGAAGACGTGCTTCCAATTCGCTTACAACATATCAGCGAGTTCTAAAGGATCAGTAGTGAACAGACCAAACAAACATCTTTAAGTTTCTTTGAATCCAGACCACTGTCATTTTGGCACCAGCAGTTTTCACTTCACTATTTCTAACAGGAGACAACTTACGTAAAATGATGCAAAAGATGAGCCCAATCTTACTCCCTCATACAGAATACATAGAATATTTCAATCTCATATCTTTGACAATACACGACCTAGATCTAGCACTATTCCACATCATACACATTTCAGCATGAGAAAAACCGAGAGAAACTTACCCTTCCCACTCGAAGATACTGGCCACCGAGATTGAACAAGTTCATAGATGCTACAGCATCATTAGCCGCCTGAGCTGTTTCATATTCTATGAATCCGTAACCCCTGCAAAAAATAGAATATCCACTGTTTTACTAACAGTGACGTGCATAGTATACGAATCACTATTATATTAATAACTTACATTATATTTTTACTTTATCATACCGTCAAACACAAAAGTAACAGTAAAACTTGCACAACTGTTTTCCACTGAAATTCTTGCTACAATTTGTAACTCACTGCAAGAAATCCCAAAATACTATGGCTCTCACTCGCACTTACTGCTAAGATGAGAAAAAAAACATCAAACAATAAAACTGAAATTCCTGATTTTGTTTTAATGCCAAATTTTTAATAAAGGATGCCACGCAAACTGAGAAAAACTGTAAGAATAGTGCACACATGTAGATAGGAGCTGTAAAATAACTCACAAAAAGTTGTTTTCACTTGCCTGTGTTTACCAGGCCGTAGCATGTCCGGTGCCAGCTTACAGGAACGTATTTTGCCAAAAGCTTCAAACACACTGCAAGCACAAATCAACATGTTCTCAATTTTCCAACGTCAAAAAAACACAGTATTAACAAAACTATGGCAAAATATCAACTGAAAATGTATTGTAAAAAATATGCATTTAACTCCGTGGAAACTACGGTTATTGCTGACCTAATGAAATCATTGTAGTTCATGTAATGTACGTTGCATGTTATTAAACTGTAACTATATCATCACCACACATTGTAACACCAAACTGCCCCATCATCATCATCATCAGTCACCTATGTAACAGCTATCATTATGTGGCCATCCTAATAAGCAGCTAGTTTGTTGCATTGGTATAGTCGCTACAGCTCTTTTCGGTGTTATGGTAGGTCGAACACATATATACTGAGGTTTTAAATGTATTTTTGATGAAGAAATATAATTTGACAAATTGAATATAATTGAACTTTCTCGAATTGCCTCTATCATTATCTCAAATTACAGGCATTCTGGGACTAGCTTGCGGAAAGCTGATAGAGCCCAGCTCATCCCAGAGCTAGCATAAAACAAGAATAAGTTAGGTCTAAATAAAGAATAATAATTAGAACAATTAGAACTAGATGAGATTAGTCGCTGAATAGTAGAGTAACAGAGAAGTGGAAAAAAAGCTGGCTGAGGAATTGAGAAGATAGAAGAGGAGAAATAAAGAGAAATGTAACATAAATATAATACCATAAATTCCCTCTAAGATCCCCCTAATCAATATAACTTTCTGGATAATGGCATGCTGATAAAAAAGCCCAGCCATGACATCAATGCACGTTTACTGTACCTCTGCAGATCGTTCTCATTGAGATCGGAATGAATGGATGCCACGTAGACTCTGTTGTACGGTCGAGCCTCCTCCATTAGGCGCTCAATGATCGGCTGGATCTGAGGCATGTTGCTAGACCGCCCCATCTGAAACATCAATAGCACTTCACACATTACACACATCACCTTACAACACTTTTTGTGAACAAGCTATGAGATGGCTTAATCATGCCTACTCATAACGCGTACCTTGGAGAACTTTAACAAATTAACGGATTGTGTGTCAATGTGCTGCTGAATAACCCAGGGGCCTGCCAATGCACTTATCCCCCCGCCTGATAGGGTCATGTAGTGGCCATTGTATTACTATGTTGGTCCAACGTAGCACGGCCGTGAGAGCAGTTAGAAAGTACGTGGCTCCCACATAGCTCATCGCAAAAGGATTAATCGAATGCACAAATGCACAAACAGATTGTGTGCACAAAAATTGGAGAAATAAGTACAATCAAACAATTAGACAGAAAGACCTTTGCAATCTGTCCTATATACTAAAGCACATACGATAAAGAAGAACTATGAATCAAATACAGACCTTAATAGTCCGACCTCCAAGCACAACGTTATTCATCTGTTCAAGTGCCAACGATGCAGCCTCAGGCAGATCATATTCAACGAATGCAAACCCCTTGTGCTTGTTGGCAATGGCATCCCACGACAGGCTCACGTTCTTGATGGGACCGAACGGCTGGAATGCCTGCTTCACGGTGTCCTCCCGAACATCAAAGCTTATGCCACCGACGTACACGCTGTTCACGCACCAGCAAAGAAATGCGTGTTAAAACTGAGAATCATGAACCACATGGTAAACAGAATGACCATATAAAAACAATCTGCAAATAAATTTTTTTCAATATATGAGTGGCACATCCAAGTTCTATCTAATGGATGAGTGGACAACTATGGCTATGCCAAATAAGCAGACCTTGACAGCAGGTATGATCAAATTCAATTATTTAACTTTGTAAAATGGGCCAAAATCCAAATCTGATCAAAAAGCAGAATCAATGATCACATTATTCATGTTTACAGAGTTCAAACAATCAGACAGTGAACTGCAGAAAAATACAGTAATTAGCCAAGCCGAACAATCTGACATAAGCCAGAGTGACATGACAGTGTAGATGACGTCTGATACCCAGGACTGAAAAAACTACCAAACGTTAACCAAGCTGTTTAACAACATATTGTAAAAAAGAAAAAAGTGCATGTAACAAAGGCTATAATGCAGTGCTGCAAAGTATAGAGACAAATAAACTTCAGGCATTTTACTTACGTGCCAAGTTTAGTCCAGACTTGTTCTGTTATCTGCATGCTGTGAACATACAACATAGTCATATTAGCCCTTTAGAAAATTCAATTAGATTTTATTGTCAAACTGTTCTAACTTACACAACATAATGCATTAACAGCTTAAATTTTCCTTAGCTGTTGCTCAAACAGCAACAATGAACTTCAGTATGTACAATGTACATGCTCATTTCTCAACACAGAAAAAAAACAAGCTACTAAAATACTCAAAACCATGACCAGTCCTAATAATCACTAATTGGGGAAAGTTGCCTCCTTTTAATTCACATGCCGTCAAAAGATTGCCTACACGCTTCAACATGTCCACATCTCCACTCGACAACAGTCCATCAGGTACAACGGCGGCAAACAACTCTGCACGCCCCAGCCTCACTCTACTTCGTATCGAAGAGAGGTGAGTAGGGCTTAACGTCCTGCCCGACACAGTATAGGTCATTTTGGGGACGGCCTTTCCAGGCAGCATTATACAGACACATAATAATGGAATGAAAAGTTTAACCTTTACAGAAAGTTTAACCTTTATGAAACACAACACACAAAAAAACGAACTAAACCTAAAACTGTAAGAACTGCCAATTATAATTGTGCATATTTAACGTTAATTTCCCTGTTATTCTTCAGACAGTCAATTATCTCAGAATGCTGTCTAATGGAGGGCAGGGAGCTCAAACTGAAGAAAAGATGTTGGGCTACCACGACAACAACAATAACTATTCAGCAGATAACTGTAAAACCAAAAAAGACACATAATTATAACAGTAATATCGAAACTGTTGTCAAACCTTCCCATTACAGTGTACGGCCGCTGAATTACAGACTGCATCTGTGCCATCTGAAACACAATCATGCAAAAAAAAATCAAAACCTGCTTAAACTTCAACACCACTCAATCAATGTGCTAAAAGTCTAAACAGATCTACACATAATGTATCCAATATGCAACATTTAATTTAATGCACACAGAGTCTAATAGCAGCCTTGGGCATTACAGCATGTTACACCAAAAACTATGACTGCAATAATATCAAAAAGCTACATTAAGCACTCATACACAGTTACAGACTAAAAACTCTCCCGATACAACCTTAACAGCAATAACCACTGGAGAGGCAGGTGATGAATAATACGAATTACTTAGTCATTTCATTCATTACAATTACACAGCAGCTAGTGTGGTACTCTTAAACTGCATAGAGTCAATAAATGCAAAGTCTACAAGTTTAAATTGCTATTGGAAAAATACCTGTTGCTGGTGAACAAGAGTTTGTTTGAGCAGTACACTGCGGATGCTCTGCTCCATGGCAAACTTCTTGGCTTTCGCGATGGCTTCCTGCTGGGATGACGTCAACTTGGCTGGCGTGAACAGCTTCAGCTCACGCAATCCGCCCGGACCATTCACGACAGCTCCAATCTGCTGCGCTTGCGGGGATGGTGGTCGTTCCTCCTTGAGCAAGCCGGCCAGTTGCTCAGCCTTGATGGGGTCTACGGGTAGCTCTGACGACTGTGTATTGACACCACTGTCCATCTCCATCTTCATGTAGCTGTCCACCACCGCTGAAAAGCAACAGCACAAGAACAACAGCATGCACTTTAGTGACCGATATTTCTCAACATGCTAATATCAATGCCAGAAAACTGGGATGCGCTGGATTTTGGCACCAGATATTGCAGATATGATCACTTGTGGCAACTCATATTTGGCTCTTGCTAAATTAAGGAGAGATTTCCAGACTTAGACTGTTTTTCAGCTAAATGCAAAGGTACACAGTTTGCTTAGCAAAAGCTGTGATAAGGTTTGACACTGATGGTTTGACAATCTAAATAGTGTTGTTACGGTTATCGAGATCAGCATCGAAACCGTGGTTTTTTACCAATATCGAACCCTATCGAAACCGCGGTTTTAGACTCTCTGTTGATGGTTTCAGGTTTTTGCTAAACGGCGCAGCTCTAATGTCTGGTGCCAGTCTACCGGCTTGTGTAAGCCTACACGATAAACGTTTACAACCCTTGGATATTTTGCGTATTATAAAATTGTGCACGATGGCAAAAACAGATAGAATTGGACCAAGAATACGACATACACTGGGCGAAGCATCTTAGTGGGTGAAGTGTCCTGATACGACTCTTTTAGTCCGTGCAGTTTCATGTCTTGCCGTTACCGCCAGCTCAGGATCTAGACCTATGCCCTTAGGCTATTGTCCGTTTGGCAGTAATACTGAGTACTGAGCAGGCCCCTAGATTTGTAGGAATGTAGGATCTAGACGCAGACGAGAGTATGACTGAGCCAAACAAACAAGGTTGGCACAAATAATTTTATTTGCTGTGATTCAAATTCGCTGCCTATGTGACGACACATCTATTCAGGTGCCTCTACCATGATTCCCTGATGGCTGCCGTCAGCATAACAGTTGAGTGTGGCGCATAGCGGGGGTGCGGTACGACATTCACTGGCATCAACAGACGTCGTAATCAATCAAGCGAGCGCATACGTCAGATGTCACGAGCGTCGTTAGATAAGCACCAATCCGATCCAAATCACGGAATCAAACGTCAGAATTAATGTACAATTAATAGTGAAATACTTCTCCTTACTAGCACACCTAACACGTTCGAGGTTAATATAGTTTAACATAAATTATGACACGTATTTACTTACTTACTTACTTTGGGCCAAATTTATTTGGGTCGATGTTTATCTACGGCTCTCACGAATTTTAGTGCAAAGGTAATAGTGTGTTGTTAGTTTGTTTTGGTGGGGATTAAATTGGTCTTCAGCTGCAACATCTAGAATTCACGGCACTGGCAGAAAATCGAAATCGATCGAAACTGTGTTTTTCCCTAAACCGAACCAAAACCAACCGACTTTGGCCAGCGGGAAACCGTAACAACACTAAATCTAAATCACATTAAACTGAAATAACACAATCAAATTACGGTTGAAGAATGTTAATTTATAGTTCCATACTGGTGTACATTTATTATTGTTATACCTCAGCACAAAATACCTGCAAGCAATTGCGACATGTCGCGTAATGTTAACAAATACAAACTGTTGACCACCGGGCAACAGTTCACCTCAATGTTGCCCACAAAAGCAAGCAACATTGAGGTGTTGAAATGACTTTTGTATAAATGATTTTTGTTTAAATTTTTTGTTATCATTTTGAGGTATAATAAAACAGTGACTGGCATCGTCAATCATCATTAAAAAATTTCTGCCCTCGATTCGTAAAATGTCTACCTTGATCAATAACGAGGCAACATTTTTGGGTTGGTGGTGTGGCTTAGTGGTAACACGTTTGATTCGATTAACAAAGTTACTCTACTCTGGGCTGAGTTAGTACTGCGATGCATGACTGCGTAGCTCCATAGCTCTGAAATGGGCTTTCATTAAGAGCTATAACACCATCACCACCTAACATTTTTCGAATCTCTGGCAAAAAATTGTTTTAATAATGACCTCGATGCCAGTCATTATTTGTATACTTTATGTCAATGCTGTGTCTGCTAACACAGCTGCAGAAAACCAATAATTGTTGTATTTTCCCACATCCAGCTCCAGCCATAAGTCTCACCAGATTTAAAGATCATGCAAATCAGCCACAAAAAAATGTAACCAGCTAGCAAACAGAGACAAAACTTACATTTTTCACTTGAAAAACTACAAAAAAATCAGCTAGTAAGCCAAATATAGGAAAATACAACTACATAATGATACTATAAACATGAATTCAGACAACTGATTGAATCTGGGCACACTGGCACATGACAGTCAGCACTTACCGGAATGTACTCGCTCGAATCTTGCTGCATGCATACGTTCGTACACATACGAGTAAATATACCCAGAATCTTCTCCGCAATGCCACTTTGATTAGTCCGCCTATAGTCATCCTCAGGAGACAGGGATAGATCAACTACCCCCAAGGTATCAAAGCAACCTACAATGGCTGTGAGATGACAGATTCATCGGATTCAATGACAGACTGGGAACACGACCTTTACCGATTGCGTAGTCGGCAAGCATCAGCTGTTGTCAGGCCACGAGTTTACATCATTTAGCCAGCTCATAAACCCAGCAAAACCCCAGCGCTGGCCATTTGCGCTTTCTCTCGCTAGAGCGCTGTCTGGCGGAGACTGACCGACCGAGACTAACAATCACAGAAACAAAAGACAGAGAAACAGAGCATGTTATTAGTGATGCCGGAGAATGTTCATGGAAGGTTTCTTCGCTGTGCAACAGCCAACTGCTTGTACACCTCCAAAACACATCGCAAACCAGACCCATTTCAGCATCATATATTTCCGACAATGTCAGAATTCCATCAATTCCAAAAATACTGATATCACTGGACTGTATGTCACATATATGCCATTTACAATCATTTCTGAGGGTAAATGTAGCACTAAAATACTGAAAGCAAAAAAGTTTTAGCCTCAACTTCTCTTCTTACAATCACAGCAGTCTACAAATTTGTACGTGATTAGCAACTACTGGTACCAGCACACCATACTGTACAACCAGAATAATGAATACAGCTAGATGGCCAATTACTGCAGCTCTACAAGCAAATATTATTATATATTCTATTACATTATTTAAGGTAATACACTGAAAATACCTGGTATATTCTCAGCTCCCAGCATTTCCCCTACCAGAACCTGGTACAAAACATGCATTTATATAACGTCCAGTGCAGCAACAGAGTATATTATGTTGGATTTATAACACAAGCCATACACATTATATAACAAATAAGGATGTGAAATTTAGCTGCACAGAACTGCCATTGTTAAAACTAGAAACTGTAGTGACAGCTGATAAGCCATGCCCTTTAATATTAACTCTACGTGTTTTAAAGACATGCTTAATCAACAAAGCAAGTTTTCCCAGATAAAAAGCTACCTGATCTGGAGCCATTCGGACGCCGTTTTCTGACCAAGTCACGGCACTGGGATCGTCCGCCATTTTGAAACGAACAGCAAAATCGAATCTGAAAAATCTCGAAAACACGGACGCAAACAAACTTTACAACAGTACGTCACAGACAAATACAAATACGCGTAATTTATGCTTATTCAACTTTAGATGAAATAATATTAGGCAGTATAAAACTCGATAAACGAGTAAACGACAAACACAACAAAAACACACAACCGACGTCACAGACTCTATGTCCATATCATAGATTAGTGTGTGATGAAGAAAAGCTGTGCCAACTGAGTAATCGAAAGTAACTAATGAATACTTGATTGACTTTATAGTTTATACTTTCACTCGATCTTCACTTCATGCCATTAATCATGCTTCATGCCATCCGGCTGCGGCAAACATGACAAATGGTGGTCTGTATGATGCTTTCTAAATTACTTAAAAATTTGCTATTACGACATGAAAACAGTTTTGCACGTATTTCAAAGATACAGCTTTTTCTTAGTTCATATACAATTGACATGTATATTAATTTTTTTCCACAGCTTTTTCTTTTAGTATGTTCATTGCAACTAGTGATTCACTCACTCAGTGAGGTCAAGTAGTTTTTGAGGTCAAATTTTGCTAAGACTAAAGTCCTGACTTTAGACTTATCTACGACTACTTTTTTCTCGAATTTCATTTGTGGTCGTCCATCTTCTTAACGCAACGGTCGCATAACTGCAATAATACGATAGTTATATTAACATTATAGAAGTTTTCCAGGCCTATATTAATTAGATGATGTGAGCAATATTAGTTTGCTTGCAGGGGCGTCATTTAGGGGAGGCTTGGGGGGTCTGCGGACTCCCCCCAAGGATTTATGATTTCAGTTTTTTCTCTGAAAATTGTACCTTTGATTAAACGTGAAACAGCTAAAATGTCAAATTTGTGTTCTTTTTGCTGTGTTACAGTAGTTTTCTGATAAGACATAGG
>Ga0209367_1000891_pt1 | contig 33931 bp, 19 predicted proteins | sample WorMetLIZISLAND2_FD_187412 | JGI IMG/M metagenome (GOLD analysis project Ga0209367, IMG submission 187412) | Marine gutless worms symbiont microbial communities from Max Planck institute for Marine Microbiology, Germany - Olavius geniculatus... ... | reverse complement strand
AATGAAACTTGACGGTGATTCGTGACAAGCTTAGGACTGCCAGCAAACTAAATGGTTAAGAAAATGTCATAAAGCATCATGTGAGGGCATTTAGCTGGGTAGAGATGCTGGTTTATAGCAGAGAATTTTCTTAAAATATGCAGAACTTTTTGAGGCAAAATATGCGGGAAAATATGCGGAATTTGGCGAAATATGCAGCGCATATATGCGATATATGCTTCATATGCTGCATATATGCGGCATATTTTTCCGCATTTTTCTAGCACATGAAATATGCGGCATTGACGCGTGCAGCGGTGCACTATATTTCGCCATAATATCTTTTGCATACATTTTGTAGGCTTATAAAAACGGTTTTAAGGAGCTAGTGAAGCAACAGACGTCACTCAAAAACACATTTTATTAACCAAACTGGTCTGTAAAAGATTGGCTTAATTCATAAAAACACGGCTAGAATAATCAATACTTAGTTACTGGTAGTAGTCTGTAAGTTAACAGACTAGACTCAATTATTGTCATTTAAATTTCAAAGTTCACTTATTTTTATTATCTCTGAATTGCATTGTCTGAGCTCTGTCTATGTTGGTGCATTGAATTTTGTTACGTCATTCATTATGCATCTATGCAATCTATCACTTAATCAAACAACGTGGCCAAACGTCGGACAAAATGCTGAAAAATGCGATCGCATATGCGGAAATTTGCGCTATATATGCGAATTTTAGCATACGCGGCGTATTTTCCTCATATGCGATTTTGAAAATGCCATTATATGCGGAAAAATATGCGATTTGCACTTTTTGCCAAAACATGCGATCGCATATTCGCATATAACCAACATCCCTAGCTGGGCTGACAGCAACTGTTTTTAAGGCTAAATATATGCAGGAAAAACAAGTGGTGATGGCAGATTGCTTATTATTTGTATTCGGCCTGTTTTGGCACAACTATTCGGCCGAATACAAATACACTATTCGGCCTATTATTCGAACCGAATAGAATACGAATAGAATATCTGGGACAGCACTACTTCTTGATCTGAAAATGTTCTACTAAGACAAAAAACTAGATAGCAGCCAAAAATTTAAGTGGGGGTCGCAGCTGTCCCCCTGACCTCCTCCCCCTGTCACAACCCTACTGATAATCTAGCGAATAAAGTCTCATACTGGAGAGGTTTTCAAATCCGATGTTGACCGGGGGTCCGGGTGCAGGTGCGTTGGTTTGCGGTACGGGTGCCACAGCAGGTGAGTATGGGTTATAAGCTGGCACTGCAGATGCAGATGTTGATGAGGCATGAGTCTGATCTGCCGGCTTTGCGGGTAGCTGAAACACACGACAAACAGCATACCAGAGTTCATACCGACATTAAAAGACCGTTCTTCACGACTTGCAAAGACAAAATTTCAAGTGAGTGAGTCAGTAGGGTTTAACGTCTCACTTGACACAGCATAGGTCATTTCGGGGACGGCCTTTTCAGGCAGAATGCACACAAACACAGAGTAATGAAATGGCGAGTTTAACCTTTACAGAAACACATAACACAAAAAACGAGCTAAAACGAACATAATGTAAGAACTCCATTATACGCGTGCATATGTAATTAACCATAATGGTAATTCTGCTAATCTTCCCTGTTATCATGCAAACAGTCCTAAATTTCAGAATGCTGTCTGTGTCTATTAGAGAACAGGGGTGTATTTTTGAGGTTTCCCAAAACTGGAAAAACACGTCAAAAACTTTCAAGGATATGCTTCGAAGGTGGTGTTCTTGGACAAGAGACAGAAAGTCCCCTCGCCACCAGCTAGAGGGTACGAGAATGCTTTAAGCTCCCACAGCGAGGTCCAAAACAAAACGCCAGCCTCAAACTCTTTTCTGGTCATGAAAAAGCCGTTAAAAAATGTTAGTTTTACTGCAAAAATTTCCACGCAATGCAATACGACGAATTTCTTCTCCAGTGGGTAATACTCAAACCAGAAAGTATAACTTCCAAGACGACTCTGGTAAAATTCCAGGACTTTCGAAGGACCTATGCCTTTTTCGAGAACTTTTCAGGCCGAGAAATCTGAACATTCTAATTTAGGACTTTGCAAAACTTTACACAGTCCGTATACACACTGCCATAAAAAAATAACAGATATCGGTAGCCCAGTGCCAACATAATTTGCAGCCATCCACGCACCTACATATATATTGCACTTCAAAATCCTAACTCTAACCAATCCATTCGCCATAACCTTTGACATTTTCAGCTGAAAACTGGCATACCAGTTGCTCCTGTCCTGCAGCAATACCAGCCATACTGATTTTGGCTTTCCCACACTTTTCAGAAGAAAGTGAAGAATCAATCCCGGTATTGCAGTGACTAATCACAAGCAAGGATTATGCAAACATAAAGAGAAAAGTTAAAGATAGGAGCAGCTGGCAGAAGAGATTATCGTAAACCTGACATGCGACAGAAGACCGAAAAACAGATTGCTATACATTACATGCATATGTATTTATGTACCCCATCAAGTGATTTCTCACTTCATAAGCTGATATTTTACTTACTTATTTACTACCAGCAATAACTTTGACCAGTCACGTCACTATAACATGAGGATATGGATTAATGAATGAAGCAACAGATAAAATATATTAGCACATAAATATTATCAGAGACATGATCAAAAATGGCCAGCCTCCTTACCGTGCTGATGATAGCACCCATCCATTCGCTGCAACACAAATAACAAGAAATTTGAGCTAATGCTCACGAGACACAAAAAACCTATGGCAGTTCCGGTTCAGTAGTTTAGCTGAAAATTGGGGTTCATGCTAAGTTAATATACAAACACCAAATTCTCCATCTGGATTGCATAATGATAGTTCCGCGGCACCACCTTGTGAATGATATAGACTTGCGTTGCAGCCTAAAATCGCCAAAAAAATCCATAAAACCCCCTATTTTGGCGTTCAAGGTCATTCAAAGTCATTGAATTCGGCGCCAATCGAGAGCCAGTGTACGACTTCCTATTAGTGATTAATAGTAATCTAGGCCCTATCTTACACTGTTACTGAAATGCAGCGACTTACTAGCCAAAAAATCGCAAATTTTGCCCCCTCCCCTCTCATTTGGTGCCCTTGTTCGGGGTCTACCTTCGAATTTATGGAAAAGCTTTAAGGTTCCTGAAACTAGTGTCTTACGGACAGCTGACAGTGAAGATTTGGCGATCCTATCTTGCACAGTTGCTGACTGATCCACCCGTGTGACAGACAGACAGACAGACAGACAGAATTGCGATGGCTAAGATGGGGTGAAAGCAGTAGCTGCTTTCGTGTGTAAAAAGTACACAGCTGTGGACTAAATATGAAATAAACTGTTAAAGTAAGTTTTAATCTTTGCACCATTATCATAAAGCAAACTGTGCAGCTCAAAAATGATAAATAAATTTCCTGAAAAAAAACTGAAAAGCAAGTTGTCTAAATAAATTATCTAAAAAAATCCAGCAAACTGACACAAAGAGAGGCTGCAGTCAACCGTGGACTGTTTGAACAACTGAAAAATATTACGAAATAATTGGTGAAATAATCTGCAGCCAAGATGATCAAGCACCCACAAATAACCCGGTAAAATTACACATGCAACTTGCATTTCTTGTTGACTGAAAACATTTTATAAAACAAAAACATAAATGATATGTTTCACTCGAAAATTATTACTAACCACTCTTCTTGGTTTAGTATCAGCTCATTTCACAATGATCATTTTATTGCATATTTATATTAAAATATTGCATATTTTTCGCCAGTGAAAGCGAGAGTGGTGTATGAATACGTTTCTTTTAATTATACTTGCAATTTAATTACTTTTCTGTATAAAGTAAATTTGTCATTCTGCATATAGGTATTTACTAACGAAAGAATCAACATACTTGAAATCTTGATTGCTGCTGGTGAGGAAAAAGTGTATTTTGCTTTTCTTGTTCGGTTCCTGTGGAAACGCTATCATAAACTCGATGCTGGAACTGGAGGGTACCTGGGGACTGTATGGAATGGCCCGGCAGTACGAGCCCACCGTTAAATAGTCACATACCACCTACAGACAGAATGAGATATTATCCCTATATACCACCAACATATAACACATATTAACCCATTAACCCTCAGTGAGTTTGCCAGCACATAGAGGCTGCAAGGAACAGCTCAGCAGTATGAGCGAACTGTTGATTGTCACAGACCACCTACAGACAAAAAAAATATTAACTAAAGAAGATACAGATTAATCATCAAGACGGTTAATAAATAATAACATTTCAAGCAGTAGCCAACAATTTAAACTATAAAAGTCATATCTTCAACTTAACTAAATATTACATAAACTAGAAAGAAAAGTATCTGGAAACTGATAATTGCCATCTCCAAAAAGTTAAACATTTTAATCAGTCTAGAAAACTGAATAAAAAGAATGGTTATGTAACGATTGTGTATCAGTGCATTTGGAACAAATTTATCTGAATATTCTTATAAAGCTGCTAAATAAAAAATGTACACTTCATTAGATAATCACCCCTATTAGTTCAGACTGAAAATACTGGATAACTAATCATTAATTTTTGACAAAAAAACTATTACAATGTTTTAATCATTACCACCTGTAACATAAACCCTGTATAAAACTACCGACACATTATAAATTAATTTTTAACACCACAATATTTGCTAAATACTACAACAGATACTTGAGGAGTACAGTCAAAGATAACAACTAAGACAAGACATGTCACTCAGGCAAACTATACTCTCTGCAACCTGTACCAACAGTATAGAAAACCCTGTGCTGTAGCATTGGCTAGACATTTATGATGTATATATTTGTAATTGCATACATATATGACTCTTAGTGCAGCAAAAACGTTTGCTTCAAATACAAAACAACACTAATCATTGTAATATCCATATCAACTCAGCCTCCTACCCTCAGCAGACAACCATTTACAACTAGTGGTACACAAAGAGACAGCCAAATCATATCATACCCTCAGTGAGACGGTGCCTTTAGTGTTTCGATCGTTCTTTTTCTTATACCAGACGAATGTTCCATCTTTGTACAACTCCACAAATACTTTCTGCCACGACTCACCGATCAGACCCTCTACAAGTCAGGACAATTATCAATTATCATCAGTATAACTAAAGACAAGAGTGTATGGCACTTGTTAAAAAGAGAATGCCGTAACATCAAAGTTAATAGCAGATTTCTATAGCACAACAGAACTTAAGATAAGAAACAGAAAAAATCTTTTAAAGTGTCGTAAAGCATTGTCATATAAAATGACAAAGCAAAACTACAGACATCTATCACTATGAGGCATCTAATCCAAGACTGATGTACAACTGAGTACATATCAGTAGAGTAATTAACGTAACAAGCAGCTAAGTGAATGACAACGTACTTGCAAACTTCTCGAGATAACCTTGTTTCACTCGTTCACCAGACATCTCTACAAACAAACAACTCAGTTTCATAACAGAAACTATTCTCAATAAATACAATATTGCACAACCACCATTAAACCCTATGCGAATCTGCATATTGTACTTCATTCTGATTCCAGTAAAATTTTCTTTATAACTTACTGAAGCAACTCTGCAAGTCAAAATTACCACACCTCAGGACAAATGCATTTACAAGCTCTAAACTGAAACACAATAATGCTGATTTTAAAATGACGACAGTAGGCTCACATAGTAAAAACTAATAAATTGACTGTAGAACAGCAAAACAAATGAGAAAATCTGAAGTACAAATAATCTATTCTTAACTTCTACACAGTTACAGATCATCAAATCAAGACTGCTTACAGGTGAGATGACCAGAACTTGTTGCACGTGCGATCTAATAGCTTCTATAACAGGATCGGAGTTAAGCAGCCCGAATTGCAAGACAATCCCCCCTTTACATTAGCAACACACGCACACACAGACACTCACACAAATTTCATTCATTTCAGCTAATAAGGGTAGTTAGAAGTAAAATTAACATCGGTACACCTGATTATATGCACATCACAATCGAAGAAGTACTACCGGAATGAGCGAGAAGCAGTGAATGCGAAATAAGTGACAGCATAGTCATAATGAGATGATCGGGGATGTATAGCAAGAGCTACTTCACTAGAACAGTAATCGTTGATTATATTGTAGTCGAATAGCAAAATACCAAACACAGAGTGTCTATTTAGGATTATTCCAATATATTTTACACCAATAAAACGTAACAAACCTTTTTTACAAGATGTAAACAAATACACTAACGACAACACGTAAACAAACGGATAAACACTGACATGGAAAATAAGTAAGCCGGTAGCTGTAACGTGACAAAGAGTCATGGGGACGTAGGTGTGCAGCTGATTCATTTCATGCATTGCTACCGTTACAACCGTAGTACGTTATCCATTCTATTTTAATTCGATGTAGTTAATAATATTTCCAAAATATAATTCAGCACTGAATCAAACTAGAAAATGATTTCATGTTGCCCTGTACTGACACAGTATGCGGCCGTCCGCGCAAGTCTAACAATCAAATTGAGTGTCTCTGGCTCTTGTCCGTGCGAACTAAGCTTAGGCCTTTAACTCAAAAATGCGAAAAAATCACATCTCGTGAGTCTCGACTGCATGGTGTTTGCTTAATCCGGAAATTCGTGTCAAAATGAGTGTAAGTAACTACCAGTAGTGATTTGTAGCAGGAATCAGCTACTCGGATGTCGATTCAAAAATAATCATTGCCCGGTTCCCGTGATATGGCCCCTATAGCTACACACCCATTACCATGAAGGCTCTGAAAAGTTTAGACCGGAATGAAATTCTCTACCATGACTCACGTCCACTGGCCAAAGCTTCTATGCCCCAAATCTAGGATTGAGATCAGGCTCCAGTTCCCCTCCCACCTTTTCCTTCTCCTCACCCTTTTCCCGCCCCATTTTCTTGCCATTCCTCGTCCCTATCCTGTATCTCCCTTTTCTTCACTACCATTCTGTTTCTCTCCCATCCCCCTTTTCTTCTCCCCTTCGCATTCCATCTTCCACCTTGCCCTTCACGGAGGGCTCATGCACACACTTCCTAGTCCAGCTAAGTTATGTGTGGGAGCGCTGTGACCTCCCCGAGTGCGTCCAGCACAGAACCCGGCTGCCAAACGGTTTATGGTACATTTTGAGCTAACAAGCTATAGTGACAGCAGTTTTGCATACAAATGTAACAAAACTCCCCCCCCCTCATTTTTCACTGAGTGCAAGCTACGCCAAACAGGGTATGATTATAGGAACACATGGCGTCTCCTAGCATACTTTGTGCCTGCTGCCATTGCATTGGACTAACGTTTTGCTAAAATATCCCAGTATCACATAGCAGTGGCACTAGTGACATCTTTGTGACCAATTTTCTCCACAGTCTTTTAGTGAAAAAATGTTGAAAGCTAAACACAGTTTGGCAAATTTATGATAAATAATGCAAGGTATTGTTTTTATGGGACACCATGTATAAAAATTTCGAATGACTGACTGACCGACTGATTACAAATTATGCCATTCAGCTTTGCATTTAGAAAAAAACGATAGCCTACAAAGCAATTAGAATGTTAAAACGATCAACTCTTAACAATGCTGTTTGAAAAACACAGACATAAAACAGTTTTATTCAATCACATCAATATCATGATTATAACAAGAACAGCAACTATAAAGACATCAAAATAAACAAAAGTCCATGGCATAGTTATGTAGTATAAACAGCAGAAAACAGACATAAACGGAAACAAAGTCAATGCAAACGTTAGTGGCAGCTGATCCAGATACAAACAAACAAATAAACAAACAAACTGTGATAAATGCTAAACTGATAAACAACACATAAGGCAGTATACACAAGATAATCATGATATACACCATGTCCCAAAATTAGCGGCCCCACAGCAGATAAGTCGGTGTAAAATTGTTAATAGCTGATAGATATTTATAAAATTTGAAAGAGTCATGGAGACAATCATTCTGAACTGGCATTTAAAGTTTGAGCTCAAAGTGGCCACTTGTGGCCTCAATGCAAGGTCTTAGTCTAAGGCGGGTATGCTGCTGCTTGATCCCTTTGTCAGTGACAATGTATTGAACATAACCCTAATGTAAACAAACTCTGACGTTATAATGACGTTACACTGAGCACACATGGTAAGGTGCGTACGTCATAATGGGTGTGACAAAGTAACGTTAAGAATTTAAGACAGTGCAGTGCACGATATGTCGTGTTTAAAGCAGAGGAGCTGCTAATTAACTCCACCAAGAAGGTAATGTTTTTGCCAGACTTTGTTTGTCTGTCTGTCTGTCTGTGTGTTAGCAAGATAACTCAAAAACTTATGAACGATCTTTCTGAAATTTTGACGGTATGTCAGGAATGACACAAACTACCAGTGATTCAATTTTGGGAGTGATCCGGAAGGAATCCTGGATTCTGGATCACTTTGAAATTTTCGTTACCATTGCTTTCAATGGGGCACAAGGGAAACCACTGCAAAACCAAAGATGGTGCTGCCACCTAGCGAACAACATTGCCTTGGCGGAGGTGTGTGGGCTCTGACTGCTTTCTAGTTTTAGGACATGGTGTATATAACATATAACACTTTGACGTAATTAAGAGAATCGATGACAGCATGATATACGTATAGCATACATCAGCAGAAGCTACGAAACTTGCCACACCTGCTGCAAGATAACTGCCGCAACTACAGGGTGTCCCGAAGAAAATGCAGTAGAATAACAAAAAATAGGGTTAAGTTTTGTTGCAGAGAGTTCTTGTTGTAGAGAGCCTGAGATTCTGTCATGATGGGGGGTGTTACATTGGTATCACGGTTGAAACAGCTGGGTCAAGTGTTTAAGTCAGAGATGTCAATGCAACAACAAGTTGCAATGTGTTGCAAGAAAGACTGCCCTAAAAGCATTTCGTGCAACTCCATCAAGACTTTCCAGTTTTATCACGTAACATGAGACATTCCAGTTTTTTTTCCGGACACCACGTATACTGTACAGTTCTAAAACTGAAAGCCAAAGGAAGAACATATTTCTGGCAGTATGCAGCCTAACAGTTACACAAATCAAAAACTAAACTTGCAGCAAATGAAACTACAGAAGCAACAAAGATAATGAAAATGATATTAAACACATAAAAACATACATACACTTAACTAAACACAAAAGAACTACATCCAACATACATATACACTACATCAACTATATCAATGACCATTAGACGTATACACGTACACACAAAAAATATAAAACTCTGCCGTTAGAAAAGAAAACAATACAAAGCAATTAAAACTTTAAAGTGACCGACGCTAAAAAAATACAGTTGAGAAAGGGTGTTTAAATCGTGACAAATTCTACACTGGCGGCCGAATGAACTGTCAACAGAGCTTTCAATATATTCATGCAAACGCATTTCTCAACACAATCCACAGGCCTACGAATCAACTTCTTTCACCCGTTCATTGCCCGATACCGTTTTGGTGCAGCATGTATAACTGCATGAGATTTCGAGTGGCTGATATAAAACGGTGTCCAAAACAACCTGCATTGTAAACAAATGTCCAGCATCATTGGTAGAATTACTCTTAACCCAATATGTAAACAATAGAGCAAACATTAATGCTTGAGTAATGTGAGAAAAATGCAAAAATATAACAGTATATTGTAAGTAAAATATGTGTTACACATGTGAAACATACCAATTATATAACCACATATACTGTACAGATGGCACGGTTGCTAGCCCATAGGGCTGTACTGTCAGTAAGTTGCAGAACTAAATAAAATAAAAATGATAGGCTAAGTTCACTCAGTTAAATGTCAGACAATCAGATAGGCTTATATTATGATTACGCCAACAATATATGATGCACATATTCCAACAGAATAACAACTACTTGCCAATATTTCTAGAATAGATAATGTCACAAACTGAAACAACTAAGTAAGCACTGTGCCTTTACTGAATATCAAGTCAAATGCGCACAAAGAACGTAAAAATCATAAATGCAATAGAGAGTAAAAAACAATCAAACGAAAAAGTATGTAATATTGTTAAAGCACTGTAAAGAATTACGCCTGTTAATAAAAAAAACTGGTATGGTGAAAATGCTACATGCAGCAGAAGACAATTGCACTAGCTGCAACTGCTAAGAGAAGACAGTAACGTATTGCTTGGACAGGAGTGCTCAGTGCTTAAAATGTGATTACAAAACAGAACTAGAAGGTGCTCGCAAAAGTGCATATCTCCACCAAGTGAAGTAATTCAAACATAACAACCACTACTACTACTACTACTACTACTACTATATTGTGACCATGCATCTATCTGCCACCATTATGGAGATATAGCGCATCAAATACATGGACACAGACACAAGGACACACACACACACACACACAGAGACACATGGAATGACAGACACATACAACGATGGACAGAATGATCGATCTTATAATCTCCTCCAATGTTCACTATGTGGCGGAGATAATCAACACAGATACATAACACTAAAATGAAAAAAACATCCTTAGTACATTATTGCCTAATGCTGGTGCATCTACTTGGAATACTCTTCCTGACATTCTGAAATGCAGCAAACACTCTTTACCTACAATCAAATGCCATCTGAAACACTTTTTATATCCGCCAAGTAAGAACGTAGTGAACATTGAAAAAGATTATGAGGTTGATTGTTCTGTTCGTCGTTGTGTCTGTCATTCCGTGTGCGTGTCTGTCTACACGATGACTAATAAATAGCAATGACGTCATTGCACCAACACCAGCTATTACATTAACCTCCCTGCCCTGCAGCGAAGTGGCTCTTCCTTCTGCCTCCCCTTTCCTTGTGTTTACATCATTTCACTTGGTGGAGATATGCACTGTCACGAGCGACTTCTAGTTCTTTAAAGTTTACTGGCACATTGAGCACAACCTACCTTTTTTCAGTTAACACACTACACAAAGTACTACAAATAAAAATGCAATCAAATATTCATTAATAAGTGTAAAAAAACTTGTCAGTAATACAGCAGAATGGGTGGAATAGTAAATGGGTAGGTTCGTGCAAGTTTGATGCTAAGGCACAGATTCGTTCATCATCTTCATGAAAGACACATGGCATGCACTAACATGTTGAACTCTACACCTTGTCTGGAAAAAAACATCCCCAACATTTTTGACTGTAACTTGAAGAAAAATTATCCCATTTTAATAATTTTTGACACAAATATTTTGGACAAAACTAACCATCGAATGACTGTTTAATTTTCCACTGCACCCATTGTCTGCTTCTGCACTACCTGCGGAAACAAAACCAACGAAACATTTCATTTTTATCCTATATCACCTGTTCGGTTTTCCCAGGTAATGCAGAAACAGACATTCGGTGAGGTGGGAACTACAGGCAAGTAGTATCAGAAAAGTTTGCACTAAAAATTATTAAAATCTGTCAATCCTTCTTCAAGTCACAATTGATAATGTTGGGGATGCTTTTTAATGTATTTCTGTTCATTTCAACTCATATTTCTTTGGTTTTGTTTTCCCCAGGAAGTGCAGAAGCAGACAGTGGGTGAGGTGGAAAATTGATTGGTCATTTAATGGCCAGTTGCCCCAAAAACATTCGATACCAAAAAATTATTAAAATTGGATATCCCCTTTTCAAAAGACAATCAATAACGTTTGAAATGTTCTTCCCCGACACAGCGTATAGGCACAATCGCTGAGAGCTAACGATAAACGACCATTTAAAAACATTTCACTGCAAACATGAAAATTAAACAGAATCCATGAATTTGCTGCCAGCAATTACAGACCTTACAGCCATACAAACACACAAAAACATACAGCAACAATAATAACAACATTATTTCATTATTATTTATATTACTGTTAATGCTGATAAAATATTAACACTAGCAACTACAACAACAACAACAGAACAACAAGAACACTTTAAGAAGGTTAAGCGTGTTGACTTTCGAGCTAATACCAGAATTATAAATACTTAATTAAACAAATGGAAGCATTTCAACAATTATTAAAAAATAAAACATATAATACTTAACAACCAACAGCTGTAGAACATGAGCGCTTAACAACTGAAACAATTTCTAGAAAAAATGACCACATTTCTTACTGTTCTTGGAGAAGATACATTTCCACTCAGCAGAGAGCGACACACGAGGGACAAACACACAACGAACAGAGAAATAGACCGCAAACTGTAGCAAAACAACTTTCACATTAACATGCACAAACGAAGACAAGCATGGAACGAACAGTGGCAAAAAGAACAAAAAACTGTGCTGACACATTTTTATCCGGTGTCTTTCCATTTCACCTTCCACATTTTTCACCACTGCATTTCCGGCTGAGCTCAGGATTACAAAGTGCAATGTCACTCTGCCCAAAACAAATCATCCGAGTAACAAATAATTAACGAATATCGAACTAATCCCGACATGATTGAAGGGCAGGACACACTGGCCGTACATACAGCCAGTACCGAAAACCATTGTCGTGCAATGTTTTTCTTTACTGTCCAGACCGTACATAGATATAGTGCAAACAGATAACCATCCGTATGTCGGCCCGTACAGGAGTTCCAAATAATTTACTAATTATTATAACATAAACATCACAATCTACGTCACAGAATTATATTCTTTTTGCTAGAGTATCCTATGCAGTCCTTTGGACCAAAAGCGATCAAGTTCAAGGTTGATCGATTTGTAAAAAAATTTGCATGAGCAACGTGTCAAAAACAGCAACTGTATGTACGGCTAGTGCATACAGGGCTTAAATGTAAATAAAACTCAATATTTCGTACAGCCCTAGCACAACCTGATCAATGACGAAAAGTCATTCATTATACAAACACATATGCACAAAAAGCCTAAGAAATCCAGCGGCAATGAGACACTCTTAATAAATCCAGTGGAAGCTATTGAGTGACAGGTAGGCGTGGCAGTAGTTGCATTCAGTTACAGATGACTGTCAGAGGCTGCAGGAGATCAGCCGAGAATTGACTAATGGACAACACCTAAACCACAAACAACAACAGTTGCATTTAATAAGTTGACAAATTCATTCAGAATACAACCTTTATATTCATTGTTATTGTTGACGTTTTGGCAAGTGCTGCTGCCTTCGTCAGAACGACTGTCCACCAGTGGCGAAGAATAAGTAATCATAGATGTGTGGAGGTTGGTAGAACCCCTCTTTGAACCACGTCATAGACTGGGACTGCGCCAAGGTGATCAACAGAGAAAGCAATAGAATGGACCAGTGGATCAGGGAAGCGATACACATTAAAAAAAGAGCAAGACAGTCGTTCCGACAAAGGCAGCAGCGATTGCCGAATTCTGATGAATTTGTAAGTTTACTAAGTCTATTCAAAAACAACAGTTGCAACTTAAAGGATAGCGTGATGTTCAACTTATAATCAAAAGCTCAGGAATTCGACCCTCAAAAAATTCACTATGAAACGCAGTGAAATCATTTCTGTCAATCGTTCGGGAGGGGGTGGGTCTCAGTCTACGTAACCTGTTGCTCTTCCACCAGTAACACTGTTTCAAAGGTACAATTTACAGGAAAAAATTAAAATCAAAAATCCTTGGGGAAATCCGTAAACCCCCCTGAATGATGCCCCCGATGAAATGTATCGGAATTCACAGCATTCTCAAAGCACAAAATTCGAGGGCATTTCAAGGAATATAAGGACCTAAATTTGCAGTTTTTAAGCAGCAATATCATTGACAAAAAAGCCACACCTGCAGAAAGATATGCAAAATATAGCAAGCAAAGATGTTTAAAACAAATGTGGACACTACGAACATGCAGCATTCACACTCGATCGACCGCCAAGCGCACTAGAGATTTCTTCGAAATGATAGTGCGCTATATAAATGTTCACTTATTATTATTATTACTGGCAAAATGCAGAAAAGAAACAATCGTTTGCTTCAAAATTGTAACTAAATGCAGAATTTCCAAATACTGAAAATTTAACTTTAAGGACTTTTCAAGAACTTTCAAATACTTTCTAGCACGTTGTCAGTTTCTACGGTAACACGTACCATTTAGTCACAGTATGTGCATGACAGACAACAGTCAGACAAAAGCCTGTGACACAGACTTAGCCTTAATGGTCAGCCAAAAAGCAGTTGATTTATGTGATCATCGATTAGTTACTGGAACAGCATGCCACTAAGCTGCGTGTGAGCATGTGAAAGAAATACCTTGGTATCTGCATTGAAATCGAAGACGGCTTGTTGACCATTGACAGTAACTTTGCTGGGTCCGCCATTTGTCACTCCAAACACCATGATAGTCTCCAGCTTCATAGCAGCCTCTGAGTAGCCCGACTTCACCACCGTCGACGTTATCTTACCCTACACGTTGTCATGACAACCAATACAATACCGGCCATCCATAAAAAACGTCCGCACTGACGGGGGGGAGGGTTAAGCCAAATGCGAACAAAAGTGGACAAGGGGAGCGGGGGTTTTCAGTAAAAGTGGACGTCCACACTTACACATGTAGGCATCTGCTATTAAGCAGTGAACATCGGCAGCTCACAGCAGCCCACATCAGCAACAGGGCAAGTCAGATGATTTGGGTCCGCTATACCGATGGTCTGCTATTCCAAAAGTCTACTATTCCCACTAACGGAAGCCTAACCCTAAGGCTGACCCTAACCTTAATCCTAACCCTAACCCTAACCTTAACTCAAATGCTAGCACTGTGGCGCGTATCTGCACAATGGACTTTCGGAATAGCGGACCTTTGGAATAGCGGGCCGGTACCAGTCAGACAGACGTAACTGACACCAGTTGTACAATGGCCCCAGCACTGAGGTAGTTCTGAGACATTAGCGCTGAGTCCACACATAAGCATTACTAAGCAGTCATGTTCAGTCAGTCCAGATGCAGACGTCCACGGGGGGTGGGGGGAAGGCGAAGTGTTGGGCCAATGCAGACAAAAGCGGACAAGGGGAGAGGGGGAGTCAATTTTGGCTGATATTATGCAAACGTCCTTCATGGATGACCCCATACTAGAAATTTGGAGCAGGACCCAATGTGAGGCCGCCCACGGCTAAAAGTCCAATTGAGGGAGTTTTGGTCTACCGCTGCTTATTTGTCAAGCTGTCAATTAAAAATGTGGTAAAATGCTTTGCCTCTAAATCCCCTGAACGAATCTCGCTGAAATTTGGCCTCAATTACTTCCAGGTCAGGGTCATCCTTCCTCCAATTTTGGTCTTGGTCTGCTGTCTGGTTTCAGAAAAAAAAATTAAAAAAATAGAAAAAAAAAATTATAAAATAGAAATAAAAATGTAGAAAAGCAAAAACATAAGGCCTCCTGTTAAAACACTGTGTCCGGCAAAAAACTGACTCCCTAGACATCGTGCAATAAAAATGTCAAATTTGAACGTACGCTCAAATAGCACTTGTGTCAATGGAAAGAAATAAATCTCCCAAATAATCCAGAGAACAATGTATTCCAGACACTTGGCTGGGAGACTGATAAAAAAAGCTCCAAAGATACTCCACTAATGTATTGGCACTCCAACAAACCGAACGTTAGCTTACGTCAATCAGCCACTCATGACATATTTAACAAAATCCAATGCAAATATGGCAAACTGTTTCGTGCAAGTTTTGCGAATATTTTACACGTTGACACAATCTAACCAACGCAGTCAGTTAAGTAAATATATTCAGCCGATGATCAACTAGCAGACATAAAAAACCAACCAGGACCGCAGTGAACTGAATCAGATTGAACTTGCCACTTTCAACGGCGTCTGCAAAAACATAAATAACACTAGAAAATGCGCACGTTAAAAATTCATGGTGATACATTTTGCAATTTTTTTCTTTAACTTTGTGAGACATACTACAATATGTGAGTTGACGAAATATCTGCTAATGGCAAAAAATCATGGAAAATGATTCAGTATTACTTACAAAGATGAAGATGCCATCCAAAAAAATTCCAAAGATATTTTACCACCACCAAATGGAGAGATACACAGATCATTATGATAATAACATAAACTTTTCAGCAATTTATAAACTAAATAATACCTTAACTTAAAAACCTGCAAGGTTTACAATTAATATACATCTTTATTCATCTTTATTCATAAAATATTTAATAAGATAACATATGAACAAAATAACACATAAATGAAAACTAAAAAGCAGCAAAAACAACCAAATGCATACAAATTAAACTTTATATGGTACAATTAATGCATAAAAACAGATTATCAGAAAGCAAGTTCGGCAAACCTATTGATTCGCCATCGTCCCAATAGAGGGAGCCATTAGCAACTCTGTTGGAAGTGAAAGCTACAACCAATCCAAACGGATTCTTTCTCCTACACATAAACAAGACACCAACACCCTATGCAATGCATTAAACTACGAGAGTCATTCCATAAATAAGTTTACAAAATGACACCATTCCATTAATTCTTAAAGTAGAAAAAATCTGAAATATATGTTTCGTAGGAAATTTAATTCTGAGCATGAGCTGTGACTTTTATTACGATGACGTCACAGTGACCTCATTTATAAACATTAAACACAGCAAAATTCCCACTGAACTTGTTCCATAACTATCAGCGTGCCGATATTGTTTTTTCTGTGGGCAAAAAGACTTCATGCAAATCAGATTCACTCAGAGATGCATCCAGTATAAGGCGACAAATAGTGATGCCAACATTACAAGTTTAATGAAGAAAATGCTAGGTGGGCAGAAATTTGAATCAGATACTGAGGTGCAATCAGTCGTTCTTCAGTGGCATGGACACCAGAGAGCATCGTTCTTTGCATCGGGCATTCAGAAGTTTGTTGACAGATGGGATAAATATTTGAACAAACTCAGACGGTATGTTAAAAAATAAAACACTAGTGTTTAGCATTTAAAAATGTGACATTAACTTTTTAAGTTTAACCGTTTTTTTCTGTTTCCTATGCTATTTGTCACTTGTGAGTTACGAACTTATAATGTGGAGGAAATAATACACAAATACACAGTGTTCTATTAACAGATGCGACGTCATCCAAAAAAATTCCAGAGATGCTCAGAATTTAAATTTCCCACAGAACGTATACTTTGGATTTTTCTATTCTAAGAATTAGTGGAATGGCAATGTTTTGTAAAATCATTTATGCAACGACCTTTGTATTTCCTGCAGAATACCATATCTATGCAGTTACGTGTGTGTATATAATCCTTTTGCCTATTTCTATAATTCTTGCTGAAACTGATTACAAATGGCATAGTTCCACGCCTCCCTGGGGTGCTAATAGATTTCGTGTCCCGAACAGTGAAACGTAACAGCTCTATGTGGGTTTAACCAATTTTTGCACTTGAAAGTAAAAGTAAAGGCAAAGGTCCGGTACTTGCCATACTGCTTCTTACATCATGAGTCGCAAATTTACAATCTCGGAAGTGGCAGCTGATTGGCATGAGCTAATGATACCACAGTGCACTATGCGGCCATCCATTGCCCACGTCAGGGAACAACTGAACCTGCGGTTTGCAACTTTGCAGCTAGCAGACATACCACCACCCCAATCAGCCACATCAGGCCTTCCCCTTGTAGCCTGTGAGCCACTACTCATTTCCTATCCCATGAAGGGTAGGAGGCTGAGTTGACCTCAGCACATAACTAAGACTTCTGAGTAGGGCAGCAAGTTATCATTAAGGGCGGGTTTTTGGATCTTAACTTAACCAGTTAGTGTTAACTGACAGATTTGCATAACTCACGTTTCCCATTGCAATAACCGACGGTCAAAATGGCCAAAAATTCAACTGGCCGAAATCGGCCAGTTCATGGGCGTTGGAACAGGGGGACCAGAGGGAGCAGCTGCTCCCCCAACTTTTGGCACGGGAGAGCAGGCCATAGCTCTTGCTCCCCCAAAAGTTTGAGCCTTCTGCACTGTGATGTTAGACTGAGTCGAATCGACTTAGACATCTTAGAGTTTTGCTGCTCTGTGGGACGTTCAAGAACCAAAAAGCTTTCAGCTTCAGGGGGGCAAAGCCCCCCTGACCCTCCACCAAGGGCTCGCCATGGCCCCGGACACTGCTTGCTCCCCCAACTTTCAAATACTTCTAACACCCATGGGCCAGTTAGCTAACCGGCGATTGTAGTCATCATATTTAACGCAACTTTTGTACTATTTTGCAAGCAGTTAATTGAAGAATGTGATAATATACAATGATTTTACCGTATAGCAAAATCTTCAAAATGCATGAGGAGACGTTTGCTGCTACAAATTTTACTACAAAATCCATTCATGAATGGACAAAATGGCTCACCGCAATTGCTTGGCTGGCTCGAGGGCTGGCTGACGAGCGCTTGCGCTCATTAATATTCATGACGCAGGCCTGCACTAGGTGAAAATGATTAGCGCTGTGCGCATCGTTGCTAAGCAACTATAGTTTACCATTCAGTTAGCTCTAAAGGCCAGTCCAGGTTTTGTTCAGAAACGTGCTTAAACTTAACTAGCAAGTTACAATTAACAGACGGTTTACTAACTGATCAGATAACTAAAAGATCCAGAAACCGGCCCTAAAATGAATCGATAAATGGATAAATCATGCTACTCATGCCAGTAGAGTATTGACGCCTGGGCGCTGTGTGGCGACTATGGTCACTTATATTTCACCTGTAAAGGTTATCAACCTGGCTAGCTAGCTGGGGTTCGACGATAGACAGTAATTACTTATCATTCATCACAACTAGAGATGTCAAATTAATGCATAAACGCGTTAAAGAATTAACGTGCATTTTAAAAAAATCAACGTACGTAAATTTACTTAATTCCATAAAATGGGAGTTTTAATACTCCATTAAACTCCGTTCGTTTGACGATCGAATATTATTCAAGTAATTAAAAATTGTTTTGTTGCCGTTCCATCACTACTGTCACGGTCCTGCAGCACGGGTACGATTGCATGGGCTTCATTCCAGTCACCCTCTCGATGTAGGCCACCTACAATATCAGCAATATTAATGATGCATTATTAACGCATTAATGGATGCATTAAAAAATTAACATGTTGACAGCTCTAACCACAATGAGTAAATAAATGAATGCATCGATAAATGAATCAATCACTCACGCTAGTACAGTGTTAACGGCCGGGCGCTGCGTGGCTATAATGCTGCCGCCTCTCACGTGAACGTTGATTTTCTCGAGCGGTGTTTTCAGCGTTTGCCATTTACCCTGAGCTTCGCCACTCGCCAGCCGGCCGTCGTAGATGTCATACCACAGGTCCGCAGGGAAGTACACCGGCACGTCATACTGGTTCTACACAAACAGACAGACAGACAGACAAATGAACACAGAGACAAACATAGAAAGCGACTAAAAATTGAAATTCTATGATCCCAAATCCCGGGATCCTGGCCATTTTCGGTAATCCCAAATCCAGGAAATGGCAGTGTCCCAAACCCGGGATCTCTGATTTATAAAAATTTGTCAAAATTGTACTTTTTTTCCACTGCTGAATGATACAAATAACAATTCTAGTCAAACAATGAATAAAATACTTTACGCAGCAATAGTACAAATAGTATACCTCGTGCAGTGCTGGTGAAACAAGTATTGAAGACCCCCACATGAACTGTTCATCAATAGCGTATGTCTGAGAGTCCTTGGGATACCTGCAACCACAAGTACTGTTACTACCACACCATGGGCAATTTTACATATTTTAGGCATGCAGCATCAAAAAGAAACTTGACATAAACGACTTTAGTTTTTACCACCTCACCTTAATACCACTGCTACACTACCTTGTAAAATTTAGAAGCGGTAGTTTTGCCATTTACAACAATGAATTCATACTGGGCAGTGCACGCATCGGCTAGAAATTATTAACCAAATAGCAACAAACACAATTGGCGGTTATTATCTCTCAAAAAAGACACACATGTCACATCACATCAACTTTACTACAGCATGCGCTCAAAATGTCCTCCTCTGGCATGAATGCAAGCGGTAGACATTGATGTAACTCGCCAACAGCATGCTCAGTAATCGTGCGACTCAAAGTGGCTAACGTGCTGTTGATGCGTCATTTCAGTTTGTCGAAGTACGATCTTAAAATGAATACCGCAATCAGCCAGTGCCTTATTGGTGCATCCCTACAGTTGACCTAACACATCCCGCCCACCGAGGACAGGAAGCTGAGTAGTTAAACGTACACAAAGAATAGCGGCTGGATGACGGATGTGCCATGAAGTTGACTGTAGTAGAACTGTGTGTACATGAACGGCAACAGCGTGTATCTGAGCATAGTGACGTTCTTCATTATCTGTTGAGCGTGCTCACTCCAAACCGCCGGGTCCTGGTCCTATGCAACAATATACAAATAGTGACTGGCTTCAAAATCATTATTGAAAATTCCTTCCACGAAGTTCGTAAAATATTGCCAAATGCTGAAGACCGAAGGCAATATTTCAGGAACTTCAAGCAAAAAATTTCCAATAATGATCAACGACGCCAGCTGCTATTTGTTTTCTTATACAATGCAAAATTTGTGCTATTTTACAATCGGTTCTAACAAAGTATACAAATAAAATATGGTCATCTGCTGATCACGTATGACGTACAGTTTAGCCACTATGCATGAATTTGGCGTCAGCATGGTCACTGACGTCTTAAATATTAATGAGGCGTGACCAGTTAAAATCACTTCAATAGTGCCCTCACTTCAACAGTGCCCTACAGGGCACTATTTGAAGATTCGTGAACGTCAGGTGATGTGATTTGGACCAATCATGTGCAGGTATTTTGCATTGAGATTTAACAATATCACATAATTAGCCTAACCCATGAAGAGTAGAAGGCTGAGTTGATCTGTTCATTCCATACCGCAGGATCCTGGTACTATGTAACAATACCTCACACTTACCCTAACCCATTCTGCCATCATGTCCCAGGGAAAGGTAGTAGAAAACAACTGCCCCCTCTGAAATTTTAAGCTGACAAAAAAAACTGTAAAAAATTAGTTTCAAAAATGCAAAATCAGAGGCTCAAAACCTTAAATTTGAAAAAAAATTATAGGCAAAATTAAAAGTTTGATCATGCATAATCTCCTCCATCGGAATATGCAGCTGTCTGTCAGAAGTCTGTCAAAAATTTGCAGTTTTCTCCAAAAATTGCCTGTTAACGTAAAAACAGCGAAACAGACAAACAGACAGACAGACAGACACGCCACAGAAACACAATGCATCTAGGAACGCCTAAAGTTCAACTAACCTGACCATGGATGTCATTGTGGTTTCTCATAAATGGATAGAAGGCGCCAGCCTGCATCCAGCGAATGCAAAGATTCTCATTGGAGTTACCCAGGAAACCACAGATATCTGCGCCGATCATTGGAATACCATAGAGCTGAAACTCCAGGACAGCTGCAACCACAAGAACAACAACACACGCTTAGGCCACATTCACGTAAAAATGAGTACAAATATGAGTTCGGGTTTTGGTTTACAACTGAATGCTTTGCAAATAAATCGACAATATTTCACTACATCGTTAACAATCTTCCTACCTGTGCATCCCAAGCTGTGAACAATTTAACAACAATGTAAAAGGTTAAGGTAAAGGTAAAGGGTTTATACTGCACAAGGCTGGTAGCCACACTATAGAGGAGCTCATCCCTTTGCGATATCCGTGAGCCAGGGAGTACAACTCGAGATTGCATATATCTCTGTTGGGTGGTTTAGTCCTCAACAGAGACTCCCTATCACCTCCGCACGTTGTGCTACTCATTTTATCGACCAAGACGGATTAAGGGCTGTGTCGACCCTGACAGGATTTGAACCCGGGACCTTTCGATACAAGGCTCAGCATTCTACCAACTGAGCTATTCCACCATCATCATCATCATCAACAATGGTGTAGCTTGTTTAAATCAAAGCACTTCTATTTACGTGTCGGTTACTTCACAGGTAACTAGAGCTGTCAAATCGAAAATTTTTTTCAATTTAACGTACTGCGTTAATTTTTTTAACACATTACCACATAATTAACGCGCTATATATTAACGCACCCATGCCATCGAAAGGGAGAGTAGAGGGTAAGTTACCCCGGGTCCCATGATATTTGAAGGGCCCCGCCTGTAGAATATAGAATGTTAAAAACACATTTTAAACGTGTAATCAACAATAACTGCAGTAACAACTTAGCACATGGAGCTGTAATTACGTTCGAACACAGGGTTCAAGGCTATAGCAGACAACAAGCTAGCCTATGTCTATTTTTAGCTGCAGGCTGAGTGAGTTTATGCCAGGAAATTCCACAGTTATACTTCCCAGACGTTGTCTGTAATGCTGGAAACCGTATTTGTTTGGCGATTTGTTTGCCAATAAAAATTTGACAGTTGCCTAGGCAAATTGATTGCGCGATAAAGTGGGGCGATTTTGTCGCATGTCTGATGTGGACCTTCAAGTGAGTGAGTAAGTAGGGTTTAACGTCCCACCCGACATAGAATAGGTCATTTCGGGGACGGCCTTTTCAGGCAAAATGCACACAAACATATAATAATGGAACAGTAAGTTTAACCTTTACAGAAACACAAAACATAAGATACAAAAAACAAGCTAAACCCAGAATTGTAAGAACTCCATTATATGCGTGCATATGTAATTAACATAAAATAATAATCTTCGATGTTATCCTCCAGAGAGACGGTGGACCTTCAGGTTATAATCAATCGTACAAAGTAAATTTTAGCAAACCCGTTCAATCGACACGGTTAATCAGGATAGGGAAATGGCTGTGATAAACCAGCCTGCAGCAATACAGCATACAGAAAGAAACTGGCAGCTGCTGACCAGGAATGGAGTAGCTGAGATCATCCCAGTTGGAGGAAATGTCACCGGTCCAGTGAAAGCCGTAATAACCCAGACTGGGATAAGAAGATCTCGTCACCACAAACGAACGAGTGCCGCGGATACGAACCAGTGCTCTATAAATAACAAAATTAACTCTTGCATCTCAAGACTTAATAAATGTCTTAATATGTCTATCATTCTCAGCATATATCAACACCATATCAATTATTCGACTTTGCAGTGCCTTTGCACAGTAGCATATGCTGTCTACGATGCTATAAAATTATCCTTTTTTTGACTACGTTACCGGTACATCTAAATAATATTATCAACACCTCCTGCACTTACGATGTTTCAAAGTTACGCCAACTGAAAAGCCATCTTTTTGACCAAGCTTTCATCTGCCCATGTGAAGTGATAACAATAGTAATAGCCACAACAATGTTTATGGTGCTGTCATCGTAGCATTGAACTGCCACTGCGAGAGTTCACCCGGTTCATCTGGCCAGAGCAGCATGAGCGCCAGGCAGCTGCCAGCCTTTGGACCAGGCCGATCGATCTGAACCTCAGATCTGCCTGTAGGCAGCTACAAGTACTACACTAACCATCGCCACTTATTACTACTCAGCCTAAAAGCTGATACTCATTTTACCATCCCACGGAGGATAGAAGGCTGAGTCGACCTAACTGGCTGGTTTCGTATCGAGATGATTTGCCTGCCCGCAGACAGTCACCCATCTCATTACTAACCGGGCCCAACGTAAAGTAACTTCGTTGATTAGACGAAGCGCATTACCTGACAGCAAATTCTTGGCATCTTAACAGCTTTCACAGTCAGCAGTGTCATTGTAAGCGATAAACTAAAAACAAAAAGTTGCAATTTTCCAACGTTCAAACATTCCAAATTAATTCCGAGCGACGGTTCCAAATTTCCAACAGCAGAGATGGCTGCTTAAAATTTTAGTGTTTTGCTCATAAAAATTTCCCCAACACAGGATTTTTCGGCCCCAAACTTCGCAAAACTGCAAAAAGTCAAGCCAAGATTTGACCCTGAGATAACCCTTCAATCTCGGGCTAGCTAATCCGAGTTTTACCCCTCGTTTCAAAAACCGAGCATAAAAATTGTACAAGGCAACAGAGATAAACTTGCTTTGGACACCTCAGAGAATGAACGGAGTCGTGCAACCAGTGTCATGATCAGTTCAGTTCAGGAGCCAGATTTTCGAAACTTCTTAGGAAGATCTTTGGAAGACTTCTTTTCCAAAGAAAGTATGCGGATTTTCGAACCATATTTTGAAAATGAGTTTGGAAGAATTTAAGAAGATCTTCCAAAAATGATTTTGAGAAAAGGTGCACAATTTTCGTAACTTCTTTGGAAACTTCTTAGGAAGAATTTAGCCAAATATGTAAGAAAGCACTAACCTTGTCTTACATGTAGAAAGCTGTGCAATAAAACGAAATTTGCCAAAAAATTATGCAACGTTGACATTTAGCTTAGACGTCATATGTGACGTCATATGTTACGTGCGTGACGCAGTGGTAAAATCAACAATGAGAAAGTAAAGCAAATTGACGTTTGGTCAACTTAAACAATGAAGTGGTGTGTAAATTGCATCTCCCGTCAACATGTTCAGATAAGAAGTTTTTCTGAGAAGTTTTGAAACTGAAGTGATTCGTCACATGTTCGGTATAAGCGGATCTAATTGGATGAACTAGCTTAGAAAGATAAGAAAAGAAGACATTCTTTGGAAAGGCAAAGAAAGCCGTCAAAAATTAGGAAAAAAAAACTTCTTTGGGATTCCAAAATCACCTGACATAAGACAATCTTTGGAAAATGTCTTGGGAAAGTTTCGAAAATTCGGCCCCAGGTAACTCTCAATAAACACAGCTTTATGCCGATTATAAGCAAATACATACACATGGAGATATATACTTATTAGTGGCCATGGCTTCAGTAAGGCCGTATAGATTGTGTAGATTATAATGAGTTGACAGATACTGTTTGGCCGACGGGCACACAGTGTTGCAGGGTAGACACCCAACCACATCTGCACATAAGCACATATACAGGGTGTAACAGTAAACAGCACATACAGGTTTTTAGAGGGTGTGCCAATAAACAGCAGAGGCTGTTTCACGCATACAGGGTGTGTCAGACCAAAGTAAAAATTTCAGTGAGATCAAATGAGGGGTTTTGGAGGGAGGGACATTCTACCACATTTGCAATCGACAGCTTAATGAATCAGCAGCCACAAACCAGGACTTTGCGGTATTTCCTAAATCCGCACTAAGAGCACGTGCTGTCTAGTCTAACACGACTGCACTCAAGCCACGTGATGTTGCTATGAGGGGAATTTCTCTCCCACTTGGACTTATGGTGCTTGGCAGCCTCATGATAGGCTCTGCCCCAAATTTAACTCTCCTATGCCAAAATGACCCCCTCCTGCAGTTTGTTAAAAATTATTTTTTGTCTCGCGCTGACACCACCAATATATTTTGTTTATCTTCCAAAGCATCGAAAGCGTTTTCTGACATATTACACACTACCTTGCCTTACCCTTGACACGTCAGGTTTTCAGATCCTGGAATATATTGGATAATACCGATAAATTAGCTCCCCAGTATAATTAACTATAATAATTGGCATTTTTCTCAGTTTTTATGTTTATTTGTTGTTTATCTGACCAGTTAAACCGTTTCTGCAATAAAAATACTTAAAATATATTTTAGCTTCAGACAGGAGACAAACACAGTTAGTTTTAACCTTACGCACTATATAAATTAATGTTATACTTACTTACTTACTTACTATCTTACAAAAAATTTACAGCAGACAGTTCAGTTAAAATCCATTTAAGTGACGTATAAAATGCCGCAAAATATCAAGCAAATTGCAACTATCGGTGGCCTCTTAGGCTGGGAAGGCTGCTGAAAATGCTTAGGCATAGAAGGATTAAAGTTATCATTATATCAATTATTACTGCATGCTTACGAGGTTGATATGGTGGATTATCCCATTTGTCATCAGGGCAGCCAGAAGTTGATCCAGTCACAAAGTTTGATGGTTCGTTCATGTCCTGGCAGCCAATCACAACCAGCATAAAATATCATGTTAACAATTATACCATCAACTAATCACAAACAGTGTAACAACCAAGTCTCAACCAATCACACTGATCCACTGTTCAAGGCATTGTCAGACAATTAGAGGTGTGCAGAATCCATTAAAATTTTTTTTAAAAAACAAACGGAATCAATGTTACATTCTGAAAACCAAAAACTTGGGTTTCCACGGTTCGCACTTCTGACTGAGATTAGAGGGACTCAAAATGTTGATCCTGTAGATTTATAGATAAATTAGTCAGTAGATTGAAATCAGTAATTCTGAAAATCAGTTTCACCTAAAATCTGTAATAGGGTGGTCCAATCGTGTATGCAAATAATATATTTCACCCTGGAGACCAAAGCACCCTTAAAATTTGTTACACTTGCCTCTAGTAAAATTTCATGCCATTGCACTGGGTGTAAAGCCATGCACATAACGGTTAGTCATTTCCACAGTGTAAATATCACAAAAACATTCTAACCAGTAACTGAAAAATTGCTCAGAAATCAGTAACTCTGAAAATCAGTTTCAAATAAAATTTGTAGAAAAGCTTTGAGATCAGCAATCAGTTGAATAAATAAATGAAAAAGTTAACACATGGTATTAGCATTCAGATCAATCTACCAATTAATCAATCGAACATAACCACGTACGAGAATGACCAGTGGCATACAATAATGTGCCTGAAAGCTAAGACAAAACTTGAGGATAATGTACAAATTACAAAAAAAAATCTTATCTTACAGTCCAGAGGCCATCGAAGGGTATGACGTCATGGAACTGCTTGGCCTGGTTGTACCACCAATCGGTTGTCTTGGGATTTGTGAAGTCTGGAAACACCGTCGTTCCTGGCCAAACCTACGCATAAGTCGCACATACACGTGACTACATCATCATCATCATAATCAACAACCTCCACTTACTCCCAGAACAGCAGACTTAACAAGCTCAACAACAGTTTATGATTCTGCAAATGAAAATGTTTTAAAAGTTTCTTAAAGAGCGTTTGCATCTGCAACCAGCACGCAGTTTCCGGAAGTTGGTTCCGAGCAGCAGTGTCAGCTGAAAAAAACAAAAAGGGGTCCACACCGTGTAGAAGATAAAAAGGAAGACCTGGACACAGAAAACATAATTTGAGTAAACAATAAATACAGAGCAAGACATAGTCAAACAGAGACGTCTAATAGCAGCCTCGTCATAATTTTCATGATAATAAAAAGAAGGGCTTGAAGTGCGACAGTATAGACCGATATGACATACTGGCACTTTCTTGGCCACCTGGAAAGCATGCCAGCACTTTTTTCTGAGAAAAGTCATAACAGTAAGCTCTGCAGGCCATTTTGTGAGATTTAGGCAACTGGTCACTGATGTTTGCATCGATCAGTGGCCAAAATAACGCTAGCTTGAGGGGACAAAGGAAAGGAAGGCAAAGCTACCATACCGGCACTTATTTTTTCCCACTTTGAGCCCGGGATAAAAAGAGAGAAAAAAGACAAAGGTGTAGCAAACAGTCAGTTGTCGGTGATACCTGGCCGACTAGGACACCTCCGGTTGCATTGTGAATGAAGATATCCTCCTTCATTCCGTCATCATAAGGTGCGTATTTTCCCGGGAACATGTTGCCAATTCCTGGGTCCTGTACACATCCACGTTGTGTCAGAAATACAGTCACTCACACATGCTGTTCAGATTGCCGGGTGTTCTCAAATTTCAGAAATTTTGCATGACATCTGACAAATTGTCCTGCGTCAACCACAAGACATGATTCTTGTGCATAAGTTTTCAAGTGGAAATTCTCACAGTGTCGTATCGTATCTGTCAAAAAATTGCAATATCCTGCCCCCCTCTCCCACTAGCTTTATAACATAAAAGTAAAGAAAAGGTAAAGTCCAGTACTTGCTATAGCACTTCTTACATGAGACGGACTCAAGACCAGAAGCACTTTACAATCTTGGAAGTGGCATGAGCTAATGATACCGCAGCGCAGTATGCGGCCATCCATTGCCCACATGAATAAACAACTGGACCCATGGTTTGCAGCTACCAGACATACCACCACCCCAATCAGCCACACTAGGCCTTCACCCCATAGCCCATAAGCTACAAATTTCCCATCTCACAAAGGGCAAAAGGCTGAGTTGGCCGGAGCACACAGTAGGTTAGCAACTTGCTCAAAGTTGCTTGCAAATGACTGGCAGTGAGAATCAAACCGCAGCCTGAAAGTTGCGAGTTGACACCAACCACTAGACACTTGCACCTACATAAGACATCACTGTATAATAGAGAGAAAAACAGAAGACACTGACTGACCACAATGATGACGTATTTCTGGTTGTTATTGTGGAGGTCATTGACAATGTCCGGCAGACTGGGAAAATTGCCATCTGCATCGTATGTCCAGTCCAGATGAAGCTTCATGTAGTCAATATCACTCCACTGCACATCCTGCGTTTGGCACAATAACCACCTAGCATCAGGGTCCATAACAGATTTTGTCAACTGGGGGGCCATGGCCCCCAAGTGAGCCATATAGGGGCACAAGCAAGGCCCAATATGGATTCCCAAGCGTGCTTTTACTGCGAGTTTATGTTAAATCTGGTAATGACGTCGACTTATTTATACAGGTCTGCTACATGCAATTTCATGGCTGTTTCATGCCCCCGAAATATGTTTGTGGCTAAAGCTTTGCTGTCGATCCCTCTGGGTAAGCTCACAGCATTTTGGAAAACTTAACTTGTAGAAACAGTGGTATAACATCGACTTATTACGAGATTATGTTGCTTTTTTCGCACTTACAAACAGAATGGTAAATAAAATCCAACTGCTTTTCATTGAAAGACAAGGGACAATAGGAGGGTGAAGGGCTTGTCATGGGCCACTAGCCTAAAAAGACTGACAACCAGTAGTTTATAAGCAGGACATAAAGTCATGCAGAACCTGTATGACATGTTTTGCTTTTTGTGCATCGCTGTTTTTCACCAGTGAATTCCACCGATTAAACAGAAGCGTTACCAGTTGCCAGTGCAAATAAAAACAATGCAAATAGAGTGAAACATGGTGGCTGGCTAGATGGCCCAGCAAGCACTCAAGGCTGGCCAATCATTTGCAAGACGAAATTTGCGATTCATAAGCTCTGCCTAGCAGTGACACCATATCAAATTTCCATAACGTCAGTTAGTCCGTCCGTCAGTCTAGTATCAATTCAGCCAACCAATTACTCGAAAAAATCGAAAAATCAGCTGTCAGAGAAAAACGCTGCTTACTCCACTAACCCAACTGAGCCACTGGTGCTGCCCCCTTTTGAACATGGAACAAATCACTTAACCACACGAGAAACAAATAATGTACAATAAATACCATTAGAAATTTGAAGCAGAAGACAACGTGAGACTGCCTGGCATTGTAAGTCCAATTGCATTTGTCCACAACTGCCGATTTGCCAGGAAACGAATTGATTATAAATGTGGCAAAATGCTCCTCCCCCCAAAAACCCTCAACGGATTTCACTGAAATTTGGTTTCAATTTCTTCCAGGTGAGGGTCGTCCTTCTCCCAATTTTGGTCTTGGTCTGCTGTCCAATTTTGAAGCAAAATTAAACAATAAAGAATAAAAATTTGTAACAAATTAAAAAGTAGAAAAAGCAAAGCGAAAAAATAAGGCCTCTCATTACTGTGTACGGACGGCCTAACAAAAAAACACATGGGCAGAATCGGTGGTCAACTTACATATGGAATGCCAAGCTGTCGGTTGCGAGCGATGACCTTCTTCAGAGTATCGGCGCTGTTGTAGCCGTATTTGCACAGATGGAAGCCGAGCGACCAATAGGGCGGCATTACCGGCCGACCAATCACGGCTGTGTATTGGTCGATGACGTCGTCGGGCTTCGGGCCAAGGAATATATACATGTCGAGTACGCCGCCGATGGTACGATAGGTTATAGCTGGCAACGGCTGCAGTTCCACTTCTGTAATACAGACATACACACATATATGCACAGACAAATTTTATACAGCCTGGATGACAAGTCTTATTTCTAAATGTTAAATGTTTAAGGTTAAATCGCCAATAGTCAAATAGCATGCAGCAAATGTCACTGAAACATACCCATGGCATTGCTGTTTAGCAGAAACACACCGTGGGATAGACCATTCTTCTCCATTGACAAATAGAATGGGTGAGTACCATAGAGATTGGTATTACCCTAAACAAAAAACAGTTGTACAAAAATTCCAAATATAACTGTAATAAATTAAGGTTGCAACCGATAAAAATTCTGTAATCCACTAATTTCCAAAAATTACTCGACAAATTTCCATAAATTTTTGCGGTCAAGAAAGACCACAAAAACTGCAGAATTCAACTACTGGTTGTAGTTATATTTTGCAAGCTGAAGTAAAGTCAACGGAAGCCCAACTCTCGCTAGGATAGCCGACCATACTAGATGTCAGTGAGCTTCAAGATCATCCAAGGTCGATAATTTTCATGTCATCTGAAAGTCAATATGCGACTTCCTATCAATGATCAATATTTTTAGCAACCTAGGCCCCATCTCACACCATTTAGCCACAATACATCGGTGACAGACGAACGACAGACAGATGGACGACAACCATGACAACACATTGAAGTATGGTCGGCTAAAAAAGTAAGCCTACAAAGTGCAGACTGTTAAACTGACACTGTAAAAGTGATTTCTGATGACATGTCCTATGCAACATAAAATCGGATCATTTTAGGCTGTTAAAACTCCAAAATTTCAATCCAATTTTATCTAATTAAAAAATTTAGTTGATTAGTTTTTGTTAATAAATAATTGATTAATTAATCGTTAAAAACTGCTGCAGCCCTGTAACAAATGAAAACATCATCATCACCAATCCTGAAATACATCCCCAGGAGAATGCCCCCGCCACCCCTTTGCAAAACAAAATCTGATCATGATTTTTTCCATAATCCAGTGAAAGGACAGGCAATTAGACAGGATATAAAACAGTGTACTGTAGACGGTGTGGAGGTAGTGTGTATAGCAATTCATTAGCATAATCTAATTCTAATCAATCAGTGGAGGGGAAAATGCTAATTATAAATTTTCTAACTGTAACCTAATCTAAATCGCTAATTCTAATTAATACACAATTAAGACATTGAGGCAGATACTCCAAAAAATAAGTGCATTTTTGGGAGGAGGAGGTGTAAGCCAACCTAAAAACCTGCTAAAAATTTACTCCAAACTTAACTCAATCTTCTTAGTTTCTTGTGTTACAAAATAATGTAATATTTTATTATTTCTAAGTTTCTGAAACATTTAAAAAATCTACAAATTTGTGAACTTAATGATAGAACTAACAATAAAACTTCTGTGACTCACATTTATTTGATGTGGACTGTATCTACTTAACAGTGTCCACTGCAATAACTGAAAACCCACAGAAATCCCAAAATCCACCAGGTCTGGCCTTTTTACAAAAATCTAAAAACCCCAAAAAAATACCCAAAACCTGACAAAATCTAATAAAACCCAATAGAACCCACCACTGATACTGAGAGACAAAAACAGTGTAATGCAATTAATTAGCATAATTCAATTCTAATTAATTAGTGGAAGAATGCTAATTATTTTATAATCGTTTTCAAATGGATAATTCTAATTAATTACTCTTAAATGTTACAATAAGCCATTGCTAATTGTTACTCACAGTTGGCGGCTGGTCTCTAGCCCACATGACATACTGCTGCCACATCGCCGACGCATTGTGAAGCAATCTCGTTCTATGTTCTCCCAGACCATAGATAAGTCCCGTGTCCAGGCGCGATGAAATCTCTATGAACTGGTCGGCGAAGATCAGTGGCCCAGCCACCGAAGCCGTGTCAAAACTGAACACGAAAACAAATAATAACAACAAAAAATGTTACTTAGTATAAACTGACATTTTACAGTCATGTTCATTACACTTGTAACATTCTCGAGTACAAGCAATTCTGCACACTATAAACTATTCGCACAGTAATTTGTTTACTTACTGAAATACTGGCTGTTCTATAAACTGTTTTCATCACTGTTGCCAAAAAGCCAGGTTTTGGCCTAACTGATCCAGTTTTCAAGCAGATACACTTGAAAACCTCACGCAAACCCATTATAACTTTGCGCTTCTGCTAAAGCTGCAATAAACAGAAACAGAAAAACTGTAACCGGTTAAAAAAATCAAATATTTTTTTCTTCTGCACAGATAGTGAAAAGCACTCTGCCACAGCTCCGCGACCGATGCGAGTGATGCTCATCTCCGTTTCCAAGGTCCCAAGCCAGCAGCGAGTGCAGACACAACTCAAGTATACAGGCGATAAATCAGACCTCCCACTCCCATATACTGTCATTACCTTCCCAGTGATTAAAAAAAACGTAAAGTCCTTCCCGAGCCTTATGGCCCATAGGGTGGCGCTGACCTCCGTTTCCTAAGGCCTTCAGCCAGACACCAGTTTTTACACTTCGAGACCATGGATACGGGGCCAGTGTATCGCGTGGTGTGCCTGTTTACATCCCAGCAGTGAAACCGATACCAAATTATACTGCTTGGTGACAGAAGCACATGTGCATGAACAACTTGTCCAGGGTTGTTACCTAGCAGTGAACTGGGCAGGAGTAGAACCAGCGACCTTGTGATCACTAGTCCGACACGCTACCGTTAGATTACCAAGCAAGGTGACTTAAACTGAACTAAGCTAGAGTAAACCAGTGTACATAGATACTCACAGAATGGCTCCGGAAGATTTTCTGGTGACGGTGAAACCAAATAGACCTTGTCTGAACTTGACATCATATTCCACGTCAGAAGCACGCTTGCTCGTAGGTGGAGGCGTTTTTATTGGCACCTCGTATCTTTTTGCACTGGCATCGTATATCTGCACACAGTCACGTAATTACTACACACAAGATCCAGGATACTACTAGAAATGTACATGAAGCTGCTGATACTACAACATGATGCAATCTTTGATGGTACCTCAAATCTTTTTGCACCAGCACTGTATATCGTGTATCTACCACACATGTAACTACTAAACATAACTACCACACATGAGAACCACATCATACTACTACAAATGAGAGGCCGTTGAATTAACAGTGTTGATACTACTAAACGCTGGCTCGTAGGTGATGGACTCTTCATTCATACCTCATATCTTTTTGTACTAACACTGTATATCATGTAACTACTAACTACAACACATGTAACAATTACAAATGAGAACCAAGATACTACTATGATCCTTTAAGTCATGGCAAGAAATTTTCTATTACACAAATGCACAGTGCTGAGATGACACATGAATAGCTAGATTGAGTCGTTACGAAGATATGGTAACAATTATTTTAAAACAACAAAATGCAGTAAATTCATGGTGCACAAGTCCATGAATGTCACTATAACAGCTGCTCAATGTCAGTAAGTAATAGAATAAACTGCACTTCACCCTTCTGTTCTGCTTACAGTATTTTGATGCTGTTAGCTGGGCATCAGGAAAGGCATCTGGATGTAAAAGTTATCACTTCGAAACCACATGACTTGGTTCGACTCAAGATCTAGGCACTCAATGATGAATCATGTGTATATCTTAAATGCACCTTATTACTCAACTCTGTGCGTTACTCTGAGGATTGTGCATTACTGTAAAAAAAACAAGAAACAAGTAATTTGAGCAAAGCTCACGAGACGCGCGAAAGCCTATAGCAGTTCCTGTTCGCAGGTAATCGTAGTCTATCTCCATCCATTTCGTCGTAATTCACTCTTTTGCAGCCAAAAATCACCAAAAAATCACGTTAAATCAATATTTTTAGGGTTCAAGGTCATTCAAGGTCATCGATGTTGATAAATTTAAAAAGCCTGTCACCAGTGCTTGTTATGA
>Ga0209367_1000889_pt1 | contig 33962 bp, 17 predicted proteins | sample WorMetLIZISLAND2_FD_187412 | JGI IMG/M metagenome (GOLD analysis project Ga0209367, IMG submission 187412) | Marine gutless worms symbiont microbial communities from Max Planck institute for Marine Microbiology, Germany - Olavius geniculatus... ... | reverse complement strand
TTGTAAGAGATATCTGCGAGATTTTTGCGTCTATAGGGGCGTTTTCGGGGATGGGCCATCGAATGCTGCCAATCGCATTTTTCCCCGACCGACCATCGTTGAAATTAATATTTAACGTATTTATTCACAAAAATCAAAAAAATTACAAAGGCGCCTATGGGGAAAATTAAGCAATTATTTAAACGATCATAACTCCGGCTGTGTATAAGACAGAGTCGTAATTTTTGGTTCTAGGTATGGTTTTCGAAGATGGCCAATCTAATGGTGTCATTTAATTTTACCCTAGACCCTCCCTGGTTACCATGGCAACGAAATTTGGGACAAAATGGGCTATAACTCGGCTTGCGTATGAGATTTTTGCGAGATTTTTGCGCCTATAGGGGGGTTTTCGGGAATGGGCCATTGAATGCTGCCAATTGCATTTTTACCCGACCGACCCCCGTTGCCATGGCAACGAAATTTGGAACAAAAATGGCCATAACTTGGCTTGCGTAAGAGATTTTTGTGAGATTTTTGCAACTATAGGGGGGTTTTCGGGGATGGACCATCGAATGCTGCCAATTGCATTTTCCCCGACCGACCCCTGTTGCCATGGCAACGAAATTTGGGACAAAAATGGCTAAAACTTGGCTTGCGTTAGAGATTTTTGGGAGATTTTTGCACCTATAGGGGGGGTTTCGGGGATGGGCCATCGAATGCTGCCAATTGCATTTTCTCCGACCGACACCCGTTGCCATGGCAACGAAATTTGGGACAAAATTGACTATAACTCGGCTTGTGTAAAAGATATCTGCGAGATTTTTGCGTCTTTAGGGGTCCGTTTTCTTCATTGATGCTAGCCATTTTGTCATGTGCTCAAATAAGTAAACGGGATCAGTGACCTAAGCACAGTTATACACAACTGCTATCAAAATTACTATTTTAACTACAAAATGGGGTTGGGCCTGGGGAGGGGGCAGTGCCCCCTTCCCAGGAAAATAAAAATGTGATGAATTGTTTCACTAGAACATAATAACTCGTTTGGAAAGTGCACTTCCGTAATAAATTATTTAAAACAGCACAGCTCTAATGTGGCGAACTACTTTAGTACACACGAGATATCATTGCACTTCGCTACAGTAAATAATGGCAGATTTTAACAATTTTCGATCTAAAAACTTTACTCGTTTAATCCTTGTATGAAAAAATTTGATTGAAAAACAATCTTGCAGGTTTGTTCATCATGTTAAGCTATAGTATTGTGTGGCTTATTTATCTGTACTAATTACAATCAAACATCATCAATGATAAAAGGCCGGCCCTGTCATCTTCACACGTCCCTAAATTAGCATTATTGAAGTGTTTTCCAGGCCTATATTTAACGGGTGATGCGTGCAATATTTGTTTGTTTATTTATATGGCTATTTTGTTGATATAAAACGAATTTTGTTCAGTATTGTCAGCAATGCTGGCCAGCGGTGACGTCATGCCTGACATGTGTCGTCTGGTTTGTTCATTCATGCCATTAGGTAGTAAGTAACAGTTATAAGCGGCTTGGCTACTGTAAGAAATATCTGAAGCGCAATATCTTTGTAACTGATCACCAGTAAGAGAACAGTATTTTAGTAATAAAACAGCAAATATAAATGTACAAAACATCAGTTTATATACTTGTTAATGGCAACATTTAAGGACTTGCACATCAAAAACAGCAAAAATTACAAAAGGTGATATTATTCAGCAGCACATTGACATGCAGTCAGTGTGATGCGGGCAATATCACCTTTTGTAATTTTTGCTGTTTTCGATGTGCAAGTCCTTAAATGTTGCCGTTAACAAGTATATAAACTGATGTTTTGCACATTTATATATTACAATGACCAGTACAACTGACTGTGCCATATTAATGCATAATATGAATGCTTGTGATGTCTGATTAAAACATGAATATAGTTGTACCAAAACAGTAACATAAAACAGAATCTAGCACACAAAAGCTGACCAAAAAATACCTGATAAAATCACAGTCTGAAAAACAACTGCAAATTCAGTCAAAAATGTTCAAAATAACTGCTATGCATAGCATAGACGTATATTAGCTAAATATCAAACATACCTGATAAGTCTCATCCTTTACACCAAATCGACTTCGAAGATTTTGAAACACCAGCGGGCAATATTCTTTGAATGTGAAGTTGTTAGGAAAGTCACAGCTAATCAGTTGAATCCAGATGCATGTCAAACAAACAATATCACAACAAATGACATATAGTGTATAGATAAGTGCACTTCACGGTAAACTGCAGGATTTGCATAAATCAATCACACTTATGTAGATATGTAAATCCTAAATGATATACCAATTCAAATTTGCCACAATGCATAGAAATAATCTACCTATTTTGTTTAACTACAAGATATTTTTGTTAAAAGCAATATAGACAGACTATCAAACTTACTTATTACACAACTAAATGTAAACAAATTCTTGACTATTTTTATAGTTGTATTGAGTGCTCCATAAGCTTAACTCAAATGGCTATTCTACCATAGGCATATTTAAAAACTAAATTGCCCAGCAGACGTAATCCAATAACACACAAAATAAAAATGCATCAATACTGGCACCATAAACTCATGACAAACAGCAATCTTTGAACAATGTATAATTATTGTAGTAAACCTAGCACCTAGTACATTTTAAATGATATAGGTATAAACTTGTACATTTCTTCACCAGAAAAACCATCTCGTGTATTCCATATACCGCTACATAATAGAAAATAGCGGTAATCAAATACAAAGGGTAATATTGATAAATAATATGGGATATTAAACATTAAATGATGCATGTAAGATCATGTTGCACCTTCTAAATATGTTGTTCTTGATCCTTGTGGTAGAATAAGTCTTAAAATCATCTGGCATCAAAGTAGCAGGAACATCAACAAGTTTCATCTGCTGCGTCTGTTGCAGACAACATTTCAGGTTCAATAAACAACTTATTATCTTCCATATATTCTGATACAAAAGAATTCAGCTTCAATATACAACTTTCTATCATCTTCCGTACACTGTGATACAATTTCTTAAATATGACACTTTTTTTTAAATTGACAGCCTTCGCAGTGACTAGCATTAATCATTTAAAAAAACATTTATAAGCATGAAAAAATTTCTAACCATGAAAAATTTTGATAAAACAACAAACATCATTTTGTTTCTAACTGCCGCCATCAGTTTCTATCACATGCAGAACAAACCACTGTTATCCTGAAAAGTTGCATGTCTGAAGTGCTGCACTATTTCAACAATGTGGCGACGGTCTAGAGTAGGATACCTTGATTTAAGCAATATGACGTACCTCAGCAGACAACGATGTTTTTTAGTCGTTTTTCACACTTTTGCATGAAAGTTTGAGATTAGGGTTAGGGTCAGAGACCAGGGTCAGGGTTGGGGTTAGGGATAGGGTTAGTGTTAGGGAATAAGGTTAGGGTCAGGTTTGAGGTAAGGTCAGATCGACCTTGTTTATTTGCACAACCATTATTAAAAATATGAACAAAAATGGCTGCTCTGTGGTATATTAGCATTGTGTTGCAATTTTTCAATAAAGAACTGAAGGTTTATGAAGTTGCTAAATTTCAAAATAACTGCACGGTTCACCATTAGAACATCAAAACTGAATGTAAAGATTCATTATAAGTCTGCTGAGGTACATCATATTGCTTAAATCAGAGTATCCCATTACGGACCGGCGCCCAACAATGTTAGGGTTAGGAATGAGGCTGGGATTACTATGACTATTGAAGTCTATTATCACCATACCAATGACTAACCAGCTGCAACAGAGTAATCGATAGCTGGAATGCACTGTCTGCATTGTGTGTTAACATCAATACAATAAATCAATTTAAAAATTGTCTGAAACGTGAACTGCAACCGGAAACACATAGTTAATCTTAGTTATTTGGATAGTAATATGGCTTTTGCCTGTGCTTATTCAGGCCACCAGTAATACTGGTGGTTCGATGAATTCGGTGAATACATTAAGATGTCATGGATAAATGCTGTTCTGTTCTGCTTTGCGCATGAAACGCAACGCATATAAAACGATTTTGTAAAAAGTGTAAACAGTGAGAAATCATAAGTAATCTACATACTGAATGTCTAATGCCCCACATGAATGCAGCAACTAGCGGTTCCGGACCAACGGCGTGACCTGAGGCTTCAGCCATCCGCAAAAAAAAATCTTGCCACAGATAAATCCAAATCAAATACAATGTAGACTACTTAATTTCGTACACGATAAATGCACAGTGTGTACACACTGCGATAAATTAATCAAAATCGCACATAACCGGAACATAAATAAATATCTATTGCCTTGGATTTAAAAGTAGATTAAAAATCAGAAACTAAACAAATCAAACGAAAAACTTTGAGATGACTCTAGTAACTACTAATCAAACAAAATAAAAGCATTTTTTTAAGGTAATGCACAGAAATTTTTACAAGTTTACAGTCAATTGCCACGGAGTGCAAAAAGTAAATAAAATTATCCGAAATTATCCGAAATCTGAGTTTGTCTTGAGCCACTGTTACTTACTGAAAGGTGCGTTGCTAGCGGAAGTGGAACGTCTGGCGTCAATGGAGTCAAGTGGAAATTCAGCTGATATTTGAATGAATATATACGGATGCAGACACTAGCAGCGGATATATTATCTTTAATATGGCACTAGAAGGTTAATAATTTTTGTTCTTTATCTGTGATACTAAGTTGTATGCATTAACAATAATTCTAGCGGTAGATCGGCGATCTTGCTGTTAGCACTGGAAAATTGCTAGAGGTAGATCGGGCAGACAAAGTATTGGGTAGGCCTAAATGGTAGAACTTACATTCGTGCTAGATGTAGAGAGCCTATGAACCATGCCATGACACTATCAGGCTTATTCGGTATTAGGCTATATCAAAATCCAGCTTAAGTCAAAGCTGTTTTTTTCTGTAAAATGCGTGAGTTTGAATAGATTTCATCTAATATGCAGTAATTGATCAAAGAAGTGTGATTTCAGTTCTAATCACAGCCTCGGCAATGCAAAGAAGAAATGTGGCTGCATTGTTACATTAATAACGTGATAAATGTAATGAGATGAACTGGCGATCTACCGCTAGTAATTTTCTGCTAACTTAGCGCGAGTTCGCCAATCTACCGCTAGCACTGACCATGCATTAAACGAACTGATGGTTGCTTTCGTTTGAGTTGTTTTCAAGTTGACTCGACTTGGATAAATAGCATATTATATAATTTGATAGATCTATCAATTGATCTAAGCTGATGTGTTTAAAATATGCGTACAACAGGGTGTGTTGTTTTTCTTTTAGGTTTTTCAAGTGCTAGCCGTTATGGACCAGAACATGTTCCAGGGCCTTCAAAAGATGTGGTATATGAATTCTTTTTAAATATTTATTACGTTACAGAGTTATTTACTGTGGCTCCAGGCCAGATACCGGTAGTATATTTTGTCAGGATTTCAAACAATGCTATTGTCAGGGATATTGTTTATGATTAGGGTTCTGATTAGGTTTGCATCTGTCTGTTAGGCTGCAGCAACTGATTACCTTGATAGCATGATCGTAATGACATGCAATGCCTGTTTTGTTGCTGCTGCTGATGCTGTTGTTCTAGATTTATATTTCACTTCGAGTGAAAATTTCATTTAGTGACACATTAAATTTACCATTATTCTTTTGAAGATTTTATTTTAGGGAAACCAACTGCATGCATATCGAGACTACTTTCATCATATTATGTTTGGATCTGCTGTTGTACTACGTAGGAAGTTCTGGTTTATTTATTGGCGCTTTTATGATTATGTTAATCTCATGGTGAATTATTTGAAATGTTTATATGTTAATTACAGTTATAATGCATGTCAGGTTTATGACATTGCAGAAGTTTCTTTTGCCACCAGTCACTAAACAAACTGTTGTAACAGTCAAGATATATATAAGCCAAACTTTAAAGGCCAGCTTGCACAAAAAACAACATTGGCTAAATATGTGTGGAATGTAGCACTAATTAATAATACGCTGATCCAATGAAATCAAAAACATTGCTCTGAAATAATTTTTAGAGAAATATGTTGTGCTATAGTGATTTGCAGCATTTCTTGCTTTGGGAACCGGGAACCCGTTTGCAATTACCCGGATACCCAGACTCGGTTTCAGCTTTCATGTAAATGAGAAAAAAATGACACTTCAATAACATGTACATACCCAAATTAACGAATATTTTTACAAAGCTAGGTTTTAAATATAAAATGTCGATAATGTGTTTACAGTACCAAATATGCTAACATCCATCAACAAAATTGCATGAAGCTGAATTTTTCCTGCAGTGTAGAACTTCGCCACAAAAGCCACAACAAGTGCAATTTTCCACTGATTTTGTCAGTATTTAGTGCAAAAACGAGTATCAGTTACCCGGATTTGGAACCGGGTAATAAATTTTGGAACCGCATCCGGGTACCCGGTTTTTCTACAAATCACTATTGTGCCAGGCGAACACACCCAGGAACATGCCGCAATACTGACGACGCCACATTAAGGATGCTTTTTTGACAAACTGACATTCACATTGAAAACATAGTAAATCTGTCAGCTTTACTCAGAATAATGTCCAAGTTTGAGTACAAGTAGTTACGCCTAGGTGACATCAGAAATTACGTCATTGTTTATCTGTTCACCACTAGAGGTACGTAGTTAGTGAAATTAACCATGTGCTGGAATATTGTGGTTTTATAGTGGGCTGACTATTGATGGAAAATTTGGCTTTTTTGAGGCTATTTGATCATTAATTAAGCTGCATTTGACTTCAAGGCAATAAAGCTAGTTAGCAACCTTCCTGCAGATGACGTCACATTTTCGAAAACTGGATAGCTTTAATGTATAGTAATGTTTTAATAATAGTTTGCTTCACATGGCAGATGTTTATATGTTTGGTTAATGACTGTTTTTATTTAATGAAGCTTTATAAATTTGTAAACTTTTTGAATAATTAATGTTTGTTTATATATTTGTTTCAGGAAGTAGATGGTCATGATGATACAGCTGAAGCAGGGAGACAGTAATTTAATTTTTACTCCATTGACTCTATATCAGTTGAATTACCGATCAAATATATCGTAACATTACTTAATACTGCCCTAATCTGAAATCTTTGTAGTAAATTAAAATTTGTTTTGGTGTCAGTTTTTTAAAGAAAGTGTATTTGTTTAAAGGGTTGCAGTGCTCAGTACTGTTTTGATGTTCATCTTTGACATATTGGTTATAGTTAATAGCAGATAATTTGATCCAGTTTGCATCGTGTTTTGTTGTCTGATATTAACATTGCTATTGTAAAATTAGATTTAGTTATGCATCCTCTTGTTTTAAACATCACTGTGTTCCATAGCCTCAGTTTTCGTACGATATTGAAATAGATATAACAGTTGCTTTTTATGTATTTTTAAAATTTTTTTTAGTTCTTCCATGCATCTCTGTACATGGCAAAAACTGCATATTGCGTACTTTATAGTTTCATCAATTTCAGGGAAGTCTGTGCGAATTCTATTTTTTCTCGGTGTTATCGCTAATGATTTCAGTTTACTGATGGGTTACACTTGTTATTAACGGAGTCTGTAAATTTATTGACATACTGTGACATAATTGCTGCATGATGTGTTTTTGTTCATGGCAGCGGTGCTATAACTTCGTTGGTTGCTGAATATGATAGTGACATTCAACGACTAAAGAATCAAATTGCATCGTTTCATGTGAGTCACTTGCATCGTCATCTTTCAAGTAATTAAATGGCGTATACACTCAGTTATACAGTATACACATAAGTATTTGTGTACTGGTACTACACAAGTTGGGCATTGAGTAGAAGTGAGTATTCAAATTAGGCCGGCAGTTTTTATGGGTTGTTTGTTAATAATTTTGACATGTGCAATCTATTGTCCATTGCATGGTCAATTTAACAAGGTAATGTTCAGGTATTGTTCATGGCATCATCCGATACCATGCCACGCATTTTGCGTAATAATTACCAATAACATTTTAATAGCTTTATGTTGTATTGTTAAATAACATTATGTTTAATATATTTGTTCAGATTTGACATTTTTGTTGTACAATGTCTACGGGTTTACTTTTTTTCCGGACACAATGCAGACATTGTTTGCATTGATGTGAATAGTACTTGATCTTTTGTCAGGCATTATCTCAGAAACTACAACAAATTGTAATCTGAAACTTTGCGTAGATATACACTGTGTTCAGAAAAAAACACCCACTTACGTTTTGTTTTATATCTCCATAGAAAATGTCTAGATTTCTATTAAGTTTTCAGGGTATGTTTAGGAGGAAACATGTATTTCTACCAGTAAAAAAGTTTGATATTCTTTGCTATCTGTGACATCATGCTGACGTCATCTTTCTTTGTTTGTAAAGTATAAGTTTTACCGTTGAAGACAAATTTTTGATAAAATGTTTGCGACTCAGCAAGGGTTATGGACCAGCAACTCTGTGTAAGACGTATTTGGTCAATACACAAACAATTTAATATTGATAGAATAAAATGTTTAAATAAAAAAAATTGACATGACCGGCAGTATCAAGCCGTTCGACTGATAGCGGCCATCCATGCAGTGACGCAGTGCGCCTACGCCTGCCAACATTAGCAAAGTTGAGGATCTCACACTCAGCCAAGAAAATAAACCACGAAAACAGTTCACAATAGAAAATTGTGTGATGTATTAGCATATTTTTGTCTCCAGTTAACACATCGACCAATTGGTGTGTTTTAACTTTTTACCAATGTCTGTCTTCAATGGTGAGATCCATAATTTACAAAAATGGAAATATGACGTCAGCATGACGTCATCAGTGGCAAAGAACATTTAACTTTTTCACATGTGGCATGCTTGTTTCCTCCTAAACATTCCCTGAAAATTTTGTGGAAATTCAAACATTTTTCATGGAGATATAAAAGAAAACATTAGTGGGTGTTTTTTTCTGAACATAATGTGCAGAGTGGGCCATAAAAAACCATCCCCTATATTATTCTGCTTAAAATGTCACTGCATTTGTTTGTATGGACAAAATGACACACCATATAAATTGCTGGTCTGTTCTGCACATATTGATGTCAAAACCTAATGAGTATGTCAAAATGTTATTAAAAATAATACGATAGAATGATAGCACCCCAACTGTATTATATCACAATGGCGAAACACAAATGGAAATACGTGCTTGCGTGTATGTCCAAGTAAAACAGCGAAAACTTCATATAACAACAAAACAGTCAAGTAAACAACTGTTCAACATGCCATTTTGAATCTGTCTCGGAATTTTGCTGGACCCAGTGGACACACTCAATATTCTGTGTTGTTCGGACAGTCCGCTTCCGTCCACTGTCGACCTTTCGAGAAATCGAGTTCGTCTTGTCAATTTTGAGCATAAGATCTTTAACAGAACTGACCGCCCAATTCTTGTTAGGAAACTCTTTACAAATGAGTTTAGCGCCCCATCCCTTTTGTTGGCGAACGAGTTTGATCGACGCTTTATCCTCGTACGTTAAATGACGTTACACTGTTTCCCCATTGTGTTTCCTGTAGAGTTGGGTTGCTTTCATTTATTTTATCCCATTACAAAATTATTGAAAATATTTGCATGAAATTTGCACATGTTACTCAGAATTGATTATATTTTAACGTGCGTTAATCATTTTTAATGTACATTACTCTCGGAAGACATAATTAGCTGACGTGTAGGGGACGGTTTTTTTATGGCCCACTCTGTACAATGGTAGGAGATTGGTGGCAGTGTGATATCTTTTGTGGATACACCCTAACATGGAGTAGCTCTAGAAATATGGTACTTGTATATTATACGTAGTGTAATTTGTAGTGTTTTTAAATTTTTTAAAAATTTGTTTCTAAATGGCAATTTTTATGCTTAACAGTGCTGACTGTTGTGTTTAGGAGAATAAAAGCAGTTTACAGAAACAGATTCAGCAACTGACAGATGAGAATAACAGGTCTGTGTGATGTATGCAAGATTTTTATTAAAACGCTTTAATATACGGTTGCTTACGTGTTTTTCATTTATCAGATAATTTTCTGTGAATATCTTTGTATGCGTCAAGTACGTTGATATGGCAAGACGTGTTTTTCTACTGATATTTAAGTGATAGTACACAGCATTAATAAAGTATAAGATTAATCAAATTTTATCTTTTATTTATTTATTTGTTGACATTTTGATAGTCACTTTGACAGCTTTAGTATTTAAATCCGGCTTATTTAGTATTATGTTGGAGTGCAACTCAAGCCAATGCTGGTTTTTTTTGGTAAAACACATGTCTTTGAATTAATTTCATTTAGTGCACGGTAAATGATAAGAGTGCGTGATTTCAGTTTTAACCACATTTTTGGCAATGTAGTGAAGAAGTGTGGCTGCATTCGTACATTAATAACGCGATGAATGTAATGAGATAGTGTGGCGATTTACCGCTAGTAATTTTCTGCTCGCTTAGTTTGAGATCGCCGATCTACTGTTGCACTGACTTTTTTGTAATCTAGAAATATCGGGATTGGGATGCAACCAATCTTAGGATTCGGGATTGGTGCAAACAGCTAGGATTTGGAGGCATGGGTCCCGGGATTGCAATCACTACTGAGTAAAGTGCCTGAAATAGCATCGGAGTATTTCGTGTTGTTGTTAGGCTGAATGAGCAGTTGAAGGAAGCAGCAAAGTTTCATCTCTCTGGTGACGGCCTTCGAGATGTCGGTCACACTGCTGCTGATGATGAAGATACTGTTGTTACTAATCTTCGACAGCAGCTCACATTAGCTATTCATGTAATCAACAATTCTTGCCAATATTTACTTTTTCCGGTTTTGTTTGCCCAGTAGCTGATGTGGTTGATATTTTTGTACATTTAAAGGTTTGATTATTTGCTGCATGTATGCATTTTTGACGCAGTGATTAGTGGCTATGTGGCTATTGTTCACTTTGATGTTGTTGTTAATGTTAATCATAATATTATTTTGTACTTGGATTTTAATATTATTTTGTTTCAGTATCGTGTTTATTTTGCTAGAGGAACAAGATGCTGCTGTGAATTTGTCATACATGTGACATTGTTATCACAGGCTGCATGGTATCGCAGCACTGTTGTAAGGGTGACCGGCCATTTCAATGGGAAACTCCAAAATTTGACCCCTCGTATTTCCCAAACCCTTTAATTTTTTCTACACCAAAATTTGCACAGATGATTACATCCAGCATATCTCATGATGTGCAAAATTTGGTGAAAATTTGTTTACGGGGGCTTCTGCACGAATAGCTGAAATATAACGCTTGCGTGACTTTTTGTACCTTTCCTTTCCTTTTTCTTGCTGTCCTCTACAGGAAAAACGACTGAACCGATTTTAACGCACGATGGCTCATATGACGCGGTTTCGTGCAAGAAAGTGCCTTTTGGGGGTTACAAAATTTAAGTTCAACATTTTAACCTATTTTTTCACAAAAATATGAAAAATTACAATGGCACCTATGGGGAAAATTAGACAGTGGTTTAAACTGTCATAACTCTGCCTATGTATAAGATAGAGTCGTAATTTTTGGTTCTAGGGTATGGTTTCGGGGTCAGCCAATTTAACAGTGTCATTCATATTTACCCCTGAGCGACCCCCATTGCCATGGCAACGAAATTTGGGACAAAATGGGCCACAACTTGGCCCCCTTTGCTGACTGGGTAATGGTAAAGTTTGAACTTTTAAATTGTGATTTGTGCTGTTTTATATCTACAACCACGATGTCACTCTTACACTGTATATCAACTGAACAGTTTTTTTACATAAATATCAGTTATTACTTGTGTTGTTTTTATACTTATTGTTTTTTATTATGTAAGTGTGGTTGGTCTAGTGTTTTTATTAAGGAAAAATTGGATTTGATTTGTATACTGTATTATTGTGCTGTTACTAGGAGAAAGATTCAACTGCAGAAATGCTGCAGGAGTCGCAGTTTGAGATTGAACGATTGGAGAAGCAACTGCAGGTGAAGACTTAGTCTTATATACACTGTGCCTCAAAAAAACATCCCCACATTTTCGACTGTATCTTGAAAACCAATTGTCAAATTTTGATAATTTTTCGTACGCATATTTCTGACACAACTTGCCATCAAATTACTGATCAGTTTCCCACCTCACCCAATGTATGCTTCTGCACTACCTAGGGAAAGCAGATCAAGCGCAATATGTGTTAAAACCTGAAAAAACATCCTCGACATTATCGATCGTAACTTGAACAAAGATTAGCAGATTTTAATAATTTTTTGGCATAAATATTTCTGACACAACTGGCTATTTAATAAGTGTTTTAGTTTCCACCTCACCCAACATCTGCTTTTGCACTATTTGGGGAAAGCAGACCAAGCATAATGCGTGCTAAAATGAATGACAAAACGTCAATAAATTCCATCTATCCTAATCTGTGGGCCCCAACAGTCGGTTTGTTACAAGATTTGACTGTCATGCAGCAGCGTGTCTACCAGATGAAGTTTAGGGGTGTTCGTGAACTCAAGAAGCGACTGGTACAGCCTGGGTTGGTCTTGAGCAGAACATTATTGATACTGCTGTCAATGAATGGAAAAAGTGTCTCCTTGCTTGTGTTCGCATAGTGGGCCAAAACTTTAAGCAGTTTTACTGCAGGCAGTTGAAAAATGGACAACTGGGTGAAATGTCGGCCAAAGTGCCATAAATGTAAACAAATTATGTTTTATGTGTTATGTTAATTAAGCAATCATATCGCATTTTATAAAAAAAGTGATATTTCGCTCGTTGTGTTTCTTCCAGGTAGTGCAGAAACAAACGTTAGGTGAGATGGGAAACTAAATGGTCGTTTGATGGCAAGTTGTATTAAAAATATTCCTACCAAGAATTATCAAAATTTGGTAAGTGGTTTTCAAGTTACAGTCGAAAATGTCGGGGGTGTTTTTTTTTGAGACACAGTGTATATATATTTTTATCTTTTTAGCACAGTTCTGTGCACACGAAACTTATTTGTTGTGGCACTCTATTTAGGGTTGCTTGCTATTTTATTTTTTATGTTTCTGTAAAAAAATTACATCTTAGCAATGTCGAGCCACGTTGGTTTTTATTCAGCTCGGTGGCCGGGGTGTGTATGTCGCTTGTGTGAGAACAGGTTGACGATTTATTTTCGCTTCAGTTAATATTGCTCAGTTTGCGTTAGTTTTTGTGTCTGTTTGCACAGAGTCATCGTGTTAATCCTCGAGTTCAGTCACTTGAGCAACAAGCACAGCAGGTAAATTAATTGTGTCAGAAACTGGTATTTTCAGGCAGTCACCTGTGCTCGAAGTGTAGAATTCAAACTTTATCGGCAGTTCTGAGTCATAATTTTAGCAAGTATTATGTTGCCTCGTTTATGGTTTATTTTTCATGCAGTCATGTGATTTTCGAATGCAGCCTGACTGACGTGCAAGGCTGCTAAGGCACAAGTTAATTAGAACAATTTACAATATCTTGGTGGTACAGTGGTGACATATTATGCAGTCATCCACATATTGCTGTACACTCCCAATTCTGATATTTGATTTTTTTTGTTGCAAATTGGCACAGCAATTACTTCTGCCCCAAGAACGTTTACACCAGTTATGGTTTTAATTTATTGTTTTCTGTTTTTCAAATTTGGAGGCCTTGCAGGACAGAGAGAAGAATAGACAAGCAATGTGGTTTGTTAAGATGGCGTCATATAAAGAAGGTTAAAAGGTTAAAGGTGGTGATATAGCCCTTAATGGGACGCCCATCTCAGAGCTATGGAGCGTCACCTGCCGTATGTGATCACACAGTGTTACCTGCCACCTGACATAGGTGAATGCGCTCTACCTTAACCCCAGCTAGATAGGCCGGTAATCGATTTACCTACCCCGGAGGGATGGAAGGCTGAGTTGACCTAGGCGGCTGGTTACATACCGAGATTGTTTTACTGCCCACAAGTTGTGAAACTCAGTGCCAGAAACATCACAACTGCAACATTTTTGTTAACTGTTTGACACAAAATTAAAATATTTTTATTTTATCCATTTTGTGACGATGTCAATATGTGACCATTTGAATAATCTGCTTGTTGTATTATTTTATCCAATTGATTAGTCCACCTGGAAGTGATAACTTGCGGAGCGGACTTAAGTTTTACCTGTGAAGTTTTATTAGTCAGCCCAAAAACGATAGTTTTCGAAAGGACTTATGTTTTAGCCCAGATTTTTTTTTTTTGCTACGCGAGATCTCCAAGATACGTGGGCCGACCGGCATGAAATTTTGCACGATGGTCAGTACTAGGCCCTATTTTATAATGCCGGTCCAAAATTTTGGGGGATATTCAAAATCGGTGAGTTACTCGTTCGACATCGATTCCTCCCGCGTTAGGCGAAACAAGTCCGGTGAAGTTTGGTCCAGTAATCTTGGAGATCTAGATGTGGAATCGTACCCACCGAAAGTGCATTTTTCGGAAGACCATATTTCAGCCCCTAGGGGGTGTTGCACCCCCAAATTTTTACATGCGCTAGAGAATGACCAAGTCTTACTAGCGCACCCCCCACCGGGGACGGCGGCCCCCCTTACAACAAAGGGGGGTCAAAAATTGGCTTAAAATGGAATAAATGAGCCACTATAACTTCGGAGTTAGGGGGTGTAGCCCGACGAAACTTTGGCACTTGACATGCCTCTAGGTGGGGGTGTTAACGCAAGTACAACTTTTGGGGGCAAATATCTCTGGGATCGATGAAGATAACAACATAATCTAAACGGCGTTGACGAGAGCGATCCTTTCTGCATTGAACAAAAAAAATTTTGTAAAATTCCGTCCACTACGAACCAAGTTATAAGCGCTAATGTTGACCTACCCTAAGTCGACGATCGCGTTCGGCGTATGCCAATGCATTTGAGTTCGGGCCATATGACTTTGATGCCGGGGAAATTCTCTCCCCCCTCTTTACCCCTCCTCTAATTTCCCCCAATCGGACTTAGGGCGCCGGGCGGACTCACGTTGGGCCTTGCCCCAAATTTCTAGTTTTTTATATTTTTTTCAACGCGAGATCTCCAAGGTGCATGGGCCGACCGGCGTAAAATTTTGCACGGTGGTCAGTACTAGGCCCAATTTCATAATGCCGGTCCAAAATTTTGGGGGGCACACCCCAAAAAATTTCAGGGGGCAAAAACGTGCAAAATTTGGCCTGATTTTGGGCGACTAAAGTTTAGCTGCAAATATCTTCGAAACAAGTGAAGATAATCAAAATCGGATAAATATTTTATCTACCACTATTCCTCCTGCATTAGGCGAAACAAGTCCGGTGAAGTTTGGTCCAGTAACCTTGAAGATCTTGATGTGAAATCGTACCCACCTAAAGCGCATTTTTTGGAAGAGCATATTTCGACTCCTAGGGGGTGCTGCGTCCCCAAATTTTTGCATGCACTAGAGAATGACCAAGTCTTACTAGTGCACCCTGCCCTGGGGACGCAGGCCCCCTTACAATTTTTTTCAAAGGGTGGTCAAGAATTGGCTTAAATGTAGCGTATTAGCCACAAAAACTTTGGAGCCAAAGGGAGTAGCTTCATGAAACTTTGCCACGTGACGTGCTGCTAGATGGGGGTGACAATGCGGGTACAACTTTTAGTGGGCGCCGCCCCCTTAAAATTTGGGAGGTCAAAAAACGTCCAAAATTTAGTACGTTTTACAACAACTTTCGAGTTTGACTGCAAATATCTCCAGAACGAATAGAGATATCGACAAGCAGTAAAAAGCGTTATCAAGCACAATTAATACTGCGTTGAATAAAAAAAATGAGTGAACTTTGGTCCACTAACACCAGAAATTATGCGGCTAATGTTTACCCACCCTAAGTCAATAGTGCACGTTTTGCATTTGTTTTGCATAATGCATTTGTGTGCAGGCCATGTGATTTTGTTACTGGGGGAATTTCACCCCTCTAAATTTTCCCCCAGTCGGACTTAGGGTGCCGGGTGGACTCACGTTGGGCTTTGCCCCAAATTTCTAGTTTTTTTTGTTTATGGTGTGTTTTAACCATCTTATTGTAACGTGTCCTTTAAGTGCTTTTGCGCTTGTACTATGCTGATCCTGTTGTTGTGATATGATATTATATATGCTGTCCCACGTTCTATCGTTCAGTTGCTGGGACTGTGGCAGATAAAGGACCAGTATGTGGGAGCCATGCTGGAGTTAAGTCAACAGAACTCTCAGCTGCAAGAGGAATCGAAAAGAACTAAGAATGAGCTGAAAGTTGCTAGCATACAAGTGGATGACCTCAAACGAGTGCTTGAGGAACTTCGCAGTGAAATGCTGCTCAAGGTGACATCTCTTGTTTGACTACTGATTTGTTACTTTGACTATGCAGTCTGTGGTAAGAATATTCACTGTGTCTCGTTGTGAGGTGTTAACTCAAATGGTCGTTTGATGGCCATTTTTGTCAGGAATATTCGTTCCAAAAATTATTTAAATCTGTTAATCTGTTTTCAGGTTACGATCGATAATGTTGTGGTTCCTTCTTTGAGACACGGTGTATTGTTAGTAGCAATGAGGCATTAGCTGGTTGCTTATTGAATATTGTCTTGTCTTCATTTATATTGTTTAAACTGACAATACAAAATTGACAGTGCATGAACATTTTATGTTTGAATAGAATGGCAAGTCATCAAAAGTGTATTTACAGTGGCCCTCACTAGTCCCGAAAAAAATGAATATGATGCTAAATATGATAAAAAGTAAAAAAAACGTTAAGATACGGCAACACAAAAGCATGATGTGTCACATGTGTTAGGCCGGTCACCATGTGTTTACATTTTAGAGTAATTAGGCTACATGTTAACAATTTTACAAGCACTGAGCAAGCAGCAGCTGAAATCTTGTGGTTTGTTGCTAGGAACAGCGTCGAGTGATTGATGAAGGAAGTCGATCTTTTGCAGATAAACGACTCCAACAACTCGCCGAACAAACAGCTGATCTCCAGTCACAGTTAGTCCCACTTTATCAATTTTGATTTATCTATTTCCTTTTTTACTTCACACTTTATACAGCTTGTTAACAGTAAAAAGTTTTAATCAGTGACTAGTTGTAGTTTTAGCTGAGTAAGTTATGGCCCTGTAGCTCTGTGCATTTATGACACGTGTGTGTCAAAAATTAAATCAGCACAACAATGAACTCATTTTATTTCACTTATTCTAGAACTTAGGCTGTTACAACACTTTGCAAGTATAGACAGGTATTATTTTATCCTCATGGTTTACTGCATTGTGGCTCTGCATTGAAGTCATTTATGTCGTGTGAATATATGTACAGGGTGGGCCATAGAAAAAACATGGCACTTTATTTATGTCTATATTTTTGCTAACTATTGACCGATTTTCAAAATTTTTTTGCTGGCACACTCTGCGGAAAATTTGCAATGATGTGCTTATTACATACCCCATCCCAGCACGCCGCAAATGCGTCTTTACACTACCTTGTGAAATATCAATGAAATATGCGTATATAACCATAATAACAAACAAACATTTTGGTAAAATTGAAAAAAAAACACTTTAGACCAACATTACAGTAAATGGTCTGTATGACACTAAACTGTATGGGTCTAACACAGTCTAGTGTCATACGGATCATTTGTCACAATGTTGGTCTGAAGTGTTTTCTTTCATTTACCTAAATTTTTGTTATTATTGTTCGTTTTTGCTTACATTTATATTTCACAAGGTAGTGTAGAGACGCATGGGATATATAATAATCCCATTATTGAACATTGTCTGCAGAGTTTGTCAGTCAAAGAATTTTGAAAATTGGTCAATAAATGGCGAAGATATAGACAAAAGCAAAGTGCCACGTTTTTTTATGGCCAAGGATGTAGAATGACAATAAACTTACTGTGTGGCCGTCATGTCAGAACGAGCTAAGTGATCTGGTATTTTTCAACAGATCACTTGTTAACTGCCACAGTTGTCAAACCACTGCATACTATTTACTGTAAAACAGAGAGTTAAAGCTAAATTAAGCATTTTAAGGCCAGTCATGAGACATTATATTATTTGTGGAATTGGTGTAGGTAAAATAAATTCAAAAAAAAATTCATCAGTTACCAGTATTTATTTTTGTTGAGTGATGCTTTTTAACTTGTATGATTATATCAGTGTAAGTTCATAATGGTTTTGATTGTCATTTTATCATTTTATTTCACTCTGCACATTGTGTTTATCACATATGATGTCGTTTGTTAAACTTTATTGTTATTATCACCGCAGTTAATTGTTATGCTTCTGCCAAAGTACTGGCCGGAGGCATTATGTTTCCAGAGTGTTCGTGCATCTGTGCATGCGTTAGTCCCAAACAAACATCGTTAGCAAGATATCTTGCATATTTGTTGACAGAATTTGACCAAACTTTTTCCACTAACAGACTTTGGGGCAAGGATGAACGCATCAAATTTTGGCATCAAGTGTCAAGGTCATTGGTGAGGTCAAATACACCGCAAAATGCACTTTTGGGCTTTGTAGTTGTCACCTGTTGGCAAAGGCGTAATAGTCGATGGAATCATAACTACCATCTAGTTACAAATTGCAGCCTTGCGAATTGTCTGTGTCATGTAGATTGGCATCCCGTGCTGCTGAGATTGGTGACCTGCATGCTGAGAAGTTGACCGTGGAACAGAGTTTAGTCAAGCTGCAGGAGAAAGCTGCGGACGATGAAAGTCGCAATGCTGATGCCGTGGCAAAGCTCAAGGACAGCTTTCAGCTGGCGGAGAATGCAGTTGTTGAATGCAATCAGGTCAGATTAACCGAGTAATGACTCTGAGCTTTAGGATGCAAATTGCAGGGTTGCCACTGGCCACACTGTTCTGAAAGTCCTTGGAAATTTTTTCCCCATTTTTCCAGGACCTGGACAGACTTTGAAAAGACTACAGGGCCTTGAAAGTTTTGGAATTTGATGTAAGGGAAGTCCTTGAAATTCAAATTACACAGACTGAAGATTATCCAGTTGCTTCTTGAAATGTTGGAAAATTTATAAAGTTAATGTGACAATTCTGTGTGCAGCAGTTCAGATATGTTTTGCTCGCTTCCGTTGCAGATTATTGGTTTCTTCACTTTTACATTTATTCTGCTATTCTTGTTTTTAGTGTGGTAAGTTAGTAAAGCATTGCTGGAATAGGTATGGAAAATGTACTTGAAAGTCGTTGAAAGTTTTTGAATTTTTCTTCCAAAATTGTGGCCAACTGAAATTGTGGAAGTAGAAAATAGCAGTTTGATGCTGGTAGAATGCTGCAGCAGTTTCCAAAAGTTTGCTTCTGCATACTGGCCAGTCGTGATGCAATTTTGGAAAAATGGTTAAAAAGATGAAACCCAAATGAGAGTGTGTTACTGTGGTTCACCCGTGGTTTTATGTTCTTGGTCATCCTGTCAGATCCTGTCACAGACCAAATGGATCACTATACCATTTCTTTGGAGTGTGAGTTACAAGGTGAATTTCAGATATTCTGAAGCTGACTGCATTTCAAGGTGCATTTAGAATAATAAGACGGTTTATTTTTAGTATAGAACAAAACGTAGCTTGTAGCTAGTTTTACGGTTTTGATATTTGGTTGGCTAATTTGATGAATTTGTACGTGTATGAAAGTTGGGGGTTTCACTTTGTATGGGCCATCCAGGCCCAGTAGATGTTTATGTATATGTTTTGTGTTTGTGTGTATGGTTGAAGGCTGTATTGAAGCAGCGCCAGGCAGAAGATGAATTGTCCAGGTTGCAGGATGCTTTGTCCAAGGTTGTCAATGAAGCCGGCGCCAGAACTCGACAAGAGGTCATCTAGACTGTGCTCTCTTAATTATAATGCAGCTCTGATGGCAGAATCTGGCGGTGCTGTGTTTCACCACAAACTTCGCTGAACAAATGGCTCTGGTATTACAGATAAAATTTCACATTGGCCATTGTGTCATGCGCACTAAACTGGGGGTGCGGAGCCAAAATCTGACCCACCGCTTCAAGCTCGAACTGCCACTGCTTAGCTATAGTGGTAACGTTATTCGTTACGTCGTAGACGTTGCTCTTTGTTCAGCTCAGTTAGTACTGAGACAGGTGACCAATCGTGAGTATACCATCTTTGTATTAGACCAAGCCACCCTGGCCCATTCAGCTTGGCCGTCCCTTTGTGATAGGCAAAGTGCCAGTTTACTGGCGATGGCGATGGTTATGACCACTGCTGGAGAAGGAATGGTGACAGTAGGCCCTGTTAAGCCCAAATTCTATTACGATGACTTTTACCGAAACTTCGCCACGGGGAAATTCATGGACACAAATCGTGAAAGTCGGCGACGTGATTTGTGTCACGGACTTTCATGATTTGTGTCCGCAATTTTGTCGCGAACTTGTCCCAGACTTTGTCGCAAAGTTGGCGTAATGGAATTTGGGCTTTACCAAGACTGCTGGCATACTGATCAGTCGGAGGTGCTGGCTGTTAATAGAGCTGGCCACCTGGTCGTCTTGGGCTGAATGCTTTATCGAGTTGTTCGCCGGTTTGAATCGCTGAAAAAGGGAATGAGTTTTTATACAACAAACCTAGCTGTTTGTATAGCATCTTTTGCTTTTAGTGGTAGAATTTGAAGCTTAGGTGAAGCAGTTACTGAAACGTCTTAAAAACTTCAAGTAGCAGTCATGAGATGAATTTATATAGCTTTTATGTTATTGCTATATTCGCTTTCTCATTTACATTTTAAGTACTGTTTACAGGTCGACAACGTGAAGAAACAATGCAACATCAACTTAATGAAACTTATAGATGAGGTTCAGCGATTGGAATTAGTAAGTTATCTGAGTGTATTTTGTTTCTTCCATTTTGTGGTTGCTGTCATTTTTTGAGAGCAAAATCTAAGGGATCATTGTGCGTTGCATTGATGGAGTGTGGTTGTATTTTTTCATACTGTTGATTGGTGGCATTGTCATTGGAGGTATTGTTTTGTTTTTATTTCATGTGCCTCAGTGTGAAATTGGTTAATACATTTACCATATTCAGGGGTTGTCTCATAGTTTGGCATCTCGAATCCGTCTTTGTTATTTTATTAATGCCTTTTAAGCTACCATAATATATTATGCTAAATTACAACATATAAATGCTTGGTGTCAGAGTGACCCATGCAGATGAAGGTGCTCATACCACGTTTTAGTGAAATGAAAGCTATATTTCTTCACTTTGTTAAGTTTTAAGGCAAATAATTTTGTAAATGATTAGCTGAAATGAAAATTACACACTTCCGTTATTGGTGTGCAATTAATGCAGCTTTTGTCATGTTGATACAAATTACGGATCCATTTCGGGGAGCATGTATTCTCTGTCTGCGGTCCAAGTATTTGGAATGAAATTTTCTTTCCTATGTCAGAAACCTTTATGCTGCTCTTTTTTTCACAAAGCCCTGAAAAATCCGTTTCACGTTTTTTATCCGTATGGAACACTATAAAACTTACGATTGTGATTATGAAGGAGAGTGGTGAGAGGCAGGCGCAGCTGGACCGAGCGCTGAGAGAGAAGCGTAGTGTGGTAGCCGAGCTGGAGAAGGTTTATCACAAGGGAATTCTAGAGAGTGGACGTGAGAGTCGTGATGTTACGGAGCTATCACAGCGAGCTTGTACGGCCGAGAGGTCACGAGATGAAGCTTTGATGAAAGCTGACTCGCTGACCAATCAGCTTTGTCGTACCGAAGCTCTGTAAGTGCTTGATATTTTTTCTGTGTTACACCGTTAGTTTGTTTTTGGTTTTCTGTCATACAGCAGGTTTATAACAGACTCTTCTGCCAGCTGCTTTTGTTTTTTGCGTCTTTCGTCAAAGTGACATAATCTTCGCTTGTGATGTCGCAGAGCATTTGTAAGTGCTTTTGTTCTCTTGTTGTTTTGCTTAACGTCTTACTTTCCATTGTATCCCATAGTAGTGGTTTTGTGGTGTAACCTCAGCTTGGTGTCCAACTGACGGCTATAGAAATGGAGATCAGCGCTGCCATATGGATCTTCTGTTTTGGGAAACACATTTTTATTGCAGTAGTTGAAATGTTGTGACATGGTGCAGGCATCGTCAAGAGCTGTCACGGCTGGAGGGTGAACTCGACTCTCTACGTGAACGTTACTCCTCAGCCAGTGAGGAGCTGGTCAGCACAAACAACGATCGCGTGCGTCTGACCGAGCAGGTTGACCAGCTGAGACAACAGCTGCAGAAGGCCAGCGATGAAAAGAACGCCACTCAGCGGACCACAATGAAACAGGTTTACTTCTGTTCTCTTTCATTTTCTTATTGCTTGATTTTGTCACACGGAGGATTGACTTTGCTTTTGTAATTTTTGTAGTGTTTTTTGGTATCATTTTTCTTTGTTGTACTTCATTATGCTTGAGGTTAGATGCAAAAGTACTTTAGAAATATTTGAGATTGCGAAATTTATCATTGTTTGTGTTTGAGGTAGTGAAGTTTTGGTTGAAAAGCACGTCTTTCTAAAAAGAAGTTCATCTTTTGCAAATCTTGGCACATGTGGCTTGTTGAATTTGCCTTTTTGACAGCAGTAACTAATACCCTAAAAGTGATGGAGAGTTTTGCGTACATTTAGTAGTCTATGCACTTGTTATTTATGTGTGTAACGTCTTGTTCTTGTATCTATTTTTAGTGTTTTTAATATTATTGATGTGACCTTATTCTGCAGGGTGGTCCAAAAAACGGTGCAAAGTTTATGCCACCATAATTTTGGAACCGTACATCACAGAGTCGTGTGGTTTTTAACAAAATGTTCCGAAAGAAATTCTTTACATGACTGAAGTCAGTGTTTGAGTACAGCACTTAAATATTCTTTGTTTTTGCCGCTGGCAAATGAACTATTCAAAAACAGTATTACCCCACACACCTTGGTCTATAAAAATTGGCCACTTTTGTTTTTTGGAATAGCTGCGTGAAACATTGGCCGATTTTAATGATTTTTGGCATGCAACATTAAAAAAACTTGACACAAACGTTTGTAGTTTTGGCCACTTCACATTAATGCTGTTGCTGCACTACTTTGTGAAAAGCAAAAGTCGTAGTTTTGCCATTGATAACAATGAATTCATATTGAGTAGTGCATGCAGCGGCTCAGAAAATTACTGAGACCACAAAAGTATTGAAAATCTGTTACTTTGTTTTTATTTTAAAATCGTAAGTCGACGAACTGAAATGACTTACCAACAGCGGCCACTCTGTCATGCAGTTACTGAACGTGCTGTTGGCAAGTGGTGTCAACATCTACCGCTTGGGTTCGTGCTGCAGGTGGACATTTTAAGCACATGCTGTAATGAAGATGATGTGATGTGACACGTGTGACTTTTTGAGAGATAATAATTTAATAATTTCTGAGCTGAAGCATGCGCTACCCAGAATAAATTCATTGTTGTCAACGGCCAAACTATGACTTAGACTGCATTTCACAAGTTGGTGTAGCGACAACATAAGGTGAGTTGGCCAGAACTACAGACATTTGCATCGCGTTTTTTCTTAATGTCGCATGCCAAAAATTGTTAAAATTGGCCAGTGTTTCACAGAGCTATTAAAAAATAATGGTGGCACGTTTTTATACATCGAAGGTAACACTGTTTTTGAATTGTTCATTTGCCAGTGGCAAAAACAAAAAATATTTAATTGCCGTATTTAAACACTGACTTTAGTCATGCAAAAAATTTCTTCCGGAACTTTTTGCTGAAAACCGCATGACTCTGTGATGTACGGTTGCAAAATTATGGTGCCATGAACTTTGTGCCGTTTTTTGGACCACCCTGTACATTTTAACGATTAAAATTTTATTAATTGCTACAGTTTTTGATGATTAGTTATGCAATTAAAGGTCCATGGCCAGTCAAACTCACTTGTGAAAATTTATGTAGATCAGATTTAGGCATTTCACCTTGCATATACGATACATTGATTTAAGTTTTATAAATATATGAAAATAATGCACAAATTGTAACAAAATGCGGCGTTACATTACGTTATGCAAACAAATCTGTCTAGGTCAGTGACCGAAAGTGACGTCATCGGGAGAACACAGTCAATGTTTACCAATTAATTTTAATATTTTTAATGACAAAAAATACTGTGTCGCATGACAACTGCAGCAGTTCATATAACATAATGCTTATGTTTCTGTGCGTATTTTACATTGACGACGTGTTCCCCTGGTGACATCATCAGCTTGTCATCATGGCGGTTCGTTTTCTATGGCCTTTTCATAGATCATCGATTTCAAATGTAAGTTTCTTCGTGTTGACAAAACGCTGGTTGCCGATATTACTATCAAAATTATCAGAAAATTATGCTGTTTTTAGGAAAATGGATAATGTATATATATATGTTAATTTTGGTCTCCATGGACCTTTAATTTTTAATTTTTGTAGCTCTAGAAAAGCAACATATGTGAGTTTTGTGTGTTGATGTCAGGTGTCTGGTCTGAGGCAAGACCTACAGATGAAGGAGAAGCAATATGAAGTAAAGCTACAAGCAGTTGAGGACTCTCATCGCCAGATGGCGCTAGAGTTACGTGAGATGCTCACAGCACAGCAACAAATGTCGGCCAAGTATGTCCATTCCATTCTTACTCTTAGTTTTGTTTTTTGTATTCTTTGCTTTCTTTTCTTTATCCTTTGCTTCAGGTGCTTAAACAATGTTTCATATTTATGCTTGTTGTGTGGTATTTGTGTTTTTTTGTAGTTTTATTGTCTTTTCGTTTTATGAGGTTTTATAGTGTTTTATAAGCATGTGCATCTGGAGCCTGTTCAGTAAACTGCTCACTTATTTTTTCACTTGCGTGCTTGCTTTTGTGGTGCCACCTAGCATATGCTTTAGCTCGTTAGGCCGAACGCACTGCTAGTGACGTAACTGTAATGCGGAGGCAAGGATCCGGGGACCCAAGCATGAAGTTCGGGTCACATTAAACCTTTCAGCGATAATGATTGATGACAACAACGACCATACTAATCCATGGTGTCTCTTTATGTTATGGAGATGGAAGGCAGAGTGCAGCAGCATAGCACGTCGGATGGAGCTGAAAGTGAACGATTCTCGCAACGAGCTGACGCGAGAACGCCGACGCAATGAAGAACTCACTCGACTTCTGCGGGAAAGCCGAGAAAAGACCATCGAGGTTTGTCGCCCACCTGTGTTTGACAGTTTCTGGTTGATAGTGGAAGCAAATTCTGCATGTTGACTCGAGACATCTTAAACGATTTTTTTTACTACTATTCTTATTACTGCTGCTACTGCTCGGGATGTATTCAATTTATGTTTAATCTGCTGTTTCTACACTTAAGCAGATTAGACCCTATTTTTAAAAATTAAACTTTTGGGAGTTGTTTTAGCCGAAATTTTTACTCACCATATTCTGTTTGTGTCATCAAGCCAATGGAATGAGAGCCAAGAATAGTTATTTGCACACACAAAATGATACATGGTCAATGAATGGTCATTTACTACACAACAGCTGCATTTTAGTTTATTTTTCACATGAAATGAATGTTCAGACACCAAAACTCAAGTTTAAACTTAAAATTGTAGGCCTATTATGCCATAATTGAAAGTGATTAGCCTGTCGGAATGAACACTGGTCAGTAATTAATGGGAGAAACACAACGAATGGTTTCGTTGCTAGTAAATAATAGCATATGGAGTTTGGTTGCTGTTATTCAGTACTTTTTTCACTGTCATCATCAGAACCATGTTGCAGTATTCTTATTGTCAGCTGTGTAATTTTTGATGATGTTTATAGTGAGTATTATTTTGATGGAAACTTTTGTGGTAATGATGAAGCTGTAATTACTGCATATAGGTTGAAGCTAGGATACAGCAGTACTCCAGGAATATTAAAGATCTGGAAAATAAAATCATTCCACACGAACCTCATTTCGCACAGGTTGTTAATGTTTTGCTGTTTTTTATATTTTTACGTGCGAAAGCAGCTACTGCTTTCAGCGTGTCTTAACTGTTGCAATTCTGTTCGTCCGTCCATCTGTCACACAGGTGGATCAGTCAAAAGCAGTGCAACTAGGATCACCAAATCTTCACTGTCGGCTGCCTGGAAGATTCTAGTTATGGGAGTCGTAAAGCTTTTCCATAAGTTCGTAGGGGGTCACCCTGAACAAGGGTGCTGAATGAGAGGGGGGGTGGCAAAATTTGCGATTTTGGGCCAATAAGTTGCTGTATCTCAGTAACGGTGCGAGATAAGGCCTACAGGGTGGGCCAAAAAACCGGACCTGTTTGAGCGCTGATAACTCAGCGATGGTTACCCGTAGAAAGGCCTGAGATATGTCAAAAGTTTTAGAATGTTGCAGACAAAAAGGGCCCAATTTGCATAGCAAATCATTTAAATATTTTGCCTAATTTGCCTAACTCTTCATTACCCTGAAATTAGGCATTTGCCTACACTCCCATGTGCCCAAGTTCATTGAACTCAAAAACTCAAGTGTGCCAGAAAGTCCAGATTTAAATTCTGTGAATTATTCAGTGTGGGGGCATTGCAACAGATAGCGTGGTCACAAAATTTCAGTAACTGACCAGCTAAAACGTGTGCTAATCGAATGCTGGGCTCAGCTGATCCTGAACACACTGAGTCCAGCGATTGATCAGCTGCTTAAAAGGACTGATGACGGTTATGAATGCAAAAGCTGGGCAACTGCCTAGGTCGAATTTTATCTAAACTTAACGTATGTGTTAATGATTATTGATATTTCACTGTATGCTGAATGAAAATCAACTTAAATTCATGCGTTACTGCCAATTTAACATGATTTTAGGGGTGGGACAGATTTGTGTAAATCAGGCAAAGAATATTTAAATGCTGAGATATGCAAGTTGTACACTTCTTCTGTGCACAATTTCGAAACTTTTGGCATATTACGTGCCTTTCCATCAATAAACATCGCTAAGTTATAAAAGCTCAAATGTCCATGTTAAATCCAAGTGTTACAATCAAATTTGGCAGAGTGTCGGGGGTGACGAATATTTATGCAAATTAGGCAAAAAAATATTTAAATGCTTCACTATGCAAATTTGTCGTTTATTCTTTACAGTATTCTGAAACTTTTGACATATCTCATGTCTTTCTACCACTAACCATCGCTGAGTTATCAGCGCTCAAACAAATCCGTTTTTTTGGCCCACCCTGTATATTACTATTAATCACTAATAGGAAGTCGTACACTGGCTCTCGATTGGCGCTGAATTCAATGACCTTGAATGACCTTGAACGCCAAAATAGGGGGTTCTATGGATTTTTTTGGCAATTTCGGGCTGCGACACAAGTCTATATCATTCACAAGGTGGCGCCATGGAACTATCGTTATGCGATCTAGATAGAGAATATGGTATTTGTATATTAACTTAGCGTGAACACCCCAATTTTCAGCTAAACTACTGAACCGGAACTGCTGTAGGCTTTCGCGCGTCTCGTGAGCATTAGCTCAAATTTCTTGTTTTGTTTATGTATGCTTACTGTAGCTGCAACAGTTGTCTAACACTGTTTCTTTTCGATAGAATAAATGTACATGACAGCAGTTTATACATTTGTTCACAGCAATATGCAGTGCTGACACATCGAAGACAGCAGTTGTTATTTTTCTAAAGTTTGTTATTGCTGGTTTTTAATCATTACCAGCTCTAATTCGTCTGAATGTACTTTATTGTAGAATTGTAGTCTGACTGTCGTTTTATTAAAGAAACATTTGATTCATGGTGTCTGTGTCTGCACTGTAGTCTGGTCCGAATGTGTCATCGGCGAAGCTGAAAGGTCTGGGTGTCACTGAGGCTCGCAGGTTGCAGCAGCGAGAACTTGAACGCAGTTTGAAACAGTCGCTCGCGTCACTGTGAAGTTACACTTGTTGTACAACATGCTGTACAACATGTTTCAACATAATGCACTATTGCATGTTTAAAAATATCCACTTCCTGCTTTTTACTAAGAATTGCTATGCATTTGGCAATTTACTACTTTTTGCAACACATATTCAAGAGAACATTATAGTATATCATTTTTTATGCCTACTTTGCTGACTACTTAAAAGATTTTTATCAGTTCAGGCTCTGGTGTTCATATTTAGTAAGGGACTGCCCTTACCATCTGTTGCTCTGATGTGTTAAATTTAGCTTACGTTTTGTTAGTGATGGCAGTGGGCTATATAGCAATTTTGACGTATGAAGATGAATGCTAACTCACATTTTAGAATCATTTAAAGTTGCTTTATCTTCTGTGGTTGAAAAATATAAAATATTTTGCCTTGTCATCCTTCTTATCATATTGTCACATTTTATCCTATGCATCACTCACTACCTCACACACATAGACTACTATCGCTTTTCCGTCTCTCTGAAATATAAAATTTAGACGTTTATGCATTGTTTTGCTGGTAATGCTACTCGTGTATTTTTTTGTTTTTGGCAAATCTACCTAGGAAACCATTGGAGATTACTATTGCCCACAGTTTTCCACTGAAAATTTTGCCAAATTCCGCGGGCCAGTTTGCAAAATTCTGCACCTTTTCATGGCTTACCGTGGCCTTCCATTGGTAAGTAAAATAAGCTCTGTTCTGTTCAGAAACTTTATTTTCTGAAGGGCCAGCTTGCATAGTGAGATTTTGCTTAGTTATGCTAACAATGTACAAGGAAAATTACCTATTTTTTTGTTTTAAAAATGCAATCTGTCAGGTTGCGATGCATTTATTTACGATTGTGCGATAGCTATTAGCAGGGTCCACAGCTTTTAGCAGTTTAGTTTGATTTTTTCTGTGATAAAAAATGCCTCATCAATTCAAAATTCGTACTAATCGCCAGGGAATTTTCAGCTTTTGCAAAATTCCATGGAATTGTCAAAATTCCGCGGCAAAGGAAAAATTTCGCAGCTTGGCTCGAAATTCCGCCGCCCGCGGAAAACTGTGTTCCCTAGAGATTACTTCATCATAACGTTTTTAGTGCTGAAGACTGTATGTGGTTCGACTTACAGGGCAGCTCTTAATTAGTGTGTAGTTTTTCTACATTTAAGTAAGCCAATTTTGTCAATGCCCTGTTATTTAGATTGAACACTGAGCGCAACTCAATTGTTTGTTGAATTGTTGTATTTTATTTCATTGTAATGTTTTTACGTTGTTGCTGTTAAACATGTGAGTTTGACGTCTTTTGTTAAAATGCGTAAAGTCGCAGGTTTTCTCTGTGTAACATTTAAATACGCGTAGTAACTGTCATATACAGTACTTTGAGTCTGCTTTAGTGTTCATTTGGCAATGTGAAGGACATTTGATTTGTAGAATGATATACTCCAGCAGTTGTGTTTATTTTGAGTTTGCAATTTAACCCAGACAAACTCGAGAAAAAAATGTGGGTCAAAAAAACTGACAGTAACTGCAGCCGATACAATGCCTGTTTCTTTAAGATTTGTTGTCTTTTGTAGTAATCGCAGCAGTGAAGTTGTTATTGCAGTCGTTGGAATAGATGCAGCACTTTAAATGGTTTTTGTTTGCACCTTTTCTGTCCATCTATAGTCTGTCATTATTTTGTTATATTGTTCTCTATTGTGTTAATGGTGGCCAGCGTTGATGGGCGTTTGCCTTTTCTGGTAACCTGCCATTGTAGTCGATTATTATAGTTGAAATTGTTATTTGATGTCTTACTTGGCTAATAAAATTCTCTCTCTCTCTCTCTGGTAATAGTGAATTCCGTTATCGTTTTGACTTTGTTACTTAGTAACTGGTTTCTGCCTAGCAAACATTTTTTTTATCCTCTAAGGCCTTTTACATTCATTTCGCCCGTCACAATCTGGATAACTCTGGTAAATTACGGAAGATAAACATCCAGTAATGCTAGTAATAGACATAAGTAGTTTCCTATTTGTACTATTTTAACCCTACACACTGCTTTTCACAAATTGCTGGGCCATATTTTTGACAAAAGTCATTAGTTTATTTATTTATATAATCTATATTGTATTTGTATTATTGTTATTTGTGATGAAGTTAGTATTTGTATCAGTTTCATTGATATGTATGTATTAGTAGTTTGTTTTTAGTTATTACCGAGATTTTATTTTTCTGTGTCAAGTGTGTGTGTGTTTCACTGAGGTTTGTGACTGTAGTTAATTACAATAGGCGATTCGATGTGTACGTTCTTAATAGCAGTTAATTTATTCTTACAATTTTGTAACGTTACGTACCTAATTGTGCGGCGTCCTAATGGATCGCGGTGCGGGTCTTGCTTGCTCAAGTCGCTCGTCCGTCTGTCCGTCTGTCTTAGGGGTACATTACTTGAAAACGCAAATGAATTTAGCACATTTTATAGCCTCACAGGACACTTCTGGTGGAACGATAGCATATACTGAGCAAGCGAGCAAATTTTTTTGGCTATTTTTGCTTTTTTGTCGGATATGATTTTCAAACAAATGATTGGAACATTCGACCTGGCTATACATACGCTACAGGTGGGTTATGCTTGGGGGTAGGCCTAGAACTAGATCCAGCCAGCGTACTAAATTATAATTTTGTGCACTTTTTGTGCAGTTTTTCGTGTGATACGAATTTCATCGAAAGTAATTGGGGTCATCGCCGGCAATTTGCCCGCATTGACTGTGCCAGTGCGGGGACTAGGACTTAGCCTATACTTAGCAATTTTCTTACGATGTCTGCACTGCTAAGGCAAGTGCTATCAGCGACGTTGTATAGTTGCTGCTTTCTAATTTGTAGTCTGAATTACACGTTAGGAAAGATTGCACTCGTTGATCTGGCAATTACACCGCTGACGCTATACTGCGATTTTTTTCTGGCTCAGTGGCATATATTATGATGCCACTGTTTATGTACCTGTAGGCCTATAGGTGTGCGCAGTTCAAACATAGCCTAAGCCCTACATATAGGCTTCTATTTTTCTTCGAGTGCGCTGGAAGTGAACGTTTTTTGGCCCAGTCGACACTTTTGTGAATTATGCTATCAGCAACACTAAATGTCACTAATAGCTTATTCAGAGAGCACTTGCAAAATTTAACGAAGGCATGACTGAATTTTTTTTAGAAAAATAAAAGAAGACGTTAAAACTGATAGTCGGCCTATAACCATATTACTAAATCAGACATGTTTTACATTATTTTCAGCATCTTATCATTTACAGCTGCAGACTTAGGCCTACGTAATTTGTAGCTTATGCAGCTGCCAAAAAATAGCAGAATTCAGTTTGACAGACATGTGAGAATCTGCTACGCCGAGCATTTATTTTCGATATACGAGATTACGAGTATGACGACATCGGTGGACGCCTGTAATTGTCTGAACGGTAGCGCATTTTCTTCACCACCTGCACCAATTTTTGACGTTTTTTTTCTTTCCCCGAAGTCTATAGGTGTGATGCTTTGATTGGTGTAACCGATACGGCAGTGCGGTATTGTGGCGGGCATTTTGGCCTTCGGCGCAACCTGTGTCCTACACTAACTACTATGTATTACATAAACACTCCCGTCACCGCTATATATGTAGGCCTATCGACAGTGGCGTATTTAGAATTTGGCAAAGAAGGGTATGGCGAGGGCGTGCAGCGCGAGCCTATAATAGGGGAATGAGGCTGACACCCCAGCGGGATTCTACCCCTAATTAAGGGGGTAGGGGTCTTGAAAGCTTAAACACAGCTTTTGCAGGACGTTCGATCATTTAATGGAAGCTGCAAATTTGCCGATATTCATGATATTTGGTAACGCAGAAAACAACGGATGTTTTTGTTTTCTCGCCAAGGAGGGGGCATTCCACAATGCCCCGTCTCTCCCCCCTCTTTAAAGTTAAGCCCCCCACTGCTTTATTAGGGATCTTTTGCAGGTCGTCTCTACAGCTGCACACACGGCGAAGACAAGACAGATTGCTGACGCGTCCAACCGACGATTCGCTCACAGCCTTTTATCGCCGCGGTCGACGCTGCTCGTTTCGCCTCACCCCACGCCGTCATCAGGGCTCGGTGGCGTAGACACGGGGGCCCAGGAGGTCCAAGCCTTTGCCCCAATCCCTGGTACAAAACATAAACACACGTTTAAACTGCGCTGAATTCGGTCAGTCAATTCTCAGGAAAATAACATTTAAATTGTTGCCACCAGATCTCATTTTAAAGCTATAATGCACAAAATTCGATATCGTCTGTGGCTCCGACCGGACCCCGCTGGGGGAGCTTACAGCGCTTCCCAGATACTTAGCTGGATTTCAGGGGTCTTACTTTAAGGAGAGAAAGAGGAGAGAAAGAGAAGGAAAAGGAAAGGAAAAGAGGGGGTGAGGAAAAGAAAAGAGAGGAAAGGCCGGGGAAAGAAGGGGGACGGGAGGAGAAGGAAGAAGAGGGAAAGAAAGGGAGTGGAGGAAAAAGTAGGACAGGAGAAGCGGAAGAAAGGAGGCGAAAGGGAGAGGTAAAAAGAGCGGAGTCTCCCCTACAATTCAAATTTCTGGCTACGCCACTGTCAGCGTTCACCCGGCCGCGTTCCCTTCACCCTGAGACGACAGCGCGTCATCTCACCTCAGCGCGCTGCCGCTTGTCAATTTGTCCATCGAAACCGCGCGCCGTCGCCGCCGTTTAATGCTGCGCGTGAACTCCTCGCCTGCTGCAGGAAATCGGATCGCAGGCACCCTGTCGACCAACAATAAAGCCGCCGTCCAAAAGGCCAATATTTCGCACGACGGGAGACGTCGGCAGGGACCGACGGCAGACCTCCCCCACCGAGAGCATTCACACCACGCCGGTGACGCGCCGGCCTGTCCGGATGCTTTCAGCGTTACGTCTAGCTCGCTCGTTTATTCACTGCTACTTAAGAACGTCTTAAGAACGTTTTAATGATCAGAGGAATTATTGAGCTGCCGCCCGCTACTGCATGCATGCCGTGCTGTCGTTGACGTATAACCCGTTCATATACCCACTCGATCTCTGCCGCCCTACGTCGTGACTTCAACAAACATCGTTAGGCCTAACCTATTGTAATCATCGATCCTCACCTCACAGTGAATGGAAAAGATGAACATCAGAATGACGATCACTGCCGTAAACTAAAATAGGAGACGATAGGGCGAGACGAACATGCTAAAGATTTTCCATTTTCCTTAAACATGATGTTGCTGTAGTGTAGGTAGCGGTTGTGGTGAATTCAACAAATAAATACAAAGTGCTTTTGAATGGCACGTTTTAGCTAAAGCGTCGTTTATGTATGGAATAAATTTCAAAATATAAAGACCTTTAATCTGGGCAAGTGCTTGGGCATATTGGCATATTGCCCCTCTATTATAGTCAGATGACCTCATCAGTTTGTTTAATACTGCGTTGGCCTCTTCACTTAATTTCAGTAAGTCGAAATTAATACGTGGACGTGATTTCGGATAGTGGCCTAAACGATAGCTATACGATGCACGGATGCAGATGGAATTAGTGAAACAAGAGTGTAGACTGTAGAGTCAGTCATCTTTTACGTGGATTGTCGATGCTCGTACTGCATAACTGCCATTTTAAGTTGATATCCGTCCGTCCGTTTATCTGCAATTTTGATATTTAGTGGTTGAACATCTACACCAGATAAGTATGCGGCATTTTGGACGTTTTTGAAATCCCATGACCTTGCTTTTTTACTTTTTGAAGCAAAAATCGGCAGACCGATTATTGCTCTGTCTGAAAAACGTTTACACGGTCACAATAATTTAGGTTCTTTTGTGTTTTTATATTATAAATGTACAAAACATCAGTTTATACACTTGTTAACGGCAACATTTAAGGACTTGCACATCGAAAACAGCAAAAATTACAAAAGGTGATATTGCCCGCATCACACTGACTGTGTGTCAAAGTGCTGCTGAATAATATCACCTTTTGTAATTTTTACT
>Ga0209367_1000888_pt1 | contig 33966 bp, 22 predicted proteins | sample WorMetLIZISLAND2_FD_187412 | JGI IMG/M metagenome (GOLD analysis project Ga0209367, IMG submission 187412) | Marine gutless worms symbiont microbial communities from Max Planck institute for Marine Microbiology, Germany - Olavius geniculatus... ... | reverse complement strand
GTGCCTCGTCCATTCCCTACCCTTGCAGCTCAGCCGTCGATCAGGCCGTCACTCCAGCGTCCACCATGCCGAGGTCCGCCTCCAACCGCGGCAGCGTCCAGTTCGTCGACTCAATAAAAACTTCCGTTCATCGGACCGCTTCGGCTGGCAATGCCGGCACCCCGGTGACGGACAGCGACCAGTCGCCTCTGGTCAGGAAAGCCAGCTTGGTGAGCTCCGGAGCTAACGTAGAAAATTCTCGACCGACTTCGTCGCTCATCAAGTCTGCCTCGTTCAACAGTGCCCGCTACGCGAGGGGGAAACATTTCCGGTTTAGTCCGGAGACGGACGCAAGTCGGCGCGAGGTGGAGACTCGGCGGGACTCAGAGGACACGAGTGATGTACAGCGTCGACGAACCAGTGGTCCGTCGACGTCGTCAACAAGTTCCGTTTTCGCTCCTTCGTCTCCGAACTTCCTGGAAGTTCCGACGCAGCCGGATATGCCAGCCGGTCATTCCAGTTTGTGCCGGCAGGTGTCGCCTGTGTGTCGTGCGGCGTCGTTCAGTGAGGGTGAAGCTCGTCAGCAACGCACTCATCGACCTTGCGTTACGTCGCTGTCCGTTCCGTCTCCGTCGTCCACGCCAGTCACCGCCGTGCCCCACTCGCCGCTACTCGTCGCCACCACTGCCGCCGCTCAGCCTCGTCGCCGGTCATTCCGTGTGAATGACGGTCGGCCGGCAGCAGTGCGTCACCGGGCCGTGCGACGTGCCGTCTCGTGCCGCGCTGCTACACGTCGAACCCGCAAGTCGTCAGCGACCGTTGGTCGGGCCGCGTCACTCAACGAGGGAGCTCGAGGTCGACGCGTGGCGGCTGCGCAGGCTGCTGAGAGAGCTGCCAGCATCAGTTCGCTTGGACTGTTTGGCTCCGACTTTTTGTTCTGTAGTCAGACGGGGTTGTCATCGACAGCTGACATCTACCGGCGCATGCAGCAACGAGCGCGTCTTAATGCAGCCTTGTCCAACGACAGCGGTATGTACTGTTTATGTCTTCATTCCTAGAACGCTCGTATTTGCCATAGTTAGGCCTAATAGCAGTTACTTCTTTTCATCGCCTAACAACTAGCTGACATCTGTTGTGGGCGAAATAGTCACTTAACTAAAGTTGACTGCCTGGCCGGTCCATTTTGTCAATGTATATCTTAAGCTGACGTTGACCTGCTGCTGTGATACATCATACATGCTTGTGAAAAAACTGGTAAATGCTATTACCGGTAGATATACTGTTTGCCAAATGTTTGGCAAATAAAGTGATTCATGATTATGATGATGATATTGATGTCGTTTGCGACATGTGGCTTTATATATAAATGCGGTTTGATTGATTGATTGATTCAGTGATGTCTAGGCTGGGGCAAAGACCCGGTACGTGTACAGTGTACACACATTGTAACTAGAAGGCGCTCGTGAGAGTGCATATCTCCGCCAAGTGAAGTGATTTAAACATTACTACTACTACTACTACAACTACACCCTTCGACAAAGAAAGGGGAGAGAGAAGGAAGAGGCGCTTCCCGGCAGAGGGAGAGAAAAGTAATAGCCAGCGTTGCTGCTTGTGCTGTTGGTGCAATGACGTCGTTGCTATTATGAGTCATCATGTACACACACATACACGGAACGACGGACAGAACGACCAATCTCTTAATCTCCTCCAGTGTTCACTACGTTTACCTTGGCAGAGATAATTATCAATCAGTCAATTTAACCACAAGATCATCTGGTTTTTTGCCACTCAAGCAGTCGAATACATCCAGTAATGATACGCTTTCTGCCGCTACTGATGCAAGATGTTCCACTAAACGCATGCGACATTAAGATTATACTTAGAGACCATTGTGGTTCGTTTCGCTTATATTAATTTACAATAAATAAATCAATGAAAGCTCTAATGTTGACTTTGAAAAAATAAACGTGATTATACAGAGAGGGAGAAAGAATTTTATTTGTCAAGTCACATATCAAATAACAGTTTTAACAATAATAATCATCTACAATGGCAGGCTGCTGGAAAAGGCAGACGCCCATCAACACAGGCCATCACTAACACAATAGAAAACAATATAACATAATAATGACAAATAAATTAAACAGAAAAAGTGCAAACAGACACAATTTAAACAACATAAAACAAGTTCTGTATCTATTCCAACGACTGCAATAATAACTGCTTTAATCTAAGTCTAAAAGTATGACATGATCTTATGGCTTTAATATCATTAGGTAAATTATTCCAATATTTATAACCTTTATATTTAATGCTTTTTTTACCCTTTTTGCCTTTTGCTTTTTGAACTATAAATACGAAATCGGCCGAACGTGACTTACTAAAAGGTCATCAATGCGCTGACGTGACTGGACGTCATTTTTACAGCAGTTCTTATGGTGTAAGACGTCGCCGTGCAATAGCGTCTAACTTCACACGTTTTCACAGTGAGCTTTCCAGTGGCTCCCCGGCACCGATGCTTCCGTGTGCTTGATCAAACAGAACGTTGACGACGTGCGTGGTCACGTAACCGCAAACGACCGACAGAGCTGAAATTATTATTGCACGAATAATTTTAGAGCAAATGCATTTGCATTTCGTAATGCAAGAATAGGCCTATCGATCGACAAAAGATGGTTGCCAGTCATTTGTCAGAGTTAGTGATGTCGTCGGTTTTGTCGCCGAAGAGTCCAACGACAACCAATTTTAATTAATTTAATTCTTTTTTCATGATTTACGAAATTGATTTTTTTTAAAGCAGGTGGCCTGTAAGCAAAATTGTTGTCGCGGTAGTAGTTTGCCGGTTGCTAGTTGATTCGTATATCGCAGCCTGGCTGTATGATGTATTGGTCGGAGTGTAGGTGACAAGAGCTGGTCGAGGTCTTGCAGCGTTCGTCGCAAGTCGAGCAGTCGTCCAATACTGGCGATTGGCGACAACGTGGCGGCGGCGGCTGCGGCGGCGGCGGTGAGCGCCGAGAGGAGTAGGAAGAAGCGTCACTCGGCGGGGGATGCTGAGTCAAGTCGGCGCAGCGCCAGCAGCAGCAGCGCCGGAGCAGAGAAGAAACACAGCGTCAGCGGAGCGGACAACGACGAGACGGATGAGAGCGACGACGAGCAAAACACTTACTTGCAAGGTTCTATTTACCACCGTGTATATACGCACGCGCTGTTGGCACAATAATCTATTAGTGCCATACTTTTGACGTAGGCCAGCTCCACTACTTTGGTTAGCTGTGCATCCGTTAAACAGCAAGTCGTACAACGAATCGTGTAACATCTCGACGTCTCAAAATATTGTTTATTGGTTGCTGGTCTTCGATTTTTATTGTGTACTTTGTTGCGCAACTTTTGTACAACAAACTCGCAGCAAATTAAAGGAAGTGGAGTTTGGGCATAGCGATTAGCGAGCTTTTACTACTAGGTCAGCTAATTATCTGTTATGCACTCCGCTTTTAATTAAACTTCTATCGTCATATTTTTATAGACTACTCAATGTTATGAAACTGAAAACTGGATTTTTAATTTCATTTTTTTGTATTGATTGTCATTTATTAACACGACTGTCAAAATCGTTCTATTCGTCAGTGAAGTGACTGCAATACGGTTACTTTGCTTGTTGCATATGGTAAAAAATAATATGGCTTGCTTGTAAGCAAAAAATCTAGGCAGTCTGGCAGACGGATTAATCAAAAATGATTAAGTGCGTTCTTTACTATTCAGATTTTTGCTGCGTACAGTGGGCTCGGGTTTGCCGTAAATGATGCAGCATTAATGTGATTGATTAGCAGTCGTCTGGTCGCAAGTTTTCGGCGAAAACGCTTCCCGTCAGACGACGTCCAACCGCTGCGGGCAAGCAGCCGGTGCACGCGTGCGTTGAAGTTGATAGATAAGCGACGTGTCGAAGTGAGAAATTCGGCGAAGACGTCGTGACGGTTATCGGCACCAGAGAGAGGGGGGATGCAGCGTGTGAAACAGATAGATCACAGTATCGGAATGACGGACAGACGGACCTGAGGGACGGACAGGGTCAGATGAGCGACACAGCACCAACCAAATCGACCGATCGACCGGCAACTGATGCAGCGGTTTGATGTGCGGCGCTTGTGTTTACCGATGACGTAACCACTGACGCGGTCGGCGACGTTATCGACCTGGCTATTCATCATCATCATCATCAGTAGCAGCAGCAGCAGCAGCAGCAGCCGGTTAATCGCAGCGGCCGCTCGGTCGCGTGGATGTCCGGCTGCATCGACAGGCTAATTTTTATTCCTCCGGGCAAAATCGCCGCGGCACCCGGCTTATTGGCGCTCACGCTCGTATCGAACTCGGCTTAGAGAGACCGACGACCAGCGCTAGTCCGGACCGGTGTCCCATTATAGGATCGCCCTGCAGAATAGTTTCCTTTCGGCCGACAATTTACCGATGTCGATCGAGGAAAGACTTTTCTGTGGGGGCGATCCCATAATGTGGAGACTTTGTGAAGCCGGCGATATTGTAATAATGGGGAGACATATCAAATCCGTGATTATCTCTCCCCGTGCGGATTTTTATGGGAGTTACATTTTAATGTAACACCGGCGCGCTGTCGCCATTCTGTCAATACATGACGTCATTAAATGATGGCCGCCGGCAACATCCGGGAAATGACGAACGATGTCACGTGATGTCATACGTCAGCACGCGACCGCAGTCGGTCCAGATTGTACACGTCACACTCGCCTCAGATTCCATTCAACGACTTCCATCTTTCACGAACTCATGCGTCCTCGTGCTTATCTTATGAGTAAATATATTGATCTCCGCGGCCAGCTGACAGCTTCAGAAAACATGATGGAGAGAGGAAATTAAGTCATCATTGCAGTCTCTGTCGATTTTCTGCCGGAGTCTAAAAACGTCAGCATTTTGGTGCCACATCACGAGTGATATCGTCGAGTGTAGACTTTTAAACTGTTCGATCTTTTTCCTACTCTAGTAATTTTAATGGAGACAAATTCAGAAAATTTCGTACATCCCGCAGAAGAGTTGTTATATAAGAAAACTGCACTTTGCGGTATATAGTACCTAGACGTCGTTGTCTGCTTTGCTAACTTTAGTTATGCTGTCTAACGCAGAGAAGATTGTTGTAGCTATTTAGGTTATTCCAAAAATTTAGATAAACTGCCCGGATTGATTGTTTGATGTTTATTAGTAAACTTGATACATCGAAATCTCCTGTATCACCGGTTATTGTCTGGACGATCACGCGTTGCTTGCAGTCTGTGCAATCTAATAGTCCGAAGTAAACCCAAGGACAAAGCTAACGAGAAAATCGCCGTTTACTGCAAGGCATTAGAGACGCTTTGGCGTTGGCAGGCCTATTCTCGCGGGCGCATTTTCAAGTTTTCAACTAAGCACGTAATGAAAGCGATGGCGAGATTGCAGTTGCGTAATTGCGTTTCATTAGCGGTCTGTATGGTCGTGTGACGTGACAACGTCTTGACTGCCAGCCCCATGTGCGCACTGACGAAAGTGCACCGTTGTCTTCAGCGCACGGCTACAGCAGCTATTGCATCAGTGGCGAGCCGGTAGACAGTGGACAGCATCGCGTGGATTTGGACGGAAATGTTGTCGACAGAATAGGAATGTGCCGCCCGTCTGCCGAACGACACGTTCAATTCCGGCCACCGGACACATTTATTCACATTCCGCATTCTATTTTCGCCGCGAATTAATGCTGCGCAGAGATACTGTCACTCACCGTTGAGTGGTCTATTTTTGTCCAGCTTCCAGTGGAAACCGTATAATAATCGACAGTTGATGAGTCGATGAGTGTTGACAATACGGACTCTTGTATTCAGTTACTGGGAATTGTAATCTGCTTAATGCGTTTAACGATTTATTAGGCCACCCGGAACGATAGTTCACGGCGATCTTATGTTTTACTGCAGATGTGAGATGTTTTATTTATTTTTTTCACCGTGAGATTTCCAAGATTTTTGGGCCAATCGTGTGACTTTTATTCGCAGTACTCCTTGTTATGAATTGAGTAGCACGTTTTAAGTTAAACTGATGGGGCGACTGAAAATGCGAGAAATGAAATTTCGGCACCATCAAAAATGCAAGTCGTGAAAATACGAGACATGAAAATGCGGCACCACAGTGGAACGTTAACTTGAATTTCGTTAATTTCATGCACTGACATTCAGCGAACTGTACTGAAATGAACTGTAGAACTGTAGACGAGTTTTGATGATAACTATTTTTGCTTTTTTTGAACGTTAATTTGAATTTCGTTAATTTCATTTACTGACATTCAGCGTACTGTACTGAACTGAACTGTAGTGTAAACATTAGTTTTAGCATACGTCTGACCCGCATATTCATTTTCCCGTATATTCATGTCTCGTATTTTCATGTCTCGCATTTTCATTTCCTGCATTTTCATGTCTCACTTTTTCCATTTTCGCCCCTTATTTTTGGTGCCGCATTTTCATGTCTCGTATTTTCATTTCTCGCATTTTCAGCGTCCCCAAACTGATTATGCTAATTTCAAATAGTCTGTCATTGTAGATTGTTTAGTGCGATTCCGGTCAGCAGTGCGCGGCTTCATTCACGGCTCCAGTTTTCAGAAAGCCGTTCTGGTCGCCATACTTGTCAACACTCTGAGCATGGGCATCGAACACCATGAGCAGGTTCGATCCAGACGTCTGTGACCATTTGTTTTTTAAGTTTTCATTATATCCGATGTATGATCTCTGCGTAAATGTACTAAGTTTTTGGCAGCTCTATGACGATAAATATTCTCGGCACAAGCATAAATTATTTTGAATATACACCGTGGTCCATAAAAACGTGCACTTTTATTTTTTGAACAGCTCCGTGCAGCATAGGCCAATTTTAATAATTTTTGGCATGCAACACCAGAAAGAAACTTGACGCAAATGATTCTACTTTTGGCTACCTCATTTTAATACCGTCGCTACACTACGTTGTGAAATGCAGGTTGTTGAACCTGCTGTTTTCGAGTGGTGTCAACGTTTGCCGCTTGCATTCGTGCTGGAGGAGGATATTTTGAGCACATGATGTAATAATAAGGATGTAATGTGACACGTTACTTTTTGAGATACAATAGTTTTTAATCGTGTTTGTCGCTTTTCAGTTAATCATTTCTGAGCCGACTCGTGCGCTATCCAGTATGAATTCATTGTTGTAAATGGCCAAACTACGACTTCTGCATTTTACAAGGTAGTGTAGCGACAGTATTAAAGTGAAGTGGTAAAAACTGTAGTCGTTTGCATTGTTTTTTTTTGATGTCGCATGCCAAAAATTATTAAAATCGGTCAATGTTTATATACTGCATAACATAGACGATCACATTCATCTTATGTTTTAATTTTTTTTGTTTTTTACTGTTTTTTTCATCACCCTGTAACGCTGACAGTGTGAACCATACAGAGCTGTGGATGTTACAGCCGGCGGTGCTGACTCAAGTGCTCGAGTACAGCAACTTGCTGTTCACGCTGCTATTCGCCGTCGAGATGCTACTCAAACTCGTTGCTGACGGCCTGCTCGGTTACATCCGTGACGGCTTCAACGTCTTCGACGGATTTATCGTCGTTCTCAGGTAGCTATATATACTCACTTTTTCGTCGTCAGTCAGTGTCATCAACATTTATTACCAAAATCTACGCGCTGTATGCATGAATTTGATGTGACGTATTATGCACGACGCTTGTCAAATATGCATAACTACACATAGCTCGAAGCGGCATTCGCTTCGAGTGCTGAACACGTGCAATATTCAGCCGCTCGGCGTCAGCTGATGTACCCTCAGTTGTCACTTAAAGTCGACGACTGAAATACAACAAAAACGCGTTACACATTGTGTAAGCGACGGCATAGACGCTTATGATTTTGTTAATATATCTCCAAAAGTTCGAAATGCAGCATTTCGCTAGATATCTGCATTAAATGACATTGATCGGCAAAGCGGAAAATAAAAGATGAACGCGGTAGGTATAGCCTAGGTCTCGTTTGGTGTTATTCGTTGCCGCGGATATGAGCTAAACGCTAATCAGTAAGCACCAGAAAGATAGACAACGTGCATACGTGTGCTTCTGCAGTAGGCCTAATTGGAAGAAACGCCAAATGCAGATGTTGCGGCGCTGCTTTGGTATTATACACAAGAATTATAAACAGTTACGAATGCACGGACGGAATCCATGCACGAGAGTAATTCTGCGTCTACCGTCAGTATTGCAAAGGAATCTCTGCGTGTGGCGAATTAACATATCTCGGTTCCATATGGCGCAACAGCAACCAATATGTTGCAGAGGATACTAGTACAAAGTACCCGCAAAGTGCTTGCCAGTGTAGGCCTACCGAGCTTTGGAATGACAGGCGCTGTCGTTAAATGTACACGTAAATGACCTGCAGTAACACTTTTATTTTTGGCGTGCTTTTATGCAATACTTCGAAGATAAGCTTTAACCAATAGTTTATTACCAGTGTTTTGTTACTGATGTGATTGATGTCCATTGTAACCTAGGTTACTCAGTTGCGCAGAATCACGCAGAAACAACTGATCGATGCAAACTAGATGGTGGTTACGACTGCGTCGACTATCATGCCTCAGCCAACATGTGACAACTATAAAGCTAAAAAGTGCATTTTGAGGCATATTTGACCTCACTGTGATTTTGACCCTTAACGTTTTGACCCCAAAATCTGATGCTTTTGTCCTTGCCCCAATGTCCATTAGTGGTGAAAGTTTGGTCAAATTCCGTCAAGAAATATATTGCTAACAAAGTTTGTTTGAGACTCACGCACGCACGTACGGACGCACGCACGAACACTCTAGAAACATAATGCTTCCGGCCACTACGTTGGCGAAGGCATAAAAATCTGAAGTAGTTCATCTTCATCGACAGCTTTAACAATAATGCAAATGATATGCAATAATTGGCCAATTTAGTACGTTTCTTTGATCACTTTGTGGCTTGCTAAATGCGAACGCGATGTGCCGTTTCATAACTCTTGCTACAGCGCTGCTGTCCATCACCGGCGTCATAATACGTATAGGCCTGTCATGGAAGAGTGTTTGCGTGGATTATGTGGACCTAACAGAGAACGTCATCTAGAGGCGAAACTATACTGAAGCCGAGTGACTGGCCACTCACTGATCAGTGCGAACTGACCACTGTCGGTCATTGTTTGCACAGCATGAACACGTCCCATGGATGCGGCTGCTACTAGCACTGTCCGTTTGCTTATTTTGCGGCTCGCTGACCGCATGACGGCCCAGTCTCCACCCGTTGTTTAATTAACCGATGAATTATACTGATGCATCTTTTTGGCTGAAAATACCCAACGCATTGTATTCCACTAACAAAAAAAAACAAATTCTAAACAATGATGTGTGCGCTAAAATCACTCGATGCTGCCAAATTAATGCCAAATTGTTTTACTGGCAAATTAAAAATAGACCTTTTGCCAAAACGTGTCAAACTGCCGAACTAATTTTTTTACAACAAAGTTTCTTCAAAATGCCCGAAGAAAATGCCAACTTTAGCTTATTTGGCATTTTGAAATGCCATTTGGCAGTGGCAACCCTTCTGATGCAGCAGTGCAATTTACCGGTTAATTAAACAACGCGAGGTCTGCGACACCTTGCAACTTCTATTCTATAGCTACTTGGAAGCGTTTCGTCGAGCGCAAACAAGACTCCTTTGTGACGACGCATGTGAATAATGAGTTAGGCAGCAGTTCATTAATAGACGTAATTACATCACACTTTTGTGGCTTCCTTAATGGATTCTGCGAAAAAAACTGTCATTGGCAACGTACATCCTAGCTCAGACAAGAAATAAGCATAACCTATCATCATAGGTACTTAACCACTCCCAATGAAAAAAAATAGTTAGACTATCACAGAGGGCACCGTATACGCAGACATTAGGTAAAGATTCAGGCCGCGTGCCAAATCTACCCTCGCACGTTTGGGTCAGGCAAAAACCGTTGTTGCTCCGCCACTTGCAAGAAAAACAGACTTTCAAGGTCATCCAAGGTCGATATTTTTTTTATCTTATTTTAAAGGGCGTATGCCACTTTTTATTAGTGATTAATAGTAATCTTTTCCCTATCTCTCACCGTTTCCGAAATATGGCCATTTATAGCTTGAAAACTTCCGCTGCAAATAAAGACATGGTTGCTATTGACACCAATAGAAAGTTGCCGCCGTCCTCCGTTGCCACCGTACCATCGCTGACTCCATACCACGTACCATTTAGCCACAATACCACACGATTGGCATACAGTGGTACGTTACAACCTTTTAAGGTCATTCAAGGTCAATGATTTATATGTCATTTGAAAGCCAATTTGTGACTTCTTATTAGTGATAAATAGCAACTTAGGTCCTATCTCGCACCGTTTAGCCACAATACATCCGTGACAAACAAACAGACATACGGACGGACGGACGGACAGACGACGGACGACAGCCATGCCAATACCTCGACCGTTACTTAAGTACGGTCGGCTAAAAAAGAAATAGTGAAGTAAAAATAGTCGACTTAATACTGATGATGTGCGAAGAAGGTGAAGAGGCTTTTGCCAGCCGTGAAAAAAGTCTTTCTTTCTCAGCTGTGCCAGAGACCCAGTTATATTGTATGCTGTAGCCATACAACACTGCAGAGAGTCTGTGAATAAATGAAGCCAGATCGCATCTGAAGCAGCTAGATCAGGTCAAGTGTCAGAAAGTCATCGGAAATTAATAGTTTATGAAGTCGGTTGTGTTCTATCGCGAATTCTAAATGCGGCGATCGTTTTCTGCTTCAGAAAGCACTGCTAGTGATCAAGCGCCTGCTGAGATATGAAAGACTGAGATGGTTTTACAGTCCAACGTACATGTATTATGTCCAGACTATTACGCGTCATACTCGTTCTGTCGTCTATCTGCTGACTAACGGTTCGTCCAACCAGCAACGGATCCTTCGTAACTCGATGACAAAAACGAGTAGAAAATAAATTGAATTGGCTTGAACGTTTTTTTTTTACAGCAGTCACCATTATTTTACCGGCGATTTAATGTTAAAGCTTGCTGTTCTAAAAATCATGAAAATTGCACAATTTTTATTAATTCTGTTAGCAGAAAGAAAGAAAGGCAGGCAAATTGAGGAAACATCTTCTTTTGAAGGTAATTAGTTGTTAGCTTTGAACTGTGATTTTTTGATCTTCGCAACAAGGGATAAAATGCAGTATTGTGTAGCGAACAAGCGATGGGACACATTGGTCTTCGGCGTTAGTTGGAATGTCACTTTTCGTTATTCATTCTTGGTCGACTGACTGGCTGTGTCGATTCATCACGTCTAATAATATGTCATCTGCCCACGGTTCACTACGTACGATGACAGTTTATTGCGCGAACAGTGCGACCGAGTCGTGAAACGGCTCGTTTCTTACTGACCACACTCTGCGCTGTAGACCTATATGTGCTGTCCGGCTTCATCAACGAGATGAGGTGTGTGGGCAGTTCGGCAAATATCGTACACGTCCGCTTGTCAGTGTTTGCCGTTCGTTGTTGACGACTCATCGCCGAAATGAGAAATGACAACAGTACCGTACCACAAACACTTTTACCGCCTCCTGTAGTTCAGAATTATAATCTTAGCATCCATAAGGCACGTCACATTTGATCGATCGCATTTTTTATCGTTACTGACTCGCAAAGTATTGTTCGTATTTTTCCTGTTATTCGGTATGACAGATAAGCAAATATTTGATTTGATTAAATATGTTATGCCTACTAGTGTAAACACAATGAGAAAAGACAGTATCACACCGCAATTGTACACTGTACATTATTATATGATTTAAGCTAAGTGATAGCTCTAACTTAATGAATTAACTGGGCGATATGTAATCGCTGTCAGTGAGTTTTAGCCCGATTCGGTGATTTTTAATATCTCTCTTCATATCTCAATACATGTAGGCTAATTATTTAGGTGACTATCAGACTTACGGCGGCTCTAATGTAAAGTGAAAATGCAGTTATTAAGAGTCGAAACTCGAGAGGCACGTACTTCTTTCAGAATCCAGTCCCTCTATAGCTGGCGACACGAATATCGGCATTTCGTTCTCGCAACGCCTGCGTTTGCTGTGACTACATTATAATCAGAGAAAAAAAAAACTTCAACAGTTTACAAAGCTATGTAAGGGCGATATGAGTCAGAACTCGAAAACAGCAAAAATGGTCTTGAAGCGATATTATCGCGTGTTGAATTCCAAACTGGCCCTTACAAGACTTTTGACTCATATCGCCCTTACATAGCTTTGTAAACTGTTGAAGTTTTTTTGCTCTGATTTTTGCTGTTTTTAGTCGAATTTTGTCCAAATTTTTGGTAGTTCATTTTATGACAATAAATTTATTTACTGTTTTCAGAATACCTCCGGGCGGGTAAACGAAGTTGGTGCAAGGAAAAAGTTATGTGTGATGTAACAATGTCTGCTGCAGCCAATTTTGTCTTTGGATAAGAACGGTTAGTTGTTATGGCAACAAGGGTCGTCATGGGACAAATTTAAATGACACCATCAGATAGCCCGGGCTTGAAAATAGGGGGGTAGTTGCAAACAGCGCGCAATTATCTCTTACGGGGACCGAGTTATACCGCTTTGAAATCTCCATTGGCTGTAATGCAAAATTTTGCAACTTTTGAATGGTTGCTATGGCAACAGGGGTTGTTACGGGGTACATTTAAATGACGCTCCCGTCTTTTCCAGTCTTGCGATTTCCACCCTTGCGAACTTGGTCCCTCGTTTTCCAATCCCGCGTTTTCCGCGTCTCCCTCTTATATACCTACGTGACTCAATGTTCGCGAGCTCGCGGGTTCGACACCCGGCCATTCCAACAACACTGGGCAAATTGTTCATACACCACAGCCCGTTGGTGCAATCCCCTAATTTGAAGGCCCCGTTGACTAAATTAAGTAGTCTAGAAATCCAAACCCGTCTGTGTGCGTAGCTTGGTGGAGCTCGCTCAAGGCGGTACAAGCGGTCTGTCGGTGTTGCGTACGTTCCGTCTGCTGCGTATACTCAAGCTGGTCCGCTTCATGCCGGCACTGCGCTATCAGCTTGTCGTGATGCTGCGCACGATGGACAACGTCGCTATGTTCTTCATTTTGCTGTTGCTCTTCATCTTTATCTTCAGGTTCAACAGCAGCGTCTGTTTAGCACTATCACCTGGTTAATGCTGATGTTTTTCCCCATTTTAGACGGAATCGCTCTAGTACGAACGATTCTGCCTATAGCTACACATTTCTCCGTTAGCGTGGTCTGTCCGTCTGTTTGTCACAATCATGCACTCTACTTAAACCGTTTAATGGATTTACATGCTATCTGACAGATATTAGGTTCAAGGACACATTGTGTCAGATGGAAGTCCATCTACAACATTAACAACTAGGCTACCACATAAACAAGTGGCAGCATCAATCAGCGATTTCGCCTTTACCGAATTAATTTAGTTTTTGTTTGATTAGCGTGGTTGCCATCGAGCGACCAGCGTTGAAAGCCACCAACGTCATCGGTGAAGCGCTACAACTGATCTAAGCTCGATTCCACTAATGCGTATCACACGCTCAGCCGGCTGCATGACGTTACTGACGTAGTCTGATTACCATATTGCAATGTTGGCCTATTTTCGACCATAACACTTCGCATTAAATTGTTAACAGTGTCATGTTCTATAAATTTTTTGTTGCCGTTAAATTTTCATTTGCTAATTTTTACCTTCGCTCGTTGATTCTTTGGTTCGCACGTAAATGCCGCATATGATACTATTGTTATTGGATGGTTTGTTACATTTTGGTGCTACAAATATAAATGCAGTAACCTACCATTAAAGCCCAGTGTTCCCATTCCGCATGTCACAAACTGACCAGGTAGTAAACTCAAAATATAATTCTCACTGCGTTGATTGGACTGAAAGCGGTTAAAGCAATCCGCTAACAATGATACGCACATTACTTTGCTGATTTCTGTTAATTTTGTTATGTCAAGAAAGTTAGGTGTAGAAAGTGTAGTCAGTTATCAGCAGTTAATATATTATCTTATCAATTTTTAAACTTTATCGAGTATATGCTTTCGGCCAATAACTTGCTGACGATTTTGAGAGATTACTACCGAGTTTAAAAAAATAACAAAGTCACGTTGTGACTGAAGTGACGCGGTTGATACACGACGTTTTTTGGCGTAATTTCAGTATTCTCGGCATGAACCTGTTCGGATGCAAATTCTGCCAGGACGATCCAATCATCATCACTCCTACAACTGTCATCGCACAGCCGCCAGTCGGCTCGCAGCGAGTCTGTCACCGGAAAAACTTCGACAATCTTCTCTGGGCAATAATCACTGTTTTTCAAGTATGTGTTTTAAGCATTGCCCAATCGTTTTTTTAAACTTCTAGCTTCTATTGTTTCTGTGCGAATAGAAATGACGATGCATGCCGGAGGAAATATTTTAATGCATACTGAAGCATATAAGCGGCGCTAGCGGCGGAAAAGCAGTTGAAGAAAACCAGTTTTCCTGTGCCTTTTTGTCCCCTCTGCTTGCCTTCTATTATTGTGACACACGTCGGCTTACCTTTTACTTTTACGAGTCACTGTAATGACGAACAGGCTGTGTTTGCAATATTAGCATACACACTGAGTTGAATGATTATTGATTATATCTGCGTCATAGGTATTAACACAAGAAGACTGGCACGAGGTGTTGTATATGGGAATGGCAAACACGTCTCCGTGGGCAGCGCTTTACTTCATATTACTCATGACATTTGGGAACTACGTTCTGTTCAACCTGCTTGTCGCAATTTTGGTCGAAGGTTTTTCCGCTCAGGCAGAGGTCAGTTTATTCCAAACACTGATGTAAATCGTCGTTGTCGTGGACTCAAATTACTACTACTACTATTAATACTACTTTCAATTGTTTTAGCTGACTAATTTCTCCGGAGTTACTGCTACTGCCAAGTTTCCCACAAGTACAGTAGTGAGAATTGCTGCAGCACTTTTATAAGCTAAATGTCCATGCTGATGCCTAGCCAACAATGACAACACAGCACTGAAGGACTGCTTCATTGTCACATTTGTAAATGTAATAATTATCATCATCGTAACAGCATCGTCAACATTATGATGTATTATTGTTGTCGTTTGTTGTTGTTTTATGTTGCAACAGTTTTTTATGTCGTTTTCTTATGTATTTATTTTTACACAAAGTATAATAATACAACTTAATTTTGCATGACGTGCAGATATTTAGATGTGTTTGCTGTTACGCGTTTAGGCGGAGGCACAAAAGAAAGACGAAGAATGTGAGCGAATGGCGCGGCAGATCGCGAAGAAAGTGAAAGACGTCAATCTGGCCGAGGCTAAAGAGAAAGAACGCGTCTTGCAACTGTACTCGTTCAAAATGGTCGAAGAAGCCGAGAACATTAAGAACAACACCGAGAAAGGTTCTATATTAAAAAATGCTTTACGTTTAATTTTTTTTGTTTATTTAAAAAGTTCATTTTGTCAATCCATATAGACAAACGAACGTATAAGAACATCGGACCATAGTAACATCTGGCGCATGCAGGATCGAATGGCCAACGCAGGGCATGCCGCTTATACACGTGCAGTCCAGTTGCCAGTACATGAAATGCGTGCTTGCTGTTCGTTATTTATGTCACGAAGATTATCGCGAACGTTGTTTATGTGTGTTTTATGTGTGCACGTTTGTTTGCTGCATGCATCTAGGCCTATAGCCATCTTGGGTATTACGCCATACAATACCCGATGCACACAACACCAGCTTATTCAGTGGTGTGAGCATTGCAGCGACTAAGCAAATAATCTTAACACTAAGATTCGTGATGTATGATACTACAACTTTGTACATTGTATACTGTTTTGCATGTTATTTGATTTCAAGCGTTTTGAAAATGTTATACAGACACTTTGATTTCGTTTTTTTCATTTTTTGCACTTGGTTACAAATAAAAGTAACTAAAACTGGAATTGCAGTAGATATTTAACAGAACTATAGTAGCAGAAAAAAATGTAATAACTCTTTTAAACAAAAAAAAACGTTAAAACGCGTTTGTTATTTATTAAAAGTTTCTAAAAAAACACGTCTGTAAACGTTAAATCAAAAAGCAGGACCCTGTTTTACAGTTTTTACTTGACGTTTTTGGATACAGTTCTATTACATTTATTAATATTTTTGCAGCATACGTGTACATAAGTTAATTAACCTAAGTACAAAATATGTCATTTTTTATCAGTAACATCTCATTTTGCGTAAAAATAGTTTTTGCACCTGCGATTAAATGTTTTTTTTAAAATTTAAACGTTTACAAAAAATAAGAAAACGCTTATAGACGTTTATTACATGTATTCTAGCGACGTTTGCTGGAACGAATGCGGCGACGCATTTTTTTGCGGCAACGATTGCTTTGCGTGAATGCACGAAGTTTAAAAAGACCGTCCGTCGCGAAACAGTTTGCCAGGCCACAGGCAGGCAGACGACTGATACCAAGATCAATGCCGTTTATACTACAGATCACAGATCTGCGACGAGCGGCAGTCCACGGTTCAGTGGCGAAGACGTCTGATGAAAACCATTCAAGCGCACAATCGGAAATACATGCTTTTTACTCATGCACTATCACGGAACCGGAAGTCGCTTTAGCAAAGCGTCTCCGTGCGTTACATTTGACGTTTTAGCTGAAAAATTATTTTCAAGCCAAGTAACTGCTCTAAGTCGCGCTAGGTTTTGCGTCATATGTGAATTTCAGTTTGAAACAATCAATGTATTTATTTTCGGTCAAAAAAATCTATGTAGGTCTAACGCAAAAAAACACAAAAAGAGACAGCTAGAAACTTGAGCGCAGGAACATTTTGTGAAATAAAAGCAGAAAGCAGAGTAAATCGTATTGAATGTACGCAGCACAACTACAAGAAAACTTATGCATTTATTACGCTTTTTCTTGTCTGTTTGATGCATTTTGTGCTAAACGAACTGCATATTACGCCATATGGAAACACAGGTTTGTGTTATCTTTTAATGGCTTATTATTTCACCGCTATCCTGACGGTGGCTGTCTGTTGCGGGTGACTGTGTGCACAGAGAAGCTGATGCTGGGCCTGCCGCCAGCTATAACGGTGATCAAGGATGCGGATGATGCGGCTGCTGTTGCTGCAGCTAACCGCTCGTCCAGCATCTCAGCTCCACTCATCACGCGCACCGCGGCCACACCTCAAGACTCGCCCAAAGATGTCGACTTTGAGCGCGTGAATAACAACACTGTCGCAGCCACTACCGCAGAGCGCTGTCAGACTCTTCAGCTGCCTCTCGGCGCCGCGGTGATCATTATAATTGCGTGTCTTAGTCTTTTTTTACAGTAATAGGTAATTAATTTTGTTCGTACGCGCATTTTATTGCAGTCTCTTGCAGAACGATAGTTTCGCTAATTGTTTTTTTTTATGTCATTAGGGTGTTCATGTTCGTTGTTGTTTCTCGTTTTACTTACGACTTTCAGTACACATTAAAAGCCATGTAATATGGATTTCTATAATTCATAATAAGCAGCTTTAATGGAGCTGTATGTGATATTAGTGAACTTGACCTAAAATGACCTTTAAAAGCCATCGAGGTTATCAGTAATAATACTGGTTGCTAGAGTAATACGATTTGATACTACTGATTTGTGGTAGTTGTGCAATGCTGCGCAGTTTACGAGATATTGTTTACCAATATGTGCTCATTTGTTCCACAAAAACTGTCTCTCGTCGTTTCTGAAATAATCTACATAGCGAATAGGACGTTAAGCTATCAGCTGATTATGAAATTAACTCATTAACTCATGCACGTAATTAATCTATCGTTTTAGAGATAAGCTTATAGCCGTTCATTGGCAGAAATCGCGATGTTGCCGTAATCACGCAGTGTGTTGGCGACCTAGACAGAACTTCGTTGCGTTATTATTCAGCAATACAACGATAAAACGTTTGAGCGCGCATATTGCACAACAATGACGTCATGCGGTGAAAACGATATATCACTTTCACGCGGGATTGCAGAGTTCGATCGTCATCGTAGGCGAGACGCAGCCTATAGGTGAAAGAAGTGGTCGGTGAAAGGGCATCGGATACGACTACTTTAGTGTTTCAAAACAGTCCAGCGCCATGACGTACGCATATTCCCCGCACCACGCTATTGTTATGCAATAAGCATTATAGCCGAGCAGCGCTTTATTTTTGCACAAGCTTGATCTTTGCCATATATCGGCCTGCAGCCTCTATTTTTGGCCCTTTGGGCCTCAACTCGGCCTGCGGCCTCGATCTTGGCCTGCGGCTGGATTTTCGGCCTGTGGCCTCAATTTTTGACCCTTCGGACCTCAACTCGGCCTACGGCCTCAATTTTTGCCTTAACTCGATTTAAGTTCCTTACCAGCCTTATGAGCGCTCCAGTATCCTCGCGCTGTTTAATTCATCGATTGATTGCATCGATGCACATTAATATTCATGATATACACTGTGTCTCAATTAAAGTATCCCCGACATTTTCGACTGTAACTTGAAAGTCAATTATCAGAATTGAATAATTTTTGGCACAAATATTTCTGACACAACTTGCCATCAAATAACCGTTTAGTTTTTCACCTCACCCAATGTATGCTTCTGCACTGCCTAGGTAAAGCAGATCAAGCGAAATATGTGTTAAAATAAAAGAAAACCTGAAAAAACATCACCAACATTATCGATCGTGCCTTAAATAAAAATTTACAGATTTTAATAATATTTGGCAGAAATACTTTCGACACAACTGGCTATTAAATGAATGTTTTAGTTTCCACCTCACCCAACGTTTGCTTTTGCACTACCTGGGGAAAGCAGACCAAGCACAATACGTGTTAAAATGAATGAAAAGAACGCCAATAAATTTCATCTATCCTAATTTGTCGGCCCCAACAGCAGGTTGTGCAGCCTCTGATAATTGGTTTTCAAGTTACAGCCGAAAATGTCTTGGATACTTTTTTGAGACACAGTAGATTACTGAACACTGCAGCGTTATTTATACCCGCAAGTTTTGTGTTCCGTGAACGAGCGGGCGGTTATATGTCATAAGTGCGTTTATAGGACTAAAACATTATATCAATGCGTGAAATGGTAAGGTATTATAAAACAAGCTAATCGTCTTGCGGATAGATTACAGTGTCATTAACCAAGAGAAACGAAAAACTTACCTTATAGGTTGGTACCTCGGCATGGAGAAGCGAGTGGTGCGCTCTAAATGGCAGAGCCCTGCTGCGTCTTAGCACCAAGAAATTGACTTGATGTCTCGCAAAATGAATTAACTGCACTTTTTGGCAGCTGAAGCGGTTTGCTCGACAAATTATTCACAACCTTTAACTGTAAAAATCTACCAGCATTTAAAAATTCCAAGTCACATATTTCGGCGAAGTATGAAAAATGCCATTGTCAAATCCTCCATTGGCCATAGCATGCTTAGAAGTGTTGTGGCCAGGCCTTAATGGCCATATACGTGGCGCCGTCTCTGTACGTTCGAAATCATAATATGGTTATTCGCCAATCAGTCAGAACATTAAATACAAAATAGATTACGCAATAAGCTAATGAGAATAACAGACAACAGAGCAGTGTACAGACGATACGGAGAAGATGCAGACAGAAAGAGATATTAGTTGAACAGACGAGCGAAGTACATGGAATACTGGGGAGTTTGTGACGTTAATTAAAACACCTTTGTGAGAAAACATCGTGTTCTTTGCAGCAGCAGCAGCAGCAGCAGCAGCAGCAGCTTTGTACGAGCCTGTCATCAGCGACGTCCCTGACAGTGCCCGTACCGGCGGCTGCAGCGACTGCATATCACGCAGAGTCTTTACCGAACGGCTCGTCATGTTCACTGCATGTACCGCGACTCAGCGTCGTCAGTGGTGGTGCACTGCCGGTGTCTAACGGCGTCTGGCGGCCGGTCGGACGTCGGTCAAGTAGCCCGGATGACGACAGTGCAGTGCTCGTCGACAACCGGTCCGATGCTGACGATGACAACGACACAGTCACCCGCACCGTTGTTCCACTGCTTACCAGGTCCGCCATCCTATCTATCATTGGTGGAGTGGTCAGTTTTTGTCTGGAGGAACTCCTCCCTTCTCTTCACCTTTTTCCTTAGAAATAGGCCCCTTTAATCTGGTTAAGTAGTTTAGGAGAGCCCTGTCCGCGGGAGTATTTTGGAACATTTTGCACCCCATAACCGCTTCTGGTGATACCAAGTTTTGTCTTATTTTTATATTTTTAGACTTTTTACTTTTTGCAGGCGTATTTGGAGGGAACTTTCTGTATCACCGTTCCTCCTTGTCCTGATATTATTTGGGGGAACGGCGTACCCGCACGTTTTCCTTCGCTACACCACTGCTACCTACGCATGCGCGGCGTTTCGCTTCGACTTATGGGGTGTTTACACGATGAAGCAAACATGAAGCAAACATCAAGCAAACTTAAAGTACAGGTCTTGCACGTGAATATTCATTACATTTGCTTGATGTTTGTTTCATCGTGTAAACACCCTATTACTCTTATTCTTACCGGGTGGAGCATCAAAAGTAAAAGTGGAACATCTATGTGCTTTACGTCGATCGAGCAATCGGACGCATTTGGAAACGATTAACCCCGATCACTGCAGTGACTGCAGTAAAAGACGATCATGACTGTAAGGCATTATGTTCAAATGTTCAACACGACCGTCCTTTACTGGCGAGGAGCATTTCCTTTTTTACTAGGCGGTCTGGGGAGCGTCGTAAGCTGACCAGCAGAGTCCAGTCGTAGCCTTTGTCGTAAACGAGTTCTGGCGCATTTGGAGCTTAAGAAACGCATTTGGTGCGTAGCAATTTGATATTTTTGTCAAAACGACTATTCAAATAAACCTGATACCTGCGGTGATAACAGAAACTCAGTGTGTACCGCCTGCAAAGTGCAGGTACGACGTACAGTGGACAGTACCGAGAAACTTGAAGACATTTCTTTTTAAAAGCTGCTTTTATCCCGTGACATTTCAGTTACATTGTTTTCATGGTTGTTCCTGTTAAGCGCCTTTGTTGTCTCTTTAGGGCACTTACGTTGTCATGGACTTGTCATTTTTACGCGCGAGAGCTAGCTAGCTATAGCGCGTAATAGCTACGGTAATTTTGTCTGTCCGTCTGTCTGTCTGTCTGTCTGGCACAACCCGGTACCGTTTAGAGACCAAGCAAGATAGAGACTTAGGGTTTTTACCGTATGATAGCTTGGAGTCTCTAGTATTTCGAACAAAATTTCATGCCGCTGGATCAAGAGGGTCACATCGAACGAAATGGAGAAATAGGGGCAGCCCGTCTAAAAAGACGATATTTTAGCGCTATTAACTCGTTTAGCGTGAAAGTGGTTGCAGATAGGCACAGGTATGTTGCGTATTATAACAAGCACTGGCAACAAGCTTCTTAGGAATGTCAACATCGATGATCTTGAATAACCTTAAACCCCTAAGATAGGGGGCTTAGTGAATTTTCACGATTTTGGGCTGTGACACCCATTTTAAAACTGAATTGCGCTGAAATGGCTAGAGATAGACCAAGGCAGCCTGCATATGAAATTTTCAGCATCGAATGTAGATTTTAGCAATTTAAGTTTAGACCCTCTAGGTTTAAGTAGGCTTGCGCACGGGGGTGTCATAGAGGGGTATCCCTCTGAAAAGTGGTTATTTATTCGCTGTTGGCTTGTTTAGCGCGAAAATGGTTGCAGATAGGCATAGACATGCTGCTTAACGTAGCAAGCACTGTCAACATTGATGACCTTAATGACTTTGAACCCTAAAATTAGGTGTTTTAGTGATTCTTTGGCGATTTTTGGCTCCAAAAAAATGAATTGCGACGAAATGGATGGAGATAGACCAAGATTATCTGCAAACAGAAACTGCTATAGGCTTTCTCGCGTCTCATGAGCATTAGCTCAGATTTTTTGTTGATAGATTTGGTCCCTAATTGATTACGATTGAGCGCTGCTGACATGCACTCTGCTGTCATCGCGGCGATGTTGTTTAGCGAGCGGTCAGCGTCGTCGACGCCCCTCAACAACCAGCTTCCGGTGCCGACTCGGCAGAACTCCATCAAGAGTTTCCGGTCACTAAGTTCGCACAACGGCTACGTACAGGTTGACCAGCAGCAGCAGAGTGACTGGGTGTCGTCGTCTGGAGGCGGCAGTATACAGAGATTGTCCGTGCACAGCCGCCAGAGCTCCTTCCGCAGCGTCGTCGGTAGCCTTCTGTTTGACGCGACGTCTCACGCCGCAGAGTATCAACACAATGACCTCTCGCCGCCCGAACAGCCGCTGACCGACGACTTGAAGGACGAGCTGCATGACTGCCATAGGGACGACGACACCGAGGCATGCTGTAGTAGTAGTTGCAGACACGTAGTAGTAATCGTCGTAGTAGTAGTAAGCGTAAAAATGTTAAAGGTGGCATATAGCTTTTCGTGGGAAGCCCATCGAAGAACTACGGAGCGTCACTTGCTATTGTTTTTTTTTGGCAGTTGTTACAGTTTTTCATATTAACAGCTAATAGTTATAGAAAGACTCCATGAGCTAACTTTATGGTAACATTCTTATAAAAATACTGAGACAAACTTAAGCGTTGCATGGAGTACGGTGGTCTCTGCGTATTAAAAAAATTTACTTTACATGATGCAGTAGAGTAAGTCTGAGTCGTTTTGGCTACAAAAATCTGTATTAGTTTGGGCAGTTTTGAGGCTCGATGGGGCTGGTTTTCAGTTTTTAATGCTTTCTCGTTATGCTATAATGGCTCGCTGTGTTTTGGCAGACTGGGTTGTGTCGACGTTGTCCCAAGCCAAAAGGCTGCTTTCAAACTCGATTTCACTATGCACTGTACATACTGTCACCCACTAACAGGTTTGTGCACTCGTTTACTTGCATACAGCTGATCGCTGAGATTCATTTTGTTTGTATGAGAACTGCTACAGCGTTGAGTATTGAAACATAGAAATTGCATTATTGTTTTAAACGTTTTTACCCTTAGTATAGCAATACTACTGAAACCAAAAAGCTCAAAACGCAGATGCTATAATGGCATTATTTCGCTTTGGCAAAATCATGTAAAGTACATGTAAGGTACCACTGAATGCATCTTAATTATAACGCTGGATCGCGCTATAATTGTTGAAACAGATGCGTGCGTACTATTTTATTGATAAACATTTATTAGCAAATCTTATCGTAATGGAATATTTTAGCATCAGTATTTTTTAAGGAAAGCTAATTTAATGCATAGCTAATTGGATTGTCAATATCGAGGAAAAAGAGTTTCAAAGGTCATTTAGTACTGGAAGTGTTATGTAGCATGACGCTGGTAGGACGCCAGTTACTTATAAAAAATGTAAACATTGGGTTTTCCATAGCTGTCTGAGCTTTGCTGAGGTGAAGGCTACAGCTAAATCTTGTTTCTGGGCAGTAGCCTGGGGGAGGAATTGAATATTAAGTAGCAGTACGCTACGGCTACGAACGGTATCGTCATAGCTCCTTAGAAGACTTTTTCAGAGACTTATATGGGTTGGAGGTGAAGCCTAACGACTTGTTTACATTTTGGGGCTACAGTCCGTTGCCAGGAAATCGCAGTGACCTGAGTTCAGTGAGCTCCAAGAAATCCACGCCTCTTGACGTCACTTCTAGGCTACCAGGCTTTTTGATAGTTGATTGACGAACTTGCTTTCTTGGTTTCGATCTGGCAACATCGTAGCAATGATTGTGTGAATAAAATCGGATTGAGTTTTCTGCTAATTCCGTCTGCTACCTGTCTTCCATTTTTGGTTTACAATCATAATACTTGCTATGTGTGTTTCAGGCTGCGCGTGACATGTCAGCATGTATCCAGTTCTAAGACGTTTGACTTCGTGATTCTCTTCTTCATTGGGTTAAACTGCATCACGCTGGCGATGGAGCGGCCTAACATACCGTTCGGCAGCTTAGTACGAGTGACACTCTTTACTGCTTTCATTAGGAAGGGTGAGGGAGGGTGTCGCTTGTGAAACTTATTTTGTTTTAGAGAGATATAGGTACTGTCAAAACTGCCTAAAATTTCATGCGATTTTGTTTAGTTATTGTTTTGTTTCAGTTTTACATGTGGGCACCCCTTGAAAACCTGTAAAAAGCGACATAAATGAACTCAGTCAGTTCAGTTTACTTCCGTCGTTCTGTGCAAAGCTCAGTTGATAAAATCAAACAATAGTTACTACTACTTTATGGTTCTACGAATTGATTTTGTGTTGTTGCGCGTTTGGAACAGATTTGCAGATTGAAACGGAATTTAAACTGTCGCTTTGTACGCCAACTTTTAGGCGTTAACTGAACGCAAATCCATTTTATTTTTTTACGTTTTAACGCCATTTTTCGGGATTGGTACAAGGTTATTTACACACGATGTCTTTTTGTCGCTCAACCAACTGGTACACCGCGATGAAAAACAGGAAAAAGATAGGCTTAAGCCTTGGCGAAGCTGCAGACAACTGAAGAGCGAATATAATTATACAGTTCGTGCTATAATAACTGTCAGTTTGTATGTGTGAAAAAAACAATTTACGAGATTTGGATTATTTCCTTTGTTGGTATTTACAGATGCGATGAGACTAATCGAATTCGTTGATTGTTTTATTGCAGGAAAGACTATTTCTCAACATCTCAAACTATATATTCACTGTGATTTTTCTAGTTGAAATGGTTATAAAGGTAAAATATTATACTATTTTATGATTTTTCTGTCGTGTGATTTTTATGTAGACGTAGGATAAACCTACTTAATGTACCGTGATTTTTTGTCTGTCTGTCCATTTATCCACTCCGTACTCATTCGACATTGATTAGCATAGTTTGGATTTGTCAATTTTTGTCCAACCAAAAACAAACAATAACTAAAGAAAAATTGACTGATTACAATAGCACTATTTAAAAACACTGCAAGTTGTGCTACAGATTGGTACCATAATCGGCGAAGTCAACAACGTTAAATTGCAACCTATTCAAGACAGTTTTATTGTTTTGTGTTAGCGTTGTGCGTCAGTTGCCATTTGAACTATAAAAGTTTGTCATTTTGGAAACGTATTTTTTAGCTTTCTATTATCTGATACTGAGTTGGAGATAATAATAATTTAGGTCTATAATTTGATATAATAACGTCGTGAGTAACAGACTATGGACGGATGGACCAGACTAACGTCGCCGACCACATGCGACTTTTCTTTCACCCAAACTAATCTGCTGGCAGCAATGTCTACAGTAGCAAATGAATGGCTTTTCTCACTCTTGCTATTGCAGATTTTAAAAAAATATCTGATTTAGATAATTTTTAGTGAAAGTAACATATAAATGGCCGCGTATTATAAGACGGATGGGGTGATGTTATTTTCTGCAGTCAATAACCGGATTAGCATATATGCAGGTGTTTGCGAACGGGTTTTTCGTCGGTGCTCACTCGTACCTGCGCAGCAATTGGAACGTGATGGACGGTAGTCTGGTAGTGCTGTCGCTGTTTGACGTGGCCGTGTCTTTGTCGGCGGCCCAGGGACAACGCAACAGCCTCGGCATTCTACGAGTGTTCCGTCTACTGCGCACACTACGACCACTTCGGTCTGTTCCCGCTGAGCTCGCTTCGCATCAACTGTCTCGTGAAAATTGGCCGTTTAGAACCTCTAACAATAATTTTGTTCAATTCGGTTGCTCCAATAAAAATGCTGATTATTTTTAAAACAGTTTTTGATAGTTGTGGCCAAAATTAAAGACACTGAAAAGCAATGTTGCAGTATCTGCATGGTGCTCAAAGTTTCATTCCAGAACTACTCCGGAGTTTCATAATTTGAATGCAGATCATTAAATAGTGTTTTAGTTTTATACATCGTCATGAAGCTAACAACTTTTCCGATACGACTGCAAAATAAGATTAGCACTGATATTTGAAGTGCAATTTACGCTCTAAAACATTTTTGTAAAATGATTTGTTTACACAACCTTAGACATGCAGCAGCAGTAACGCAACGTTGTATCGTTTATAGAGTGATAAACCGTGCACCTGGTCTGAAGTTGGTCGTCATGACGTTACTGTCGTCGCTGCGTCCTATAGGAAATGTCGTTCTCATCTGCTGCACCTTCTTCGTCATATTTGGCATACTCGGCATTCAGGTATTTGTTTGCTACAGCTTATTCTAAAACTATGTTTATATTAATGATTTATATGACGGTTAGTATAAATTGCGTATGCCTTTCGTTAAAAATGTAAAATTATATTGTAGTCATAATCGAATTAGTTATCAGCACCATGTTTTGTGCAAGTCGTACGTATTAATGCATATGTCATCAACATCGGTCAGTATACGAACAATCTTCTAATGTGTATGTTTTCTTTCGTTATATACCGAACTGTGTAAAGCAAAGAGTGAGACAGATAAGTAATTAATATTAAATGCGGACTAAGCTCTTAGATTTTAAATGCCTAATCAGTTGACGCAGTGAATCAGTTCAATGTGGATTATTTAAAACTGTGAGTTGGTACATGGTGAGAATTAGTTTAATGTCCTATAAATTGTTGTTGTTTTATTTAGCTGTTTAAAGGGTCGTTTTTCTACTGCGATGGTCCTGACATTTCGAACGTCACCAACAAGACAGATTGCTTAAACAAAGGACCACCTTATCGCTGGCTGAACCACAAGTACAATTTTGACAATCTAGGACAGGTGCGTCTACATGTAATTTGCTCGGCGTATTCACTGGCAATTGGTCTTCTCTATGCATATTAAATATTATATAATTGCATAAAATGTACTATAAAAGACCGTAATTTAACGCTATTGTCATTTGTGTAGGTTTATTATTATGACTGATAATGACTATCAAACAATAATAATATTTGCATAATTTAAAATATAATTTTCGTCCAGTACGTCGCTGAAGTCAATCGACATACTGGCATTATACATATTCGTTTATTATGCTATTATTATAATCTACCATTGAGACGGAATTAAGCTGAGCAGTTTAAACTGCCACATAGGCCATTGAACTGCGTGTGGTGAGTGTGGTGATGCTAAGAATTTAGATTAGGTCTACTATGTGTGTATAATGTATGTGTGTGAAGGCGCTGATGTCGCTGTTTGTACTGGCATCCAAGGACGGCTGGATCAACATCATGTACACAGGCCTTGATGCCGTCGGTGTCGATCAACAGGTCAGACACCGCTGCACAGATGTTAAGTCTTCGAGACCAAAGTGGATTCGAAATTTTGTCCTTGGTCTCGAAACTTCGAAACTACGACCTCGGTTTCGGCCTCGGTTTTGGCCTTGAGCATTTGGCCTTGGCCTGGCCTCGGTCATAGCGTTGTGGCCTTATTAAAACTTCTAGGTCCCGATGTCATTGTCAGTTTCGTAGTTCTATCGTTAAGCTCGGTCTTGGCCTCGGCCTTGAACAATTGGCATCGGCCTAGATTTTAGCTTCGTGGTTCTGGCTTTGACCTCAGCCTTATGGTTCTGGCCTTGGTCTTGTTCTTAGTCTCAACAAACATTACTGCATCACCGATGTAATCCTCGACACCAAGATTTTGGTCTCGAGACGCCTCGTGAACATAAAATAATTTTCGTCGTGGTCATAAAAAAGTCATAGTCTTTATTTTGACAAGAAAGTCTGAAAAATTTTAAAACACACATTTAACAATTATTATTAAATATTTCAACAGAAGCATTCTTTGATTATTGTTAATCGTTAAATGGCTTAAATGATATGGTAAATATTTTCATTAAAAATGGGTAGAACAAGCAAACAAACTATGGACAAGAACGTGTTGAGACATTTTAGACTGCACTTTTGCTCGTACCATGGTGTACGTTCGTGTTCTCTGTGCAGCCGCGAAGGAACCACAACACCTGGTGCCTTTTCTACTTCATCTCGTTCTTGCTGCTCGTCGGCTTCTTCGTGCTCAACATGTTCGTCGGCGTCGTCATTGAAAACTTTCACAAATGTCGCGAAAGCCAGGAGCAAGAGGAGAAGATCCGACGCGAAGCCAGGCACGCCAAACGACTCAACCTAAAGCGTAAAAGTACGCCACATCGACCCTGCTGTTGTAACTAAGTGAATGTCGTTGCAGAACTTGTGATTAACGGTAGGCCTATTCAAACGCGATTCATAGAAAACAAGATATCAAGCTCTTGTCGGCATCTTTGCCAAACTTTAACTGATTTTCAGCTTTTTACTGCTGAACTCAACTGGAAGTTACTTGAACACTGCAAATACCACCGCACGTTAAGAGTGTTGCGTAGTTCTACATTGCATCAAGCTTTTGAAATACCGGGTGGCGCAAAAAAACGTCCCGAACATTTGCATGCATTATTCACCCGAGCAGTCGAAATGAATCAGTGCAAAAGCATATATGTAATGATCAAACATCTTCGAATATGTGTAGGAATTTTCGCTTAAAACGCTTCTGTATTAGCCATGATACAAACAAAATAGCGTTACACGCCATAAAGCGATTTTTGCAAGCGGTTCATCATTTATGTTGCCTCTCGTACACAGGTTACAAAAGAACGTCACAGTAGGCCAAATCATCAGTCAACTGATCAACAGAAAATGTGCTGAATAGGTTCTCCATTCTTCTTTGCTTCTGCTGCTAAACGCTTTTTCTACTGCTATATGGCTTTTCTGATTCTGGTTGTCTGACGTCGATATCGTGCCATATGTCTCTGATAACATTCTGAAGATCTTTGAGGTTCGGAAAACGGTTTACGCATTCCTTCATAGACACAGACAATTTCTTGCAAGGTATCCCAAACTAAACAATGAGTGGAGACTCAAATCTGTTGAATGCGATGTACATTTTTGTGGGCTGATGAAATCGGGCGTGAGGGAAATTTGAGTTGCTTTGATGCGGTGTGATGGAACGCTCTCTTTACATAATTGGATTTTTGACTCGTCTTACGTCATTAAGTTACATTCCGTAGTGTCATTAGTGAGGTCATTAAAATTTATAAGTAAGTAAGAGTACATATTGGTCTACAAATGTGGGAAAGGAAATTTATCTCTATAAAGTATGCGCGCCCTTATAGTTACGCAAAGTTCGGGACCTTTTTCTAGCGCCACCCAATATTAATTTGTTTAAAGCTGCTCCAACTGAAGCACATTAACGGCAGACCGAATTCTACACTATGTCCCAAAAATTTTCGATAATTTTTGGTATGAATATTGGATAAAAAGTGATATTTTGCTGGTTGTGTTTTTCTCAGATAGTGCAGAAAAAACGTTGGGTACGGTGGGAAACTGAATGGCCATTTGATGACAAGTTGTATTAGGATTATTCATACCAAAAATTATCAGAATCTGATAACTGATTTTCAAGTTACAGTCGAAAATGTCGGGGATGCTTTTTGAGACACGGTGTAGAAGCTTCGGAGCAAAACAATTTTTTCAGCGCATAGCGACGGTGACGGGTAACGTGTCAAAACTAGGCCTGGTCTGCAGTGTGATATTCGTCGATGTGCAAGTCAGGATCGATGAAACCTATTAGTGAGACTTGTCCGAGTTATAACACTAGTCTTGCTCTCTGCTATAAGACGGCGGGTTTACACTCTATGTTTTGGGGAAAAAGTACCTTAGCCGACAGCTTTAGCTAGTTTTTAGACGTTTGTATTTTAGAAGGTAATGTGGCGATGCAATTAAGATGGTGGAGATTTTCTATAACAGTCGCGTTGTAGGGCGAATTTTGTGCTGAGTATAACAATGGAACAATTTTGAAATTTCGTTAAAATTTTACGAAATTATCCACAGATTTTGCTTACACATAAAATGTTTTTTTTATGTTTGCAAAATGTTTATAGTAGTGTGCACGACCATAGCTGGTGCCTCCTAAATTCAACTCTTACTTGTGCAACTTTGCTAAGTGAGTTATCATTATTACTGAATATCAAGCGGCATTTTGTATCGAGTACTTTGCATTAAATAATTAAGACTTAGTCTTTTCAAAAGTGTCAGCAAACTTACATATTGTACATTTTCATAAACATTATATTTTTCCACGCACTCAATTTACTCACATTTAACGTTGCACAGCCTCCATTTTAAATGTTTAATTGTGCCGTCTTCACTCTCTTGCAGTGTGGAGTTTGTTTCTGTTGAGCCATTGTGGCGGTATATGCCTTTTGGAGGCATACTTATTTTGTGCAGAAATCTATATTCATGTTTGTCTTGTGTTTTAGGGCTATTGAAGCCGCCGTATTGGTCGTCCTACTCCAAGCCAAGGTTGTGGTTACATACGGTCGTTTCGAGCAAATATTTTGATCTAGGAATTGCTGCAGTTATTGGCGTTAACGTCGTCACCATGGCCATTGAACACTACAATATGCCAAAGGTAATTTCTGCATTTATTCTGTATATACAGATCTATATACTAGATGCATGCAATTAGTGCATGCAACATTACTTGTGGATATTTTTTCCATACTTCACCGCTTTTTAATTACTTTTGTTGTTATTATTATGTTTATTACGGGTATTTTAGCGTGGCCTATATGGTAAGTATTGCTGAATATGCAGAACTTATTTGACATTTGAAAACAAAGAAGCAAGATATCGCAACAGAACACGTCTAATGCAGTATATGATGGGCAACGCCAATAATATAAACAAGTCAGCTCGATAGGTAAAATTACAACAATGTTTTAAGTTGATCTGAATTACTTAAGTAGCATTGTTTTTTTGTGAGGTAGTGTTATGTTGTTAAAACGGTCGGTGACACGAAGTTTTGCCAGTGATTGCCCAGAAAACTTGATTGTCTTGTAAGAAGATAATTTTATGAAAATGCAGCAAATGTTCTGAGTACTATTCATTGTCATCGTTAAGGTCGGGTGACATCTGCTTTGTGTGCAGGAGCTTTTTTTTATACTGAAACTCCTCAACTTTCTTTTTACTTCAATTTTCCTCTTTGAAGCAGTTGTCAAGATGACGGCGTTCGGCGTCATTAACTATATTAAAGACAGGTACCGTACAGTATGTCCTTTAAAAAACGAATAAAGTGTATTGTAGTTAAACAGTTGTTTTAATGCGGGTGCTCGTTATTTTTCAGTATGACTGTATTGTGTATAATAGATAATTTTATACTTCGTAGAATGAGGACTGCACCGTGATCCATTCGTCCGCATTTATTTCAAGGGAAAAGCTCGTTACTTTGAATTGTCTACAAAAATGCAGCAGCACTTTTTCATGGTAAATGTCGAATATCAATACATGTAAGCAGTGATGACAATGAAGATGGCAATTATGAATATGATGGGCGACCTTTTACGTGAATGAAAGCCTACAAGAAATTTACATTCATAAGGCTTCTTTATCTGCAGCCGATACAACATCAGCCATAGCTACTACTCGTCTCGTTTTTTCCCCGTGTGCTGCTTTCACTCTCTGGAATAAACTGTCCATGAACGCTAAAAGTGCTATTACTTTGGTTGGGTAAATTTAAATCTAAGCTTAAAACTAAAGTCTTTACTCCAGTTTACCGTACCTAAAACAACGCTTCTGATTTACAATAAAAAACATTACGGTTAGATGACTGGCGCTGTACCGAATCAAACTGTATTAGATGTATCAAATTGATTCTGATTGCTGGCGCTGATGCAGGTGGAATCAACTGGATATCGTGATCGTAATCCTGTCTGTCGTCGGCATCGTGCTGGAAGAGATCGAGTCCGGACTCATTCCAATCAATCCGACAATAGTCCGAGTCATGCGCGTCATGAGAATTGCACGCGGTATCCATCGGCGACGTTATTTCACAGCTTCTAACGCGATAAATCTCAGTTATAATTCACAGTCAAAGAAAAAACTGCATTTAACACTGTGTCTCAGTGTGCACCATTTTGAAATCAATATTAATAAATTTAAATTTGAACAAAACATATTACGCGACCGTCCGTCCGTCTGTCTACCAATCTGTCTATTTCGTTCAGGCTCGTAACTCGAGAACATTGGTATGGACGTTTCTCAGAGCAGAAGTAACCGCTGTGTTAATTTTCAGCACAGAAAGATCGCAGGTCAGACTCGGGGTTAGGGTTAGGGTTGCTCAACGCATTGTATAGCTAAGCCGACGGCCGCACAGTATGTCGGCACTGTGCTGACATGCGTTACTCGTTTCTCCTAGCAGCTGATGTCGGTTGTGTGGTGTTGCAGTGCTCAAGTTGTTGAAAATGGCGCGGTCGGTGCGAACATTGTTGGACACAGTGATGCAGGCGCTGCCGGAGGTCGGCAATCTCGGTCTACTCTTCTTCCTACTTTTCTACATCTTCGCGGCGCTTGGCGTCGAGCTGTTTGGTCGAATCGGTGAGTTAGTGAACTGTTTTACACTAAATCTTACTTTTGCTGCTGCTGCTGCTGTTGCTTTTGTTGCTGCTCAGGTGTAAAACGGAAGCAGCAATTCGTGTTTCCTAGTATAGGCATAGTAATGAGTATCAAGACGCCTTTTAACGTCTCGGATTGTAAAATGGACCTCCGTTCAGGGCACTGAATAGTTCTAATTGGACGCCTTTTTGGCGCAAACGAGAATAATTAGTTCTAGTGGGAATTAAACCCGGATTCTATCGCCTTTCGTTAGGAGACCTCATTACCGGTACGTATTGAACTGTTTCTGCCTTCGTTCGTCTATCCGTCCTAGGAGAATTGAAGATCACGAGCTGTCAGCACAAAGCTCAGGATCTCGAACTGCACCATAAAGTAACTGATAAACAGATGGTTACATGACATTCAAACAGGGTGAAATGTGGCTTCCACGAAATGTCGCACGACAGTGACTTGTATAATAGGCTATAATACAAGTTTAAACGGTCGAGTGTGAGGCAAATATAACCTTAAGTAGTTGAAGTTAAAAGATCTCAGGGTATAGTTTTGAAATTGCAGAAATCCTCAGATATCAGGACGGTAACCGGGACTCTCTATATTTTTGTTACAGTTACTTGTGTCTGAATTAAAGAACGAATAAATGAATTATGCCAGAAGTAGCAGTTTATCCAGATCAAAATTTTTGTCATGTGTTCTTGCTGCAGTTTCATAATCTAGCTTGTGGCTTTGGAGTTTAACTCATAACTTGTGATTGTCAAAACTGTGGGCTTATTTACAGTTTACTACTGCTGCTTTCTGTCGTGGGAAGTGCAATTGCATACTAGCGGCACTTTACGTGATACTTGTGCTAATGCGCCTAGAATGTTCGCTGAAACACCCGTGCGTTGGACTTGATAAGCACGCCCACTTCCGTAATTTTGGAATGGCGTTCTTGACACTTTTCCGCGTTGCTACCGGAGACAACTGGAACGGCATTATGAAGGTAGGCCTATTACTGGCTAATTACACCGCGTTAGCAACTTAGCAGGAATTTGATCTATTTCTGGCACAAATCGATTCAGTGAGCATAATGCTCCGTCCGTGCTTTTACACACATTTGTCGACATTTTTGCATTGACTCGTATAACACATAAATGAATAAAAGTTAAAATTATTTACTTTTACGCTGTGTAATTTTATGTCGTATATACACTGTGTCCCAAAAAAACATCCCCGACATTTTCAACTGTATCTTGAAAAACAATTATCAAATTTTAATAATTTTTGACACAAATATTCCTGACACAACTTGCCATCAAATCACCGTTCAGTTTTCCACCTCACCTAATGTATGCTTCTGCACTACCTAGGGAAAGCAGACCAACCGAAATATGCATTAAAATAAACAGAAAACCTGAAAAAACATCCCCAACATTATCGATCGTACCTCGAACAAAGATTAGCAGATTTTAATAATAATTGGCAGAAATATTTATGACACAACTGGCTATGAAATAAGTGTTT
>Ga0209367_1000887_pt1 | contig 33967 bp, 15 predicted proteins | sample WorMetLIZISLAND2_FD_187412 | JGI IMG/M metagenome (GOLD analysis project Ga0209367, IMG submission 187412) | Marine gutless worms symbiont microbial communities from Max Planck institute for Marine Microbiology, Germany - Olavius geniculatus... ... | reverse complement strand
CATTTGAGGCGCTATATTTCCGTAACGGTGTAAGATAGACGCATGGTGACGATGGACCGTTTATAGTAAAGCGATGGTGACGAATCGAATGGTCACGTGACTGACAATATTTATTGCTTAGTTATAATAGTAGCGAAAAATGACAGAAACATTGCTGCTGTACAATTTAAAATTAAACTTTTTGATTTTTTTCTACCAGTCTAAACAGCTCACTGATTATATTTATACGGACACATATTGTAAACTATCGGAGTGCATTGGACAGACAACGTGTTCGTATGAACATTATCTTAATACAAAATACAGCTGCAGGTTCCGCAGCATCAAGACGTTAACTTACGGAAGCCGTGTATTTAGATATGCCGGTTCATGTACAGTACTTGAAACGCTTTTCCGGACATTCGTAAATGCATCATATACTTTTTGTCTATATCCAAATACACCGACTAAAACATTTTTGTTTCTCGTTCTGCTAGCAACCGAGCGCGTTCTAAGTTATTTTAATCAATTCGCAATATAAATTACTTACTAACATGGGCGTTCAAAAAAAACAAAGCGCGCTCATGGTGAGTTCATCTAGCTTCTAGGTGACAGTGCGTAGGTAGTCAGAGAGTGGAGTGTCGACAGCGGACGTGTTAGATGCACGGTCACGAGAACGCAGTGTATGGAAGACAATACCGAGCTGGCGCCTCCTGACAGTCTCACTCCACACAACGGCGCCAAAGTCAACGCCGGTCAACCAGGCTGAACCAGCCAATTAAGACAACTCTGCGGTCCGTGTGGTCAGTCACAGGCGCTGAAGTCACGAAATGTATGGCCAGTTGATAGAGTGCGAAAAGAACTTCCGGACAACACACACGCACGTTCACGATCACGATGTATCGTGTTACTATGCGGCCGTCCACCTACACAGGCCGCAATGCGAATCTTGCCCGTCCGTCCGTACGTTCAACGCGTCTGTCTGTCTCCAATGCGCTCCTCGAAAACAAGCAAAAACCCAGCTGTCGCCATGGAATGCCGATCGTACTAGCATTGCCTGCCCCTCGGCGTTCGCTACATCCGATATGTTATTTACTTATTTTATATCGAGATCGTAATGTAAAAATAGACTTTTAGTTGAATTTCAGAATTATCAACTGCAGTCTGTTGTATGTACAAGGGCGTTGTTGGCGTAGGCGTTAATGGTCACAGATTATACGCGACATCGCAAAATCTCGTGGCCAATGTGAGAAATTAATCTCAAAGCAAGCAGGCTAATAATCCTGACATAAATTATTCAACCTACCGTATGTGCTTGGTGAGGGATTGAACCCAGGCTCGGTCGGTAGCTGTTAAGTTAAAACGAGTACTGTAGCGTTTTACGTGTACGCATATATCACCAGAGACAACAAGTAATTTGAGCAAAACTCATGAGACGCGCGACAGCCTTAACAGTTTCTGTTTCCAGACTGCCTTGATCTATTTCCAAGCATTTCGTCGCAGTTTACTCTTAAAATGTGCGCCGCAGCCGAAAATCGCAAAAAATCACAAAAAGCCAACTTTGAAGTTCAAGGTCGTTGAGGTAACTAATGTATACATTACCAAAAGCCTTGTTACAGGTGTCTATCTGCAACGATTTTTTGCTAGACGAGCCAGTAGCGGTTAAATAAGCACGTTTTAGGCGATCTTTTTTTGACGCCAGCCTGTACAGCCGTCCTTGAACTTAGGGAGTCGGTACTTAGACAACTAAAATCTACGTTTAATGCTGAAAATTTCATACGCAGGTTGTCTTGGTCTATCTTCAGCTATTTCGTCGGCGCAATGCACGTTTATTAAAATACCCAAAATTGTAAAACATTTATTACAACTTCTTATATTTTAGGGGTTAAAAGTCATTCAAGGTTATTGATGTTGACGCCTAAGCAGATGTCTGTGCCTATCTGTAACAATTTTTTTACGATAAATGAGCCAATAACGGTAAAATAAAAATTTTTTGATTAACTACCCTTTTTCACGCCCTCATTTGTTGGGAATCTTCTCACTCAGGTACATGAAATTTTGTCGCAAAAATACCAAAGTCCTTGCGGGATCCCACGGTAAAGATTTTGTGGTTCTAGCTTGCACCGTTTTGACACAATACAGCAGTGTGACAGCCATACCGACGGACAGACGCCTAGGCCATAGCTGAGTCGCGCAAAGCATTCTGCTGTCGCGCGTAAAAACTAAGGGTGAATTGGCAGTTGTCAACAGTAAACTGTTTATGGCGTAAGCTATAGCCGCAAGCGTAGCCGCTTCAGTGTTTCCAGTGACGTCATAGTCAGACTCAGCAGCCCACTCGCAACTGCCGTTACTAAATTACTGTCACATTTGTCGGTTAACAGGCCGTGATTGCGTGCAAAACATAAATAACACTTTTAAAATATTCTGCAAATGTTTTGATATATTGTTCTACATGTTCTACATATTACCATGCGCAAGACATTTGCAAGCATGTTTTATGCTAAACATTCGCTCGTAAAAATGTTTCATCAGGATTGCTTTGTAAACAGCATTTTAGCGTCTACTTCCCAGAGCCGGAAAGTTGTTGTCTCAAACATTTTTGACCACGTTTCATATTTAATCTTTGCAAAATCGGGTTAAACATGTCTTGCAGACTTCGACTTCAAAATTACGGGTTAAATAAAAAACAAAAAACATATAAAAGAATTCTCGATAATGTTTCCATTTCAGGCCATTAGATTTAGACCTGTAAGCGAGAGCGACGGGACGAACGAGAACGAGCGAGATTTTTCCCGCGAGCGAGCGACAATACATACGAGCGAGTCGAAGCGACCGAAATTTAAAACGGCACATGATTTTACGCACGTCTTAGCTATCCTCGTGGCGTTTGTCTGTCTGTCTGTTTGTCTGTCAGTCAGTCAGTCACACTCTGTGATTGTATCAAAACGCTGCAAGCTAGGATCACAAAATCTTTATCGTTAGCTGCCACATATTAATCTCTAAGCCTACTTCCAGGATCCGTAAAGCTTTTTCAGAAATTCGACAGGGGTTATTCTAATCAAGGGCGTTAAATGAAAAGGGTACGAAACATTGGCGATTTTGAGCCAAATATAAGTCGCTGTATCTCATAAACGGTGCAAGATGGCCGAGTTTACTACTGATCACTAACAGGAAGTCCCATATAGGCCCTTTCGATTTACACAAAAATCGATGATCTTCAACTACCTTGGAACTTGAAAATAAAGGGTTTGAAGTCGATTGTTCCATGCCTAGGTTGACTCAGGCGTTTGCTAACCAGAAATTAACTTAACCTCTCGAGTTAACCTCGCGCCACCAAATTTTGGCGTGAAATGAAGCACCACGAGTTAACCCGCCCCGAGTTCCGAGTTAACCTCGTGGTCAACCATAACCCGTGCATGTCACAGTCAACCCTTAGTAATTTTTGCATCTTTATAGGCTGTGGCGCACATATCAAAAGTAAATTGCGCCGAAGGCAATACGAGTAAATTTTAAAATTTTTAGCATTAAACATAGATTTGGCAGTTTAAGAGTCGACCCTTAGGTTTAAGGAGATTTCCGTCACTTCCACCATTGGGTATAACGTACATTTAAACGTGAAATACGCCAACTATGGAATTGACTTCTACGTGATTTAATGGAGATCACATTTCCTGCAGAAAAATATGAAATAAAAAAACTATTTAATCCACAAAGTGGAACAAAATAGCTGTCGTATTTTGCAAAATTTTAAGCAACCGCATATAAATTTTCCGACGGAGCTTAACAATTTCTCGCTTATCTCGCTGAGAGAGAAAAGCGAGCGAGATTTACCTACGAGCGAGCGAGAAAACGGCTGGTGAATCGCTTACAAGTCTAATTAGACTCATTTGAGAATTTTCGCTTGACAGAACACTTGGATACCGAGGTGTAGGCCTAAACCTATTTGCTTTTTACCATCTTTTCGCCACAGACGGCTTGTCAAAATATTTGGTAGCTGACAATGTATTAAACATTTTAGAAAACTGACCCATAAGCAATAACATAGGTTTACTACAATTTTATTTTCGTAAATGGTTGTGTATATTTCAGTATGACTGACTGCATTTGATTAACAGGTTCTAGTACAGTTTTAAATCTAATGACAGTGACCTTTAGCTGACCATAAATTATTGCTTATTGGTGTCGGTATAGTATAACACAGATTGTTATTTGACGTTTCTTTGGTACTACGCCTATATGAACGACGCTAATTGCGATGAACAGATGAGTAAGTGAGATGAACAGCCGCTGAGTTCTACACAATCTTGAAACGTCTTCGTGTTGTGATCAAATGCCATCTGTCACTTTTCATAGTATATTTAATGGTCGCTGCTGTCGCTGTTTAATTAGTTTGTCGAAACTCATACAACATTAACGTATCGATTCGAATTTAATAATAATAATAATATATTGTAGGCGACGCCCAAACGTTAATGTAGATTCCTCCGCTTGTCGCAATAACTTGCTCAAACATTTTACTTGACTATGATCTTGATCTTAATCCCTCGACTTTTAAAATCTAATAAATATAGCCTACATTTACCAGCTATTAGCCTTAGCTACAGCGTTGGTGAAATTCCACTCATATGGCTTCTAAGTTTTTTTTCAAGTTATCTTGAAATCTTTTGTTACGAGATTCATGCTGGAGCGCCCGCGTGTACGGATGATGAGAAAATATTAACGCGTTCGCCGATGCTTACTAGTGAAAAAGTCAAACATGATTACTAGTCTATGGCTCTACAGTTCAGTTTTTATACCGCACATAGTGAGACAAACGTGACAGAGAGACAGGCTGAGAGAGAGAGAGATGTGAAATGAAGTGCCGGCGGCTGTTCGCGCGGCAGCAGCTGCTGCAGCTATCTAAATATCAACTCTGTCTGATCGAATTTCTCGGCCTCAATCTCCGCTTGCTGCTGACAACCGATGCTGCAGGGAGAAAAAATAACTCAAAGTGCTGAGTAAACAGAAATCACGCCAGCTCTGAAAAAAATTGTTGGGGAAACCCCCATCTCTGGTGGGGTATACGCTAGCAAGACTTGGCCATTCTGTAGCGCGTGTATAAATTTCGGAGCGCAGCGCGCCCTTTAGAGGCCGAAATATGGTATTCCGAAAAAGTCGATTTTATGAGTACAATTGCACATAACAATCTCCTTAGTTAGTGGACCAAAGTTTACCAAACTTTTTTGCCCAACGCGGGAGGAAACGCTGTCGGTCAAATATTTTTCCGATTTTGGATATCTTTCTCCGTTCCGGAGATATTCGAGCTCAAAGTGGAAAGGGGTCCGAAATCGGGCCAAATTTAACGTGTTTTCGCGCCTCTAAATTTTTTTTTTGGGGGGGCAGGCCCCTAAATTTTTAAACCGGCATTTGTAAAGTGAACATGCTTCCGATCATGTGGCAAAATTTCGCGGAGATCGGCTCACGGACCTCGGAGATCTCGCGTTGAAAAAAAGAAGTGTTGTAATGTAAAACATAAGGCCTTCCGGGAACTACCGTTCCGGGCGGCCTAACAAACAATTATTTAGGTTTGTGTTTTGCAAGTGCTTCTAGTCTGTCAGTGATGTTGAGTATTAAGTGCACGTTAAAAGTTTCTCCCCGTACGGTATCGGATCGTATTCCTAATTACGTAATTGCTCCAATGCATTTGCGCCGCTAATCATGCACACTTGGCACCCAATCAAAAACAAGACTACGAATGCATGTATTTTTTATTCGTCATTTAATATAATATCAAGCACATAATTATATTGTAATTTATGCTTCAAACATGTCGGCTGTGCTGGCTAGAATGCATGTGTCCTGCTGAAACACGACCGAAATTATTGATGAATACTACAGGAGGGTAGAAAATCACGAAAACACGGAAATCACAGAAACCGTGATTTTCGTCAAATGCCGTGATTTTGCCAAAATGCCGTGTTTTTACCGTTTTTACAAGACTTTTTTTCGTTTTTAATAAGCATAAATTGAAGCTTATTGTGTACTTTGAACACAAGAATATTCACTTCTGCTAATGCTATTAAAGTCCGTATGTTTTTTAAAAAATTACTGGCTCAATATGTAACCGTGAGGTCGTCGTAGAAATATGTATTTTAATGCTTCAGCGACAAAATTTTACAGATAAAAACCTTGCACTGCATGTAATGATGGTCGTCAATGCTAGATGTTGAATTTAATTAGACATTATAAAATGGTTCTTAAGTCCGTAATTTAATGCCATAATTTTGACGTAATTTTTGCGATTTTCGAAAAAATTTGCCATGTTTTTTTGCTATTTTTTTGCCGTGATTTTCTACTATCCCTAATAAATACTAATATTACTAATTACAAAAGCACAAAAATATTCCATTTCAAACGGCACTATAAGAGAGAGGGCAGAGCCGGATTTTGAGATTGGGCAGTCGTCATTAGAGTTGGCTCCATTTTTAAAAGAAAGCATTAACTCGAACTTTTGCTCTAAACCAATAGCAGATTTATATGAGCCGGCTACTACCTCATTATCGCGTGTTCCAAAATGATTCTTTTAAACATTTCCAATTGTTGAATAGTCTAGAGTTTCCGTTTTAGTCACACTAATTTTAAGCTAATGCCAAACACATTACCTGGCATTTTTGTTCATTTTAAACACGTTTAAAGAACAAACAACGTCTTTTCTTTTTTTACCTTTTTAAAAAATATGACGGTCGTGCGTAGAGCCTCCAGGCAACTGCCTGTCTTGTCCCATATTAAGTCCAGCTCTAACCACGAAACACAACCCGGCAAACATAAACAAGTTAAGCGGGCCAGGCTGGACTAAAATGTGTGCATGCGTTTTTTGGTTTACAGCGAATCCCGATTTGCATGGCACGGCAGTAGGCCCAGTTCCGTTCCCCGTCATTGCGCCGTAGAGCGTGTTAATTGTGATAAGTGTGGGAAGAGCGCGTTATTTTCACGCCCAGTCTATGTATTCTATTCGCCGGGAATGGGGAGCGGCATCTGCCAGATGTGGGTGAACTTGTTCTGCTCGATGCAGCTGGCTGCTCGGCGGTAGGCCGGTCCATGATGGCTGCCTCCCGTCGCCGTCGTCCCAGCAGCCACCGCGGCCGCCTGGCGCAGTCGCCCAGTCCGTGACGGAGGTCCGAGGGTGCTTGGTCCAGCCACCGGAGCATCCTTGCCGGTGGCCGCCGGCGGACCGCAGACCTCGGCGTTGCAGCAGCAGCAGCACTCGCTACATCCCTGCTGTTGTTGCTGGGACGCTGAGGCTGCCGTTTGGTCGCTGGAACGACCCTCGATGGGCGGGGCTTCCGGGGCGACGTAACCTGGCGGCGAACTGGTACTGTTGCTGCTGCTGGCGCCGTCGCCATGGCAACCGTTGCTAGGACGCAGGTACATCTCGTCGTCGACCTCGCTGACGAGACTCTTCGGTGAGACCGGATGAGGGTCAGTCGCTGTTTCACCTGCTGACGACTTGCTGCTGGTCCACCAACGTCTGCTCGAGCACAGACAACGACATGCAGTAGCCTATAAACCGACGCCAGTTTCAAGTGAAACAATCGGTGTTTTGCGTCTGTATCAGCAGCGCATAAAGTCGTTGCAGTTGGCATAAGTAACAGAAAGTATTTCAAACACAACATTGATGATTCTGTCCAAAACACTTACAGTTGTTCGAAATAAGTTGAGATAGTAAAGCGCACGACATCAGGTGAACTGAGGCACGTCATGCCGTCACAGACGCATTCAGAATTTCAATATTTAGCATGCGTTTCAATTTACCTGGTAAAATTTGTCGTTAAAATTTACAGACACAATAATTTAGGCCCTATATTTGTCATGTTCATGATTGTTGCTCAGTTGCCTACACAGATTAAAAAGTGAATTGTCGACAAAACAACCATGCAGCTAAGCTACCACAGGAAATATCCCGGATTTAGAGTACTTCTAGAAATAGGCTATTAGATAATGACAGCAATATTAATCTGCGTAATGTAGTTTTGCCGGTCGGCACCATGCCAGTGCAACGTCACATGCCGGGTGGCCTGCGGCAAGGCCGAACCATGCACAATAATTCAAGCCCATGTTACAACACAATTAAGACTTAGAACCGCTCGACTTTGATGATCGACTAATAAAGTAGTAAGTTCTTCCGTATAGCTTAGCTAATTTGCTACCGCTTAACTAACTGTAATGGAAGTAAATAACCCTATATAGGCCTAATTGTGACTGTTTATCAGCAGAGGTGTGGTTTTGAATGTTACAGTTAAAAGGCAGGATTAAATTTTAACTTTCATACGAGACAGCTGCAAATTTCTGATTCAAAATTATTGGTGCTCAAAAATATACAGGGACAGCCACACGGACTTGTTGTAGCTATTACTGCGCTAACGTGGTCCATAAATGAAACACATTCGAGCTGCTATAATTGTACAGCTAAGTAGGCCTATTCAGTACTGACTCACCTGCGAACCAATACCAGAGCCAGCACAGTGACGATGCTTCCGATAATCAGCGCCAGTGAACAGACGAGTCCGACTATTAACGCTGAGCACAACAAAGACAAGTTACACGATTGTGCACAACAACAAAAAATTATTATTATTAGTCACAAGCAGTAACTGCAGTGTTGACATTTGTACCAGCGCTTTAAATTATACATGCACGTGTTTATTCATCAAATACTGGACAGAGCAGCATTATACACATGAAACTAATTAAAAAACAAGCAAATATAACAAAAACATTAAAAAATAAATGCAAAATAATAACTGTGTGTATTTATTTATATATCTATCAGTTCGAAGATATCATTTGCTGAACAACAAAACGTTATTCTACGAATTGACAGAAAACATCTACTGCGTCGAACGTAAGCACTATAAGTACGTTGATGAATCTAATAAGACTGTTTTTCCGCGTTCTCTGACCAAACAGAAAAACAGAAGACCTACTGTAAAAGTAATAATGTTATGGCATAGAAGCTGTACAAGAATAAATACCGGACATAACCAAGTTTATTAGATTGCGAAAATCGCATTCTCTTTTGAGCCGAACTAATGAAGAACGCAGCCAATCAAAAGCAACTGTGTATACGTTCTGTACATTTGTTTTTGTTAAGATTCTATTGCTAACGTATTAACTATAGTTAACACAGAGTTAATACTGCTGAGTTCGAGTTGCTAAATTTTTGTTCATAGACATTTTGCTCGATTATTTAAAAAAACGAATATAGAAAGTATTCATTTTGTCATGTTGCGTAGATTCACAGAATATCGTGCGGCAGAAAAAACGGGAGTTCAAAATTTAATAGGAATATCACGTTTAACAGTAGGGCGTAATAACTCAGGAACAGCACGCAACTTTATGAGTAAATAAGTATATATTACGTTAGCATCAGTGGCGTATTTAGGGGGAGGGTCATGGTGCGATTCCCCTCCCCTTTGGCCCGACCATGAAAATTTTTTAAGGCGACTTTTATGAAAAGGTGCGTTTTTCGCCGTTTTCCAGCAAGAATTGCAAAATTCAACAATGTTTGATGGTCTTTTTTCATACCGGTACAACATGCAATTAAAATCGCCATGTGAGATTGCATCTGATATGACGCTGAGATTTTCTGCATTTAAGAATTTCAGAAAAAATGGGCGAATTTGCGGCTTCCATTAAACGTTCAAAAGAAAAAGTGTTTCAGCTTCAGGGGGGCTTTGCCCACCTGACCTCCCGATCAGGGGCTCTGCCCCGAACCCCGCTGGGGACTCCGCCCCCAAACCCCCGTTATAGTCTCGCGCTCTGCGCGCTCGCCATGGCCACCCTTCGCCAAATCCTAAATACGCCACTGATTGACATAAATGTTCAGTTAGGTTATTGGATTGCAAAGAATTTGCCTAATTTGCACACAAAACTACATATGTTGCTCATCAAATATATATTTGCAAAACAGCAATTTTTCCACCAACGTTTCCTAGGTTTCTAATGCATCCAAACGGCTTCACCCAAACTCCGCTGGGAGACCTTACAGCGCTCCCCAGGCCACACCATTGATGGGGTGACGAACCCGCGCCAAAGTAGACATTTCGTGCCAAATCGGCCGCCCTGACGAGTGGCTGGGGTCCCGAAAATGCATGGCGTAGAAGCACATTTTCTAGACATACCACGTCAAAACAAATTGTCTGAATCATAATTATTTGTTAAAATTTTTTTAGCTATTAAAGTCACATGACTGGACTTAGTCTATTTTCATGACAAACTGGTCAAAAAAGAGGGTTTTTGGTTCTGCCTCTAATCGGTGACGCCTAGGAAAAACGTGTTGGGGACAAACATTGTTTATCTTGTCCTGGCATCGACGTCAAGGCTTTAAGTTTACAACTGAGCTCACCAGATGGTGCCAAATTGTCGAAATCCAAAATATCACTTAGAATGGGTAACTTTAAGGGCTCAAAACCCCGAATGTATTTCAACTATTTTATAAGTCTATACGTCGTTGGAAAAAGCGATGAATACTCCTTCATGTGTTAAAATACTGTTTCGTCGATCTTTCACCTATCTCAAGAAAAACGGGTTTGAATACTGTTGAGCAAAAAGCAAAAACATGAAAAAAATTTTGACCCCCAAAATTTAAAGCTGTGGGGGCGGTAGCATAGGTATCTCGATTGAATGTGGTAAAGACCCTGAACATTGGTCCACATACACACGTAGAACTTTCTGGGCCATCCCCTGAATTAACGACAATTTTTGGAAAATTTGGTCAAAATTGGCAAAAAATCAGGTGGGTCAATTTGGGGGGTTACAATACCCAGATATGTTTTGACCACTCCATACTTCTGTACCTCAATGCAAACTACTAATAATTCTCTATCTTTTGTTAAATTTTGACTTGTCAAAAATGTTTCAGTTTTAAAAATCATTGGTTTAAATTTTGTGAAGCCAAAAGTGAAAAAATGATGAAAAATTTTGACCCCGAGGATTTTTAGGGGAGGGGTCAGGGTCAGCATTTCGGCCGAATATGATAGCAACTATAAACTTTGGCCCACATACACACCTGAAACTTTCTGGGCCATCCTTTGAATTAATTACGATTTTTGAAAACTTTTGTCAAAAATCATCCAAAAATTGGGTTATATTTGGGCGGTGATTTCTTGGAAATAGACCCAATTTGTAAAATTTTTACCCAAGCATTAACATTACTGACCTATAGCCAACAACCTGGCACAAAAAACAGATTGATATCACCTACAGTTTCTGAGATCTGCTGCATGGCACATTTAACCCCTCAAAAGGAGAATTTTTTTAAACATTTGTCCCCCACCCCACGTAAACTTTTGGGGTCTGAAATTTTACTTATGTACGGGCCCAGTAGTGCCCCATCTGCGATAAAAAATTTTGTGCCCCATCTCCCCTAATGGGGGAAATATGAAGGGTTAAAAATTTTTTCCCTTTTTCTTCACAACCCACGTTTATCAGATTCCCCCAAAGTTTCACACGCTGCTAGCCTTTGACCTCCCCTACAATCTCTGAAAATTTGGTGAATGTAGGTTTTATAGTTTTTTTGCTAGACCAAAAAAACAAGGGTTGAGCGGATGGCAGGTCGAGGCATAGTAGATTACCTCTAAAACAGTCTTTACATTCTGTTGGATACTCCTTCAAATATAGTGCATGTAATTAATAACACTCACGCCTTGACAGCCGTTGTGTCTGTCTGCTCACATGACTGCCAAGCGTGCGCATTTCACCTGTAGCGAAGATACACAGTAATAATCACCGAACGAGAACTCACAAATGCGCTACTTGCAATATATAGCTAATGCTATACGCCTACTCTCAAATCAATTTGCCGATTTCAGTAATCGCTATTTCATTACTAACGTGGCACATTATTTTCGTTTCTCGTCTAGTAGTTTTACTGGCTATGTTCAGTTCAGATTTCAGCGTTTAAATAAAGTTACAATTTCTCAACTATCAAAATTTAGGCTTACTTACATTAGTTGAATTCTATTACAAACTAGAAAAGCAGTCAAAGCCCGCATGTACCTCCGCCAAGGCTATTGATTTGACAGAACGTTGTTTCCTCTGAGAACGTTGTTGAAGAGCGTAACCCCTGTAACTGTAAGTTCGTAACACAGCTTGTCCGACGAAAACAAACAAGCGGAAGTTTTGAGTGCGTTTCAAACTATAGTTGCATTTTCTACATTGACCTAGTTCGATGTGACCTAAAAAACCTTGATTCAACGCCATGTTATTCGCTAGGTGCCAGCACCATATTCGCTTTGCCAGCGGTTTCGCTTATGCCCCTTTAACGCAATGGTAAAATTTCAAAGTGATCCAGAATCCACGATTCCTGCCGGATCACGCCCAAAATTGAATCACTGGTAGGTTATGCCATGCCCGACATACCCTCAAAATTTCAGAAAGATCCGTCCATAACTTTTTGAGTTATTTTGCTAACACACAGACAAACAAACAGACAAACAGACAGACAGTCCGACAAAAACATAACCTCCTTGGCAGAAGTAAATATGCAGTGCAAGCGTAACGAATTTTGCTAAGCTAGATTTACAACTGCACGAGACACTAAATATTGCAAAGCTGTCAACATTTTTTTAACGTACGGTCTATATTACAGCAATAAGTAGGCCTACGAAAAATAGGCCTATGCCTACAGCCTATAACTACACCATGTCCCAAAAACATCCCGAACATTTTCAGTTGTAACTTTAAGAAGGATTATCGGATTTCAGTAGTTTTGGTACAAATGTTCCTGAGACAACAGTCAAATGCCTTTTTAATTTCCCACCTCACCCAATGTCTGTTTCTGCACTACCTGGAGAAAACAGAACCAACGAAATATTACTTTTTTATCCAATGCGGTATGATTACTTAAACAATACAACACAAAAAATACATTTTGTTCACATCTCGAACACTTTGGCTGACATTTTATCCAGTTGTCCATTTTCAACTGTCTACAGTAAAATTGCTCGAAATGTTGGCACATTATGCGAACACAGGCATAAAGACGCTTTCTCCATTCATTGACAGCAGTATCGATAATGTTCTGCTCCAGATCAATCCAGGCTGTACCAGTCGCTTCTTGAATTCATAATCATTCCTGAACGTCATCTGGTAGAGACACTGATATGACAGTCAAACCTTAATTGTAGGCCTAATATACGGGCCGTTGGGGCCCACAGATCTGGATTGATGAAATTCATTGACGTTTTTTATTCATTTCAACACGTATGATGCTTGGTCCGTTTTCCTCAAATAGTGCAGAAGCAGACGTTGGGTGCGGTGGAAACTTAAACAATGATTTAATAGCCAGTTGTATAAGAAATATTTTGCCAAAAAATTATTAAAATTTGCTAATCTTTTTTTGAGTTACAATCGATGATGTCAGGGATTTTTCAAGTTTTCTGTTTTTTTCAAAGTATCATTCGCTTGATCTGCTTTCACCATAGGTAGTGCAGAAACAGACAATAAGTGAGATGAAAACTGAATAATTATTTCATGGCAAGTTGTGTTTAAAATGCTCGTATTAAAAAATATCAAAATCTGATAACTAGTTTTCATGTGACAATCAAAAATGTCTGGGATGTTTTGGGACACAGTGTGGTTTTATATCTCATAATAGTTATTTGAGTGCGCCAATGAAAAACAATTTTTTAAAAACTTTTAAAACAACTCTAATGTTGTTCAACAGATACAATAAGCTAAACTTTGAAGTCAACAGTTCAAGTAAACATTTAGACACACCCTGAATATTCACAAAAACGAATGAACTTGTTGAACTTTTTTTATCAAACAGTTCTGACGTTTTTGTTTGAGCAGCAGCTATTTTTGCCCAGATAACTTAAACTTGCCTTTATCGTTTTAAGTCCAATAGCACCAAATCATTGCTTGCAAAGTGTTTGAATGCGCTTTTTATCTTCATAATTATTAAGTTCATTCACAAACTTACACATCAACGACTAAGCCTAGAACTTTCAATTTTGTCAAATCTTAGTAGAATACAAAGATTAGCAAGCTGCAGAGTCACGGTGTGATGAACGGACAGACAGACAGACACACGGACGCCTCGGCGATTGCTTAGACGCATGCTGGCGCTCGCAAAAATGCATTTTCGACTTAAAATACGCGACAGTTAAGCCTAGGCCTATATTAGGATTGTCGATCCAAACAAAATATTGTGTTGAAATTTGTTCGTTGGTATTAGTAGGTCTATGTATTTGCAATTTTGCGCCTTCGATTTCACATGACAGTAGGCATAATGCACAAAGCATTTACGTGCTGCCGCCTGGCGAATGCGAATAAAAAAAACAGGTAACGCACCTGCGGAGCAGTTACCGATGACGTCACCGGTCCAGACTCCGCTCACACAGGTCAGTCTCCATCGCTCATTGGTCGCACGACACCCAACAATGATGACGTCATCAGATGACGATGAGGGGTCACGTTTGTGAAACATTCCAGGGCCTAGAACTGGGTTGGTGCACCCGACAGCTACATCAGACAAATAAAATCAAGCAAGCTGTAACGTACCTCGGTAGGCTAGTTACGATTCAGCACTCAGCAGGGAAATCAAACATAAGAATTGCAAATAAATAATGCTACCGTGAACGCGATAAATTACCATGTATAAAGTCACGTATTATCTCTAGCTTATAATAGGCCTGTTTCTTTTATTCACTCGTGACTCGTTTGCACTACGGAAAGATAAAATTTGGTTCATAGGATTCCATTGTAGGCCTGCATGTTTTACCGAAGACGTGCAAGCACAGATTGAAGACGATACGGTATTTCTCAGGTGTTTTGGGGCCTAAGCCATACCTTATCATCCCTTGCCTTACCTTACCTTTAGCCGTCTGTTGTTCCTAGGGTAAGCCGCACTATGAATCGTCGGTCTCCATTCAGATTTGTTGTCCACTTTCCGGACTGCATCTCTAAATTCAGTCCCGTCCATGAAGTTGCATCATCAATCCACGCTGATTCTGGTCTTGTGTTTTTATTTCCACGAATCTGGATAAAATTAGCCTCAGCTGAGAATACAAACACACCCTGACAATGTTATGCTAAAACACACTTCGCCCGCTATAAGCAAAGCAGTGGCTACAGACCTTCATACAGTAAGACGAAGTAGTCAGGACTGTCTCGCCGCACGTCAACACTGATCTCAAGCACGTTACCAGTCGACAGATAAACATGGCGCTCCCTGCTGGAGTTTCCGCTTCCACACACCTCAACACTGGACCGCTCGGACATTCTGTCTGTCAGCACGGCATAGCGCACCCGACACGGTGGTCTACTAGCTGCTACTTGGTGGTCCGAGACCCCAGGCCTCTGAGGACGCCGGGATACCGACTTACGCCTTGACGACGACGACGTCAACGCCGACAACCTCACCTGAAATACATTGCGATACGATACACAATCAATTTGCATAACGCAAACGGACACAATTTTTAGTGCGTCGAGGTCAGTAAAGAGCAGACAGAAAGTGTTACAATATCAGTGCAGAGAATCAGATCTCTCGGAGAGTACCCTGACAAAATTATGTCGCAGGCGATTACATTCTACCCGAAATTTGTGAACGTTTTCCTATAGATTAAGGTTTCTGTCGCTCCTCGCGACTGTGGGAGTTCAAGAAATGAAATCCTGAGCTAATTAATCGTGTAGATCTAATTACCGACAAGTAGTTTCCAACCACGATACAACACCGTTAGAGACGGACATAAGTGAGACAAACAGCTTATAGTCGGGGAGCAAATGTATCCAAATAAAGTCCCTTGTGCATTCTGTGGTGAAAGCATGTTAGCTACCTGATTATATTAAAAATGCCAAAGACGTCCGTGTTCCGGTTATAATGGCGGCAATAGGCCTACTGTGCTTTGCATTACGTGCGTGGGGCGGTAATAAATATCAAGGAGACGTAGCTAACAAAAATGTAACGCTAATGATATCGATAGTGGAGGCAACGATGATGTTGACAATAATGGCTGTTATCACAGTACAGCACTGATACTGTTCTGAGAGCGATTAACGGTAAGGAGAGAAAATGCCAATTTTCGGGGAGACGTAACTCCAAAACCCCTGTTTTCCAAAACAATGGTACAAATAATGAAGTGATGGTGTGACAAGCCGGTAGGCGATGTGGCTAGCGACTGCTATATACAATAGCCGAGTCGCGAACCGACAGACAGGTGGACTGAGACGGATACCGACACGTTGTTTGACAACAAAGGTCGTTTATGGTAGCAGTCGCGAGCCAATAGCGAGTACTGACGCACCTGGCCCGACTGTAGTCCGAAGTCAATCAGGGTGATGTTGATGCGTTGTCCAGGCGGTACCTCTATCAACCACGGGCTCTCAGCTGTACCACACCAGCGCGACTCAAACGTCGTGGTGCTGGCGATGCGACCTCGAGGTGATGGAAGGCGGATCTGTCTGGACCGCTCGCAATCCTCAGAGGCCGGCGCGAATACTTTACACAGACAACGACATCAATTACACATTTTCACAACGTACACAGTGTCAGGTGACTGGTTATAAATAAGTAATTAGATTTCTACGCCATGGGCGATGTATTTCGCACAATATTTTGATATTTCTCTAAAATAGTGGAGCTTCGAATAGCGGCGTCCTGTTAAAAAAGTCGGCCGGGCACAAAGTTGAAATTTACTGGCAACCATCGCAATTGTGCCCCTAAATGTCCTTAAAATGAATGTTTTCAGCTTCAACTTTTGCATTTCTTGAAGAAAATTTTAGAACAAGAAAATTTTCCAACAACTTTCCGAAAGCCCAGAGTGCGGCACCTTGCTCATTCCCCTTTTCCTGCCACGACGCAACTGACTTAAGCTAATTCTGTCGTGTAATTACTTTTCAAGTAACGCAACCGATACGGATGTAGACTAAATTCATACACTGAGTCTCAAAAAACATCCCGAAAATTTTCAATTGTAACTTGAAAAAGAATTAACGGATGTTAATAATTTTTGGTAAAAATATTCCTGAGAAAACAGGCCATCAAATCATCATCAGTATGTAATTTCCCATCTGACCCAACGTCTGTTTCTGTACTACCTGGGGAAATCAGAACTAACGAAATATTGCATTTGTGCCTAAAATGGTATTATTACTTAATTTTAATAATGCACAAAAACACATTTTGTTCACATTTTTGACACTTTAGCTGACACTTTATCCAACTCTTTCGTTTTCAAATTTCAGCTGCCTGCGATAAAATTGATTGAAATTTTGGTCGATTGTGCAAACACAGGCATGGAAATGATTTCTCCATTCATTGACAGCAGCATCGATAATTTTCTGCTCCAGACTAAACCAGATTTCACCAGTTGCTTTTTGAATTTATAAACATTTTTAATGTCATTGGTAAACACACATACTGCACTGCAGCACGACGGACAGTCAAAACTTGTAATCGACTAGCTCTCGGGGGCAACAGATCTGGATAGACGGAATTCATGGACGTTTTTTCATTCACTTCAACGCTTATTTCGCTTGGTTTGCTTTCCTAAGGTAGTACAGAAGCAGACATTGGGTGAGGTAGAAACTTAAACAATCATTTAATGTCCAGCTGTGTCAAAAATATTTCTGCCAAGACATATTAAAATTTGATAATTATGCTTCAAGTTAAGGTCAGTAATGTTGGGAATGTTTTTTCACGTGTTTTGTATATTTCAACGCATATTTCGCTTGGTTTTCTTTTCCGAGGTAATGTAGAAGCAGACATTAGGTGTGCTGAACGGTCATTTGATTGCAAGTTTGGTCAAAAATGTTCACACTGAAAATTATAAAAATCTGATAATTTTGTTAAAGTTAAAATCAAAAATGTCCGGGATGTTTTTTGAGACATGAAATATATTCATATAAGCTTATGCTATACAGATAACAAAAACAATAAATGTGAATGGGTGTGATATTGTTTTTCTTGATTAGTACTGCACATGTCCTTCAATTGGATCATCATCTTTTCAGCAGATACCAGATGCAGTAACCCCCCTCCCCGGCTGCACTCACAAGTCACGAACTACTATAGATCTAGTTGACTGCATAGGCTTTTAACTAATTTTCATGCTCATAGTTTTTTGTTGTTTTGGCTGTTTTATTCGTCGATTTTTTTTATGTTGTTACGGTGCACATTTTTTTTTGGTTTAGAGAAACTGTTGAGCGACGGTAATGACCTACCTTTGAGGCAGTAGAAGTCTGCCTTGAAGAAGGACTGCAGGTCGTAGCACGGTCGAGTTTCTTCGAACGCTGGGTAGGGCATGCGAAGCTCACATTCACGGCGCCCTGAACAACGCTGATCAGCCAGATCCAGCACATCCGACGAGCAGCCGAGGTAGCCCATGTCGACCGTGACGCAGCGGCTGATATGCATTCGACCGTAGAATGCCGACTTCATGACAATCACTTCGTCACGAGCACAACGAGCTTGAAACATCTCGTTCATGCAATACTCCGGCGCGTCGACTGTTGATTCAGCGACAAATAACAGTAAAAATGCACAGTTACACACTAACATTATAATGGTACAAAATTTTTACAAATGCGTGTAAAATAGGCTTACTGAAGGACAACAGCTGTCAATAAACGGTGACGTCAAATAACCAGTGCTAATTAACACCAAGGTTGTTATTTTTAGTCAACCAGCGACTTTATTTGCACTACAAATCGAGGATTTGATCTCAGCGACTGCTTCTTCGAATGCTAGTAAAATAATAAACATTTACCTAAATTATTTTAAAATAATGACACGTTGAAAAAAATAACCTTTAGTATGCTGAAATATGACAACTTAAAATCATTCACATAAATGTATCGTAGATTCATAGTTGCAAACAAAGACAGAAATTAATAAACGAGTGGACCCTCGACTTATTTACGATCATCTCAATTTGTCCGCACGACTCCAGACATCATGCAGACCTCTGTTCGTTAATCTAACGACATATGAACATCAGACGAACTGTTGAAGTTTTGACGGTGGGAGACGCTGCGCAGGTGACTGAGTGACCAGCGATTTAGTCTCAGTGTAATCAGACGCGCAATAAGCACAGTTGGCCAGATCTGTCAGTACAAACAGCAGCTGCCGTGCCGTCCGTCTTCGTACCAATAGAGCTTATCAGCAGCGCGTCTGTTGCTTGCTCAGTATTGAATAATATATTATCAATAAAATCCGCGCGATAATAAAAACCGCTCTATAGCCTAGGCCTGCGTTTGATGCGCGATGAGACCTATTAAACTGTCTCAGACGCCCGCCTGTAAATACGTCGAAGCATATCTGCATCAGCAGCTGAAGCTGGAACCCTGCCGGATTGCGATATAAAGCAGGTGAGGATGCTCGTAAAAATACGACAAAATTGTGCCCAGTTTACGACGCCGTCGTTATTGGTCATCGTATATAGTCGACAGTTAAACTGTCCTAATAGCGCCAACCGGATCTATAGCTCTTCCCAATGGCCAATTTTTGGCTTATGTAGGCTTTAGCGTTTATTTATCACTCCCTACTCCCTGTCTGTCTTTAACTGGCGTGGTCAGTGTCATAATGCCGGCATTCAAGCTTCAACCCAGTATTTCATGTAAAGATATTTTTTCTGTCTTCCATTCACATATCTCTATTTTCTTTTCATTTTTTCACCCTCTTTCCTCCCCTCATCGAGTCCCTTTATGGTACAAATTTTGAAAAAAATGTAAATCTGTTTATTTAATTACACGGAGTAGTTATCAGGTTATCTGACTTGTCAAAAGTAAAGTTAAAACCGCGATACAGTGTGTAATTTATTTCAATAACATTTGAAGAATTGCGAAGATTGCAGCAAATCAGATCGCACCGGAATAAACTACGTTGTAACTTCGGGGTTTCATAGAAATTGTGAACGAGGATTTGAGAATCCAATTTTATCCATTTTACTACAACTCTATAAAACTCTATTTTTAATTTAAAAATTATTTGTTCAGAATAAGCTATTAAAAAATTGGCATAAAACCTATGTTGCAGATGAGCAGGAAACATGAAGTGGCGTCTATCAGCCTATCAATGAAAAAGTATACGAAGTATTTGCCACTTGTCACATTTTAATAGGCTATAGCGATTAAATAGTCTAGGTGTGGCATATTATATAAACCGTAACGATTAATCCTAGCAAGAAGGTCTACTGCTTTATCAAACCGTAGCATCTCGTAAGTACTGTATGTGGAGTTGCAATATTGACTATACACAGTGTCTCAAAAAACATCCCCGACATTTTCGACCGTAACTTGAAAACCAATTATCAGGTTTTGGTAATTTTTGGTACGAATATTTTTGACACAACTTGCCATCAATGACCATTCAGTTTCCCACCTCACTTAGCATTCGTTTCTACACTACGTAAGAAAACACAACCAGCGAAATATCGCTTTTTTCAATGCGATATGATTGCTTAATTAACATAACGCGTAAAAAGACATTTTGTTCACATTTCTGATACCTCGGCTGACATTTTATCCAGTTGTCTATTTTTCAACTGCCTGTAGTAAAATTGCTTGAAGTGTTTGCCCACTATGCGAACACAGTCAAGGAGACGCTTTCTCCATTCATTGACAGCAGTATCGATAAAGTTCTGCTCCAGACCAATCCAGGCTGTACCAGTCACTTCTTAACTTCACAAACAGTCTTAAACTTCATCTGGTAGACACACTGCTGCATGACAGTCAAACCTTGACTGGCTGTTGAGGCTCACAGATTAGGATAGATGAAATTTATCGATGTTTTTTTCATTCATTTTAACGCGTATTATGCTTGGTCTGCTTTCCCCAGGTAGTGCAAAAACAAACGTTAGATGAGATAAAAACTAAAACACTCATTTAATTGCCAGTTGTGTCGGAAATGTTTTTGCCGAAAATTATTAAAATCTGCTAATCTTTATTTAAGTTACGATCGATAATGCCGGGGATGTTTTTTCAGGTTTTCTGTTTATTTTAACACATATTTTGCTTGATCTGTATTCCCTAAATAGTGCAGAAGCATACATTAGGTGAAATGAGAAACTGAATGGTTATTTGATGGCAAGTTGTGTCGGGAATATTCGTACCAAAAAATATCAAAATCCGACAATTGGTTTTTAAGTTACAACTAAAAATGTCGGGGGATGTTTTTTGAGACACAATATAGTTAATTTGTTTCCATCTGAGCATCTAGGCATTGGTAGTAATCAATCTAATCCTGCTAATTTGTGTATCTCTACAATTTACAATATTTCACTTAAAAATGCGCATAAACGCAAAATTAATTCAAAATCGTACCCGAAAGCTAACACTGACCCTAACCCTAACCGAACATTGACCGTAAAACTAAAAAACTAAATATATATTATAATGCGTTTTTCTCATAGATATGTACGTACACCGTGTCTCAGCAAAAAACGTGCCACTTTTATTTTTTAAATAAACATTGGCCGAATTTGATAACTTTTGGCACACAACATCAAGAAGAAACTTGGCATAAATTATTGTAGTTTAGCTTACCTCACCTTAATATTGTTGCTACACTACCATGTGAAATTTAGAAGTCTTAGTTTGGCCATTGTATATCTTATGGATTTTTGTTCTTGTCGCCAGACGCGTCTGTGGCAGCAAGCATTGCATGACGAGGAACGATCGACTTGAACCGTCTGCAGCCTGCACTGATGTCTGCAGATAGCATCTTGTAATGCATAGGCGCAGCCACCGCAGCCCATTACGTCGCATGCACACGACCGCTCTAACTGATTGAAATGTATTGTATGCGATCTCAGCTAGCGTTATGTCGTAATGAAATGCGATAGCACCAGCTGCGGTTAGCCTCACGACGCTCCGTAGTCAACCGCTAGTTCGAACTGCTGTTTAATCGTGAATAATCGGGACTTTCCCGCGCCGTGAAATGCGGCAAATTGATTTAATGACGCAGCTGCATTCGCCAAATTACGCCGATTGCGGCTGATCAGCCCGACGCAGACGTCCTCTTTAAATCGCGTTTACTTTACTCGTGGAAAGACAGCTCCTTCCTATTAGTTACAACCACCGAACTTAAGATATCGTTATTCGCCGCTCAAATGTAGAAATGAGCAAAATAAACCAATCGCATAATGAACACAATTATTCGCTAAGGGCAGGCAAAATGCGATACAAAACCACATTATGTCTCATAAAACTAATATTATTGTTATTCGAAGGCTCGCATAATCTTTTTCTTTGGCTGCTTTCCCAGCAACAGGGAACACTATGAACACACCTGTTTCAATACGTCTGCTTCCAGACAGTAGTTGAAAAAAGTGAACGCATTACAGCGCTCAATATGCACGCCACAAAAAACTGAGCTGCAAGGAAAACGCCTAAATATAATAATGTGTAATACAAAAAATTACCTGAACATAAAACTCAATAAAAGTGAACAAATTTACCGGAAGCTGTTGAGTAGATGGAAGAGGCAAACAGTCCACTAGGGAGTCGCAATGAAACGAGTAATGTCAAGGTCGAGCACCACCTCAGTGACGTCATCTCGACCTTCTCTATGATCTGCAGGCCAAAGCGCCTGAGACGAAACTTTCGACGATCCGATCCGAGTTATGATCAGTGTGTAGCAATGGCTAACACAACTACAATGCACGGGAAACTAGATCTTTACGCTGTTATCAATGCCGCAAACGTCACTATTACGTCCGTACAGTATAGATTTCGCAATTAACCGGTTATCCAATACAGTTCAATGTGTTCGACTTTCGGTACAGTTTTTAATTAACGACACGGCACCGTCTGCACGTTCTGTCGTCAAGTTGGCTTGACCAAGGTGCGATCCATGGAAAACGAAATCAGACGCAGGCAGTACAACGTGCAACCGAATTGTCGTTAGGCCTATAATAATTCACCGCGCACGTTTCTTTCACTATTAACGACGCAGTCTCCGTCACCGCCAGCACGACAGACAAGCCGACAATCCTGGTAACGCAGAGATAGATGTGGGGCGCAACAGTGCACTGCAGAGAGAACGCAATGTCAGATTGTCAATGGCCCTACCGGGGAGGTCGAGTGGCGCTTCAGCACGCTAGCGTCGCATCCAATGCTGCTCAGCCAGCTGCTGCTGCTGCTGATACGCCGGTGTCAGATAAAAATGTCTCCCCACGAAAAATCCGTCCGGGGAAAGATAATCACGAAATTGATATACCTCCCCCTTATTAACATATCGCCGGCCCCATAAAAAGTCTCCACATTATAGGATCGCCCCTGTGTGCCAGGCGTACTTTTGCCGGTAAATTGTCGGCCAGGGGAGACTTTTCTGGGGGGGGGAATCCTATAATAGGGCACTAAGCACGCTCGTCCGTTAATTAGTCATAGCAGTGCAGACGCGACAGAATTAATCGTACCCCGCTCGTCGGCCGCAACGAGCGGAACGCGTAAACTACGATTGTTCGTTATCCCGCGCAGTCGGTCGGAAACGACGCCACTTCCGTCCTGTGGACGGCGCCGATTGGCAGCAGTTGGCGCGCCGTCGCTAATGGAAAAACCACCGGGCGAAATTATGCGCACGACGACAAGGTCGTACGTACGTGGAAATTGCGAATCTGTCGCCGCCCGCGTAACGCAATATGTACGACTTCCTGCATACGCGCTTATTCGCTATACAAATATGAATAGACGTCTTCCCAGTCTGATCACTGACTAGCTATACTTGACCATCTACTATGCTTGTCACTTATCACCAATATCCAGCAAGGTGTAAGTTCTAACTTTAAGCACGCTGCGACAATAGCAGCTTCAGCTATTTGTGAGAGGAAAAGACAAGTGGTGACCAGTAGGCCTAGGCTACACTACATAGGCCTATGTCAGGGAAACACGTTTCCTTACACTGCGCTTGCGAAGTAAGTTTTATTACTCTTAGTGGAAATTACTGAAGTAAATAGAAATTATAACCAAAAACGGAAGTTAAAACCCGCGGCTTTTCTTCGCAGAGTAATTGCCTTAGGACTTATTTAGTTTGTCCAGGCAATGACGGAATTGCTGATAGACTAATAACCAATTCTATAAAAAGTTAAATATTATTCTCAGACATTAACCAACATACAGGTGTGTATTTTTATCATTTATTATAATATTTTAACCCAGGACAAGATTTCAGATAGTTTAAGGTCAGAAATCAATTAATTAATTAATATTGTTTTATTGATTTATTGTAATAATTATTCTTAGTTGTTTGACGCAATCATTGTTGTTTAAAGCAAACTCATTAAACTGCTCGTGTTCTGCAAACCAACGTAATGCGTCATGCTTTATGTATGATATTCCAAACGTGTAGCTGCTACGTTTCGAATCGTACATTGTAGTCATTGTACATTGTGGTCTGTCATGGTGCGGGATTCATTGAGATGTGCACGCTAACGCTACGAGTACACGATCACCTTGCGACCTCGAGCACTCAGAACTCCGAGTCCTTGTAGTGGGCGGGGCGATATATCAGCGAGGTTCAGAGGCTGGCCGCGGTGGAGGGAGGGTCGACGTCGACAGACAACGCATCTGATAACGCTGTGATTTAGCCTATGCGTCCATCGGGGTCAGCAGTAAACTTTCATGCGCGACGACAGACAGGTGGCCTAGCGAGCGAAAACGGAGGTTAGTGGTAGTTTGTATGCGACGCCGTCGATATGCAGCGGTGACGAATTGAGGACGCATCCGTGCAGCTTTATTCTCTGCGGCAGAATGCTTGCCTTACGACGGCCTCTGCCTCTGCATCGCCTATGATGATCTGCAGTGACCGCGGACTGGCAGACTTGCACCACCCAGTCCACTATAGATCAGTTTGGTTCTACTGTATATGTACATTGCAGGCCACTTCTTTATACTGGCACGGTACAACTTACTTTAAATTCAAGAAAACTGGCAGTGACTGGGCCTGCGTATCTTTGATGTGTCAGTTGAGCGAAGAACCATGTATATATAGTTTATATCTGACCTTAGAAAGGTCGATGTGATATCTCTGTTTAAACGGTAAAACCGAACAGTCTAACGATTTGATTGAGATATCTTTACTAGCAGCTGCGACTGCTTGATTGTTTGACTGTCTATTTGTATTTCTGTTCTAGTTTCGTTTATTGGCATTGCACTTACATGATAATTCGCACGCTGTAAATATTCTGTTTATTAAATCACATTATCGTTTTATTTTCAATTTTGTGTCCAGTTACTTTAGCATTAGGCCTAGATTAACTCTAAATTAAGTTTGGCGGTAGGCCTAGGATCAAACCCACCAAGACAACCTCACAATACCATTGTCACCATTCCCATCCCCTTATAGCTAAAATGCCATTTTCCTAAACTGTGATAATTAACCATTAGTAAAATGAGTGTTGCGTATAAATGCTCACAAATCATTAAAATCTAGAAAATATGAATCATTAAAATTTAAGTTAAAATCATAACAGTTAAACATTAAAAACAGTTGAAAACTGAAATCATTTAAATCTTGCTCTTTCCAGAAAGTCAACAAAAGTCCATTATGTTAAACAGTCTCCGCTTAATCTGCTAAATGTTCATCGATGCATGAAGTCGTGCAGAAAAAAATACCAAATACCAAATATATAGGCTACCAAAATGTCAGCGAGTAATAAAATTTTGATTGTTAAAATTTTAGAGTTACATAAGTAAAAACGCTACAAGTATCTGAAAAGTAAATTCATCTAAATCATTTTTCTCCAGAAACAGTCAATAGCAGCACAAATGTCAAATAATCAGTGTTCAGCGACGCATCAAGCCGTGCAGAAGGAGGGAGTCCATCCACGGACTCAGAACTGAGCTGAATTCTGCGCTCTTTCAAAGTCCGGCCAGCAACAGAGAAGGAGAGCGATGATTAGAAGTTCGAAATTTCGATCACTCACGAATTACGATTTTCAGATTTCTTAAACATCGCCGTCAAGCTTATCCCCATTTTCGCGGTAATACCGTGGTGTTCATTACCGTGGTACCACCGTCACGTCTGTCCCCATTACCGTCACTGACGCGGTAAAGTATTACAAACTGTCCACATTACCGCGGTATTACCGCGGATTACTGCGGTGTTACCGCTGTCCCCATTACCGTGCAGCTCTCTACTATGCATCCCAGCTCAATGCCCTCGTTCGGACTCACATTTCGCCGTTCGGACTCAAGTGCGACGGGCGGACCGACGAACGCACTGGCAGAATTTTGATAGCAATAAAACGTCATATGACGCAGGATATTACGTTCGACGCTATGCCGCTAATTATACTATACACGATTAACATCTTATATTTAATAAATGCCAAAAATTAGTGACATTTTTGCCTACATCAAAGCAACAGGTGAAGTTGTCGAACAATGGTGAGTAACTAAAAGTAGCTGTCGGAGTGTACGCACTGACCGCTGAGCATTGGTCATTCGCTCAGCACTCAAAGTGACATTTAATGTCTCATGCGGCGTCAGATTTGATCAGTGGACTCGCGGGGATCGCTGGCAGCAGTGGAGTGTTAATGTGTAGCGTACGTGGGGCGACGTTCACACGACGTAAATCGACGACGTAACAGCTCGTTATTCACGGCGCCCGCTCATCCAGGCGCCTCAACGACGACCTGACGGTCTGGCAGTGAGCTGCGTCTTTCGAACGGGACGACTTGGCAGTGTACCGGCGACCGACAGATTTTTGTAAGCGGGGAGTCCAGGGACAACCGAAAACATACATTATGGGACACATTTTGTTACATAATTTACTCAAATGAAGTTCGAGTTCTTATAATTTGTTCATCCCAGTAATGAGCCATTGCTACTCAGCCGATACGCCGAGTATTCCATACGCGTGATAGGAGAAATAGGGACGAGCGTTCTACTTACAGTGGTGTTTTTTCCATTTGTTTCTTTGGATGTTAAAGATAGCTGGCACCTTTTTTCTTTCGTAAATGCAAAAGTAAAAACAATTTAAAAATCGACCCACATTTGCCAAAATTGTCGTGGAAGTAAAAGTCGTACAATGTGCAGGTCCGATGTGTGCGTTGAATAGTGGTTTTCGTCTTCCGGTCAGCCACAGCTGTCTGTCTGCAACAACACCGCCCACCCCTCTTCTTTCCGGTGACTTCAAACCAGATCACCAGATCGTCTTAGTCCGGGCAATGTGCCGAGCTACCATGGCGTCACACGATCACCACGGTGACCATCAACACATCGAAGCACTCACTCAGCGCAGTGTCTACAGGTCCGCGTGTCGCCGAGTGTACGCCCAGGGAGCACCTTCCGCAATGCTGCTGTTGGCGCTGCTGCTGCCACGCCTCTCTCTCTACGTATCCGTGATTTCCCCGGTCGGCAATGTGTCCATAAAACACTGCCGAGGGAGTCCGCATACGGCCGTTTATCATTATCACTTGTGCATCAGTGAGAGCGTTATATCTGCGGACGTGAAGACGATGGATGGCACTGGATGGCATCCAGTGGATGCTGCTGCAGCACCGCCCTCACTTCACGACACGCTTCAGCACCGCTCGCCGCCGCGCTGGAGATAGATGTTCCAGGCTGAGTTTTCCATGCACGCAGGCCGGATCCAGCGTCCGGCTACCTGTTGCAGATCCGCAGGTGTGCCCGGAATGTGTACGCCCATCGCACGCCTATCTTGACATATTTATTCTGCTCCGGTATATCACAATCCTTTGTGCAGCTGCAGCAGCAAGTACTGTATCATAACTTCTAGTTTAAACATCAAGTCAGCACCTGATATTTCGTAATCGAATGTTTTTGTCCTTGAGAAAAACCTTGCCAGATATTTTTTAACCGTTTTTACTAACCATTTTTCTGTCTACTTTAGATTTGACAGCGTTCACCAGCATTTTCTTGGCTCAGCGCTGGTTTTACCAGCCTGCGTGTAGCACTGCGCTGGTTCCCTGTAGTTTATTATGTTTTAACTTCTAAGACCTGACTGCACTGGTGTCACGTAATTTATGAGACAAACAACAACAAAATGAACATAAACAACGTCAGTTAGATGTTATTGAGTCTGAATTACAGTGAGTCTAAAAGCGATAATCTAGCGTAAAAACGAATGCATGAATAAACGACTAAAGCGTTCTATTTGAAAGTAAACCAAGTCAGTCTCTTTTATTCGGCAGTTGTACGACAGCACAGGGCGTACGTCAGCGCCATACTAGATAGGTTAAGTGCCAGCGTGCGGACCATTGATCGAGTAGTTTGAGAGATTAGCTTCAGTGGTTAGTACAGATGAATTATTAACGAATGTGCCTTGTACGCACGACAGCAGAGATCGATAAAAATGAATTCGACAAGAAAAGAGACGACCACGCCAAGTGCCGAGGGTCGGTCACGTGGCCCGGTTATGCTACAGGATTGTTAGTCACGCGACGCTTGTCAAGACGTCATGATAATTAATGCGGTAAATTGCACGGCAAATGATTGCGCCGCTGACGGCCTCGCTTGACATATTTTATGCATTGCGCAGCGTTCGATATACCGCAAAGAAAGACAATAGAACAGCCCATCTGACCCAAAATTATAGTACAACCTTTTGCGCTGGAACAATTGTAGTTTTTTTATGCGCGTGAGTCTAGGAGTGAATGAATAGTTTTTTTATACATGGGCATGAACGCCCATTTAATGCTACATGAAGGTGATCAAATGTAAATTGATTAATAATACAAAATTCTAAACAAGATGTTTACCACAAATTATTAAAATCTGCTAATTCTTCTTCAAGTAACAATAATTGACAATGTCGGACATGTTTTTGACGTTTTGTGTATTTCAAATTCAACGCATATTTCGCATGTTCTGTTTTTTTCACGTAGTGCAAATGCAAAAGTAAACGTTAGGTGAGGTGGGAAATTGAACGACCATTTAACAGTATTCCAAATATTCGTACCAAAAATTATTAAAATTAGTTAATCTTTTATAGAGTCAAAATCGATAATGTCGGGAATGTTCTTGTGGATGCAGTGTATAATAACAAAAATATTGCAGAAAGCACGCTTTGTCAAACTCGGCATGTCTAGTTTAGTTATAACATCACGTAGGCCTACAATTTTGTAGCGTCAAATAAAGTGTCTGCAACTCACATCACATTCAAGCGAACGAAGCGACGGTTTCAGCAGCTGCTGACTCACAGGCTGCGAATAAATTTAACGGTAAAATATTGCGTATGCGTATTTAACCATCAGCGAATTGCGAACATCACACGTGACGGCAACGCTAGAGGAGAGAACGTCGAAATGCGTCGTCGACTCGCCGACGTACGGTTTAATGTCGTTAGCCGGGCGGGAAGCGGCACGGTACTATAGTCCTGATCTACGGCGACACTGATGTCGTTAATGTGCAGTCGTTAATTACTGTTTAGTTTTATTACAGCAGCCCACAGCCAGTCAGTCGGGCGGAATTAAAGCAGAAGCTTGCGCGGCCCATCGTCAGGCGCGTGCCGTTTTGACTTTCAAATCATTCCACGAACGACAGACAACGGCCGTGCATGCAACAGCGACAGTGGTGCGCCGCCAGGTTTTGTGAGTGAGGACATTAAGAAATTTTGCATTGTGTTCAAAAGTGTGTTGCTTGTACAATGTACAGAAATAGTTCGCTAATTTTCAGCAGCTTACAAACTTGAACTCATGCATGTGACGTCACAAAATACCAAGCTTAAAAGTGCGTTCACATTCATAACACTCGAATCAATGTGAACGCAGCTTAAGAACGGGTTACGACCATCTAACCCCTTTGACGTCGCTACTCGCTACTAAACAGCGCGTAAATCCCCAACTCCACTACTTGGGTTTGTCGTAGACTTGTTGCACAACAAATTACACTGCAAGTGGAGCACCGATTGCTTCCAGTGAATACGAAGAAACTAGCCCTAGAAAGAAAAACGAAGAGTTTGAAGAAATCGCCGCTTTGTATGCTAAAGATGCCGTCATCGTTTGTTAGGATTCGAGCCGGAAATTCGTCTACATTCGTCTTGTTCCAGCACAAGTGTACCCGCGAAACTACTGCCACAGTATTGCTGTATAGATTGCCCCAGCTGTCTTCTGTATGTGTCAGGCATGCGTCAGAGCGTCAGAGTGGCAGTGAGCTGGGCCGGTAAGGCGTGTTCGGCATGCCATACACGCGATGTAATGTCGATGAAGGCGCCGAGATCGTGATCAAGAATTCCAGACGGCGAGTGTACCGTGCTAATCACGGTCCGCTCTGAGATACGCGCTGCCACGTTACTGCAGCAGCAGCAGCAGGTGTGTGTCCGCAGTCAACGAATCTATTAGATAACTAACGAAGAAGCATCAGCGCAAGCATCGCGCGGAACTCGACTTGTAACATGCAATTCATCGATAGGCGTACAAGGTGTGTCCAATAAAATGAGAAGCAAAAAACCAGGCGAGATCATCTGCGCGTTCGCGTAAATGACACGGTTTAATAATACCTGGATGACATTGACTTGAACATCGTGTACGTGTTTCAGAAATATTAAGCTACTTTTATTTTTGAATAGCGCCATGAAGTATTGGCCACATCATTTTTATTACAGAATGTGCTTAAAATGTCCGCCCGAGCACGATCACAAGCGCGTAGACGAGGGCGTCAAAAAAGGATGTCCTTTCATGACGTCGTTGTTTTACTCCTATCGACTCGTCTAGCATCAAGATAGTTGCAGGTAGGCACAGACTTGCTGCTTATCACAACAAGCACTTGTGACAAGCTTTTCGGGGTTGCCAACATCGATGACTTTCAACGATCTCAATGGCGGATTTAGCATATGGCGTGTTTTTGCGGCTTAAGCCCCCATCTACCCGTAAAGCTCCAAAAGCGGCCCACCTCCTGTTGAAGCCGTTTTAGCAGAGGGCAAAGATTTTGAGGCAAAATGGTAAATTCTTTTATCATTTTTTGCTATTCGTTGTCGAGAAGTATATTTATGCATGCTGCTTTATAAGCTCAATGTTGTCAGTTTCTGATTGTCTGGAGCCATGGCGGGATTTAGGCTTTGAGGGGCCCTAAGCCCAAATATTTTGCGAAGTCTCCTTACACTTTGGTACCAATAACAATAAGTCATCCATCAAAATTGCAAACCGGAAATGTAAAAAATGTGTATAACCCCTTAAATTCAGCTATGGGTTCTAAGAGAGTGCCGTGAGCTCCACCAGCGGGGTCTGCCGAAATCGAATTTGATGCATTTTCTTAAAATATCACACCTGGTAGTAACAATTTTGATTATTTTTCTCAGAATCAACTGACCGCATTTAGTTCACCTTAGCGCGAAACCTCTAAAAGCGCGGGGCCCTAGGCTATGATCTCGTTGTCTGGGGCTATTGGCAGTGCTAAAATGGGCAAATGTGGTTCAATTTTTGATCACCCGATGACTAAAATGCTTTCAGCTACAGGGGGCTTCGACCTCTGATCCTTTGACCCCATGCCCCCGTTATAGGCTTGCTCTCCACGCGCTTTCCATCACCTCCTTCCTCAAGCCTCCACCCCTAAAAGTCTGGATCCGCCCTTGGATCTTAAAGTCGAAATATAGGGGTTTTGTTGCTTTTTGCACATTTTTGCACATTTTGGTGCACATTTCAAGAGTGAATTGCGCCGAAATGGCTGGGGTAACTGTTAAAATCTACGTTCAATGCTAAAAAATTTTTGTGCAGGTTGTGTGCCAATACAATCTGCACAAGAAATTTTTAGAATTAAACGTAGATTTTAACAGTTTTGGCTTTGGACACCCTCTTCAAAATGCTTGATTTTTGTTAATATCCACTAATTTAGCGTAAAAACGTTTGAAGATAAACACAGACTTGCTGCTCACCGTAACAAGCACTGCCGACGAGCTTTTAGAGGTATCAACATTGATGACCTTCAACGACCTTGAAATCTAAAAAGCGGCTTTTAGTAATTTCTTTGCGATTTCAGGCTGGCTGCGACGCATATTTTACCAGTGAATTGCACCGAAATTATTAAATATAGACTTGGATAACCGGTATATTAATTTTTAGCAAATTTGGGTACTCTTCAAAGCGCATTATTAGTTTATTGCACGTTGTACACTGATTCCACAAGTGGCAGCACCGATGCTGTCGCGCGTCACATGAGCTTTGCTCAGATTACTTGTTAGTAATTTCCATACCTTTGAAATGTTTAGAGTTGAAGCCGTTAGTATGTTGTGCAGCGTTATGAAGTGCCTTATCGGCAGCGGCGTAACGTTTGTCCAAAATGGGGGTAAAAGGCAAACCTGGCCGTGCCCCATCAGGAGCATAGGCGGGGTGCTCATCTCCCATACGTTGGCCATTGAGCCCGTATGGGATAGACCGCTGAGTCTGTGACGCATGACCAGTGCGACGCCAGACCTACGGTTACCTTCCCAGCCTCGGGGCATCACTGCCCCTTGACCGGTAACAAATTATACTGCTTGGTGAACAGAGACATATGTGTGCGAACAACTTGCCTAAGGTCGTTACCCGGCAGTGTCCCGATGCGGAGTCGAACCTGCGCCCCTGAGTGACCTCAGCAGTGGCGTATTTAGGGGGAGGGCCACGGTGCGATGCCCCCCCTTTTGGCCGGACCATGAAAAATTTTTTACAGGCGACTTTATATGAAAAAGTGCGTTTTTACCATTTTCTAGCATAAATTGCAAAATTCAACAATGTCTGATGGTCTTTTGCGTTTCCAAGTTTCAGAAAAATTGGCGAATTTGCGGTTTCCATTAAATATTCAAAAGCAAAAAGTGTTTCAGCTTTAGGGGGGCTTCGCCCCCCTGACCCCCGGACCACGGGCTCTGCCCCTGAACCCCGCTGGGGGCTCCGCCCCCAGACCCCCGTTATAGGCTCGCGCTCCGCGCGCTCGCCATGGCCCCCCCCTTTGCCAAATCCTAAATACGCCACTGAAGGGTAGACATCGCGAAACTTGTTTTAGTGTGCGAGCATCTGCTCATTGCAATTTTTTGCTGCATAGAATATATAAATATTCTAGGCCTTTAGGCCTGTTCATCAATTTTTAATTAGTTTTCTTCGGCATTGTTAGAAAATTGAATGTCACGTAACCCGTGGAATAACGGCGAAAAGTGGAAAAATTCGTCAAGTATTACAACGGCAGAAAAAACACTGAATTAACTATGACGTGATGCAGGCCTAATCGTCACTAAAACGTAAGTGTTCCGTAACGAAAATGTCAGCCAAACAACGTCAAATAGCACGCATTCAATAAAAACACTGAGTAAACTTCTGAGTCTGACGTCGTCACTGCTGGCATGGATGTTTGACTGCAGGCCCGTCGAAAGGGAGAGAATAGTGGGTAAGTTACTCTAAGCCCCGCGATGTTTTTTGCGGCGGGGGGCGCCGTTGCTCAAAAATTTAAAGTACACCAAAATACGCCACTGACACTTCTTCAAAGTGTACATTTTGCATACGTCAATGCAAACTGTGGCAGCAGGTGTTGCACTTTCTTCGTTCTCCAGGAGAACTTTTCCTGGAAGACTTTTATGTTCATATCTGGTGCCACATTGTGCGGTCTTGCTGTGTCGGGTCTCGCAATTTCAGCGCCCTCTCTATAGGGTGGCGTAAAAAAGCTTAGACTGCTGTAGACAGCTATTTTTATCGCGAACACCCCGCGGAACGCACAAACAGACAGACAGCCAACCTTGATATTCGGCAGATATGACGGATGGGAGTAACCACATCCAACAGTAAGTACGTAAGTAAGTAAGCATGTGAATATTTAAAGTGCACAATGTCAGCCGGTGGCCGAATCTGAGGCACTTGGCTGAGCCGCTAGGTGGAGCAGTAGGCCTGCTGGAAGCAGTAAGTTTTAAGGAGGCAACGGAAAGTGTCTGCAGAGGTAGAACTACGGATGCTAGAGGGTAGTGAGTTTCAAAGTGTGGGGGCTGCAATGCTAAAACCGCGGGAGGCAAAGGTTGTGCGGACACGTGGAACCGACAAAAGATTGGTGTTGGCAGAACGCAGAGAACGTGTGGGAGTGTGGTAAT